>Ga0209702_10005819_pt1 | contig 16398 bp, 29 predicted proteins | sample FRY01_FD_187210 | JGI IMG/M metagenome (GOLD analysis project Ga0209702, IMG submission 187210) | Freshwater microbial communities from Lake Fryxell liftoff mats and glacier meltwater in Antarctica - FRY-01 (SPAdes) (version 2) | ecosystem: Environmental > Aquatic > Freshwater > Ice > Glacier... | reverse complement strand
ATTCTAAGACCACTCCAATTTTTACCAGTCCACCAACCGTGGAAACGTCTAGACTCGTGCCCTTTTCTTAAGTGGACTATCTGATAAGACAAGGGCTTTTCTTTTTCAACTGGAGTCCACCCGTACTGGTCTTTGTAGCACTTTTTTTTAACACAGCTCACTATACCTCTTAAATATTATTGGTTTTGCGGAACGGTTAATATCCCCTAATCCTTTTTCTTTTAAGTTTTTCCCATAAGTGTTGATCACGCTTATTAGGCACTTTAATGCGGTAGCCCCATTCTTTAGTCTTGTAGTCTCCTTTTTCTTCAAGTTCTTTTTCTTTAGCGGTCGTTTCGACATATAAATCTAAAAATTCCTGTTTAATCAGTTCAAATTTCGCTTTCTCTTCGGGTCTTTTATCTAGTTTAGTGGAGAGCTTCTTATCTATGTATAAACACGTCTCCCATATCTTTTCAAGATCATCCCTTAATTTAAAAGGTTTCCCTTTTACAAACAGTTTTTTTAAATATTGCACAAATTCAGGAGAATCGGACATTGTCTTTTTGTTGACTTCAATTTTTTTTTTAACACAGCTCACTCTATCTCCTCGTGTTGTGCTTCACATTTAATACTAATAACTTCAATTTCTACTCGGGGCTCTAGGCTTTTTTTCTTAGTCACATGCAGCTCAACAATATTTTTGTCGTCGTCGTATGCAAGTCCTGTCAAAATATCAAGATAGAACTTTGCGAAATTATCCACATCGGGCTTACTCATATCCCACCCCATCCTTAAAAGCTCTCTAACACGCTTTTTAGACGATGATTTAGCTATTGGAGTATAAACATCCAGTGTAAAACGTATAGGCTCATCTTTAATCATCTTATATCGTTCTGCTCTCATCTGCTCAGCTAAGACAACCCTAAGTATCTTCTTTACGGCTGCTCTTGGATCGTAAGCTCTTCCTCGGCTCATCCTGTGCCTACACTGAGAAACTGGAACTCCATAAATAGCAAATATCATGAAAAATCCTTTTTACAACGAAAGTATTTTATGGGAAATTTTAAGGCAAGAAAAGTTTTGCGTTACGAAATTATATTATTGTAGTAAAATGTTTCACATCGTATTATATACGTTTCATAGGGGGAAAAATGGAAGACGAGTACTACGACAGAGAAGAATTTGTGCACATAGACGATATCCCAGATCTTAGCAGTGCTAAAGAGAGCATGGAGAAACTAATATGCATAATTTACGGAATAGAAAGTATGGATAATTTTGAGGATACACTAGAAGAAGTTTGCGAAGTTCTCGGCCTGAGTCTTCCTAACCTACCCCTAAAAATAACCAAGGAATTTTAATGTATCCACCCAACACTGCCAAGGATTCCGCTATCATACTACGAGCAATTAATAAAAATATCAGAGAGAAAGAGATAGAATTTTCTAAATATCCTTTCGAGATAGACATAGAGATAGCAGATGGGGAGTATATAGAGTGGTGCCCTGATACAGGAAGACTCATGTACAACTCAATGAAAAACTATACGAGACTAAAAAATACATCGATTGAGATACGTATGAGAATCGGTGACAAACTAGACGAAATGGAAAAGCAACTTACGATTGGGAGATAACTATGAAAAAATCAGACGAAATCAACGAAATATGCAAGGCATTGGCACAAGCTAAACTGGAAATGAAAAGTGCTATAACGGATTCAAAAAATACGTTTTTTAAATCTTCCTATGCAGACTATGACTCTATGCAGAGGGCTATCACTACTGCCATGTCTAATCATGGGATCGTAGTACTCCAAGAGGTAACAAGCACGGAAAAATCGGTATCGGCCACTACTTTTATAGGGCATGCAAGCGGTCAATGGTTTGAGTTTGACCCCTTCTGTATACCGCTCATGAAAAATGATCCACAAGAGACTGGAAAGTCCGCGACCTACGCTTTGCGATACTCTCTAAGAGGTGCACTTGGCATACAAGCTGGTGGTGACGACGACGCGGAGGGGCCGATGGATAGGGTAAGTCTTTTGGAAGTAGATTTGATGAAGACAATATTTGAAAAACTAAATGATAAAACTTTACAGGCTAAATTTTTAAAAAATCTAAAAATTGATGAGCTTAGCAAAATGTCTAAAAATGAATACGAGGTAGCAATCACATGGTTAAACGGGAAATTCAGTGATCAAGAAAAAAAAGCGAACTCTCCAGGAAATTGACGACATACTAAATGTATGCGAGGGAATACTTGAGATGGGGAGAGGTCTTCTCCCCTGGTATCAGAGGATTGGGATTGAGTGGTCTTGTATGAAGTGCAAGCTCACGGGAAGTTTTGAGAAATGGATAATCAAGAGGAAAAATGAACCATGAAAAGAAAATTGACTAAAAAATTACTAATAAACAGTGAAAATTTAGAGGGTGATCGTTCAGATCTTTGGGGTGATGCCAAAGACATTTTCGGAGATTGCTCAAAAATTTGGGGTGATTGCTCAAAAATTTGGGGGGATTGCTCGGGACTTATAGGGGATTGCTCGGAAATTAGAGGGAATTGCTCGGGAATTACAGGCCGTTGCACAGGAATTATAGGTGATTGCACAGGAATTATAGGGGATTGCTCGGGAATTTGGGGTAATTGCTCGGGAATTTGGGGTGATTTCTCGGGACTTATAGGGAATTGCTCGGGAATTTTCGGTGATTGCTCGGGAATTTGGGGTGATTGCACGGGAATTACAGGTGATTGCTCGGGAATTAGAGGGGATTACTCGGTTTTTAAAGGAAACTTAGATGATTGTGAGATATCACAAGAGGAAAGAGCTTTAGGAATACAAATAGAATATTTGATAATCGAGGAATAAACATATGCGAGATAATTGTGATAAATGTAACGGGCCCATAAAAGACGGGGAGTGTAGCTGTGGAATTTGGTATGACAACGGTGATGATCTACCCCTGGTCTTAAAGCTTATTAAACAATCTACCTCTGAATTCGAAAAACTGCATGTTAATCTTTTAGGATTTGACGACGTTCCATCTGGCACAGCTGGAGTTTTCTTCAGAGGAGATTTTGAAATGTGCGAAAAAGTTAAAGATTACGTTAAAAAACTACAAAATAATGAGGAAAAATGAACGATGAAAAGAAAATTAACTACAAAATTACTAATAAATGATGAAAATTTAAAGGGTGATCGTTCAAATCTTTGGGGAGATGCTGATAACATTTTCGGTGATTGCTCAAACATTTGGGGTGGTTGCTCGGGAATTATAGGGGATTGCTCGGAAATTAGAGGGAATTGCTCGGGAATTACAGGCCGTTGCACAGGAATTATAGGTGATTGCACAGGAATTACAGGTGATTGGTCGGGAATTTTCGGTGATTGCTCAGAGCTTTTCGGTGATTGCACGGGTCTTAGAGGGGATTGCTCGGGAATTTTCGGTGATTGCTCAGAGCTTTTCGGTGATTGCACGGGTCTTAGAGGGGATTGCTCGGGAATTTGGGGTGATTGCACGGGTCTTAAAGGCAATTTAAGTGATTGTGAGATATCACAAGAAGAAAGGAATTTAGGGGTATTATTAATGGATCTACTAGGGGAGGATAAAATATATGTTAGAACTAGGATTGTGGGGAATTCCACTGTTTTTATATCTCATCGGAAAATCACACCCGTCTAGAGATTGGTATTTGGCAGCTGCTTGGACATCAGGCGGAATAACTATTGGCGAAATATACATTTTAATTACAGAGTACATAACGAGAGCGAGTGTTTAATGAAATTCATAGATAATTTAGAGATAGGCAGTGAAGCTTGGCTTGAGTTCAGGAAGTCAGGAATTGGAGCTTCAGAATCGAGCGCGGTTCTTGGGCTATCGAAGTACAAAACCAGACTACAGCTTTGGGACGAAAAGGTAAACGGGACAAAACAGAAAATGAACAGCGCCATGCAGAGGGGGAATGACCGTGAAGCCGAAGCGCGTTTCTGGTTTGAGCTTGAGTATGACGTACAGCTAGAGCCCAAGATGGTACAGCATGAAACTCTACCGTGGAAATATGCAACTTTAGATGGAATTTCAGAAAATGGGCAGACTGTAGTTGAGATAAAATGGTGTAACGCCGGTGTCCACTCTGAAGCAAGGCAAGGCAAGGTTGCTGAATTGTACTATCCACAAGTGCAATCACAACTCGCTTGCACAGGGCTAGACTTTATGTATTTCCTGAGCTGTTCGGAAGAATTCGGGGTCGTGGATTATCAAATAGTTGTTGTGAATCGAGACAATGCTTTCATAGAAAACCTGATAGAGCAAGAGAAAGCCTTCTATGCGCTTATGGTTAACAAGATTCCCCCTGAGATTTGCGACAGAGATTACGAAAGGCCTAAAAACATGCTTACGTTTAACAACTCCTGCGAGATGTACGAAGTCTTATCTTTGGAGATAAAATTGATGTCTGAGAAAAGAGATGCAGTTAAAAAAGATATCATGTCCGCATCAGGAAACAGGAACTGCTCTAGCACTCGATACAAGGCCACAAAATCGGTGTTACAAGGTCGAATCGACTATACAGCCGTAAAGGAGCTGGAAGGGGTGGATTTGATGCCCTATCGTAAGGCTTCAAGTGAGAGCTGGAGAATAACTGGACTAGAAAACACACATTGAATAGTATACAGGTGTTTTTCATTAAAACATTTCCTTTTAAGTTTTTCGGCCTCTCTTCTCGAGGGGCTTTTTCACTTCCTGGCCACATAAATACAAACAACTACCGACAAAAAAATTGCCGGCATCAACTTTAAAATATTCAGCTCTTCCGTCAGAACGGGAGATCCTCAAAATCATTCTCTGCAACGGGTTCGATAGCGGAAGCTGACTGTTTGTACTGCCTAGGAGTCAAAGCTTGGCTTACGCCCTGCCTAACGGCTTGTAAGATATCTTCATGTAGTGCTCTTGAGTCGATCATGAAAGCTGGCTGGTAAACGTCCATACCGTTTTCACTGGTTTTGTAGCTAGCGACCACAGGGAAGTACCCTTTTCCATCTTTTCCCTCTAGGATCTTGTATCGTAGATCTATGATCCCACCAAGATTAACTACAGCTATCCCCATATGTTTTTCATTAGGTGTTTCCTTGTATCCTTTAAATGTATATTCCATCAGTTTTCCTGTTGTTTTTGTTGTGTTCGGTATCTCTTTTGCGCTTGTTCTACGGCCTCAATATAGACAGAGAAATTCTCATCGCTGAGTGTCATATTCTGCATAGATAAAAGTAATGCCGATAACCCTAGCGACGACGCTTCGGTGCCATCCACATCATGCTTGTTGAAGAAATCCACGGTTAGGCCTTCGTATTCCTTTAGTAGATCTTTTAGTCTTGTGGAGTTTTCATCTTTCATCAGTTTTCCTGTTGTTTGTCTTCTAATTCTTTAGAAATGCTAATCATAAGCTGTTTTGCTGCTTGCTCTATGATGAAAGGGGCGCATTCTAGAAGCGACTGATACCCCTCTTCGCTGAAAGCAGCTTTGTTTATAACAACAAATTTTTCATACTCAATTTCTTCCATTAATTGACTCAATTGCCTCACTTGACCCACCTTTGATTCAATTTGGGTTATTTAACTGGTCTTGTCCTATCGCAATATCTAAGCAGTCACTAATTTCGCTATGTAAATCAGCTATACCATAAGCCATTAAATGAATGAACTCGTCTTTCTTATCGGTTGAAAGGGTTGCGAACACCTCTACTGCATCCTTCGGCCTAGTGATTCCGTACAATTTAGGCGTAGAAAAAACACACATCTCAATAACTCTACTTAGCTTCTCAGCCAGTCTTCCTAGGTCTTCTACTCGCTGTCTCATAATTCCTTACTCTCCATTCTTCTTACGCAAATTAAAAACATTATACTTAGCCTGCTTCCTATCCTGAGCCCCCATCTGCCTATTTACTCGCTTGCGCTCTAAATTTATACAGTCCTTACAGGTATTACGTGAGATACTAAAGAAAATAATTGCTTTAGATTGTCCACACTTTGGGCATATTTTTTCCCTTAGGTAGTAATTTTGTTCCATGTCGTTTTACCATGCGGTGATCAGTTAGGCACAATTTGCAATCCGCTGAGGTACACCCCTTTGGTCTTGGGGAAAAGTCGAATAAGTGTTTCTCTTCCTGGCAAGTCTTGCATACTTTCTTCTGTAAATAGTAGTTTTCCATTAGATCTATATATTTAACCCTATTAATAATTCAAAGGCTTTCCTAGCTTGGGGCGGTACTACTGAGTTTCCAAGTGCGTGAGTTCTGTCCACCCTATGGGATACGACATCATCCATTCTAAGTACCTTGGATTCGTCTTTTGACCAATAGTTCCATGCATTATGTTGAGTATTGCTTCTAAACTTGGGGAATTCCTTCGCCTCTCCGCTGGACAATCCCCGGTCGCTCTCGCTGTTGGAGTGGGCAAGAAAAAACCATCTTTTTCTTTCGTGGGGCATTCCAACCCCTTCAGCGGATATAACACACCATCGACAATCATACCCCATCGAGGCAAATTCACTAACAACTCGCATGCCCCCTCTACTGGTAATTGCTGGCACGTTTTCAAGGAATATGAATTTGGGCTTGATCTCTTTGGAAAGGCGCAAGAGCTCAAAAAATAGTCCGCTTCGCTGTCCCTCCAGGCCTTTACCAGCTCCTGCAATAGAGATGTCTTGGCACGGTGAACCTCCGTAGATAATGTCAATCTTTGGAAGATCTGCTTTGGATAATGTTTTAATGTCATCCCAAATTGGTGCCTTGAACAACTTCCCTTCTTGCATTCTGGACAATAGGACGCATTGGCAGTAGGATTCAATTTCACAGTATGCAACCGGGGTGACGTATTCGGAAAGGGCGATTGACAACCCGCCGATTCCCGTAAATAAATCCAAGCCATTCATATTTCTCCGATTTCAATGCTTATATATTACATGTTTTGCACTTAAAAGTCGACCACCTATTGTTGCAAAATTGCAGACAGTGTCCGCACAATTGCACGTCATTTAGCTGTTACCGAATTTAGGGTTTACTGTTACTTTTTCTCTATGGGGCACCCATAAATCGTCTGTTACCTCATAAAAATGACAATGGCCTACAGACTGCAGGCCCAAACTGTCCCCTAGCGTGCCCAACGTTTAATTACGAACTGTGCGTACACAATTATTGGGGGACATAAGAGGACAGATGTTTTTTTACTCAATCACATACCCAATAATGATATCCTCCTCCCATTCCTATTTTTTTTCTTTCTATCATCTTTTTATCCATTAGCTTGAGGAGTATATTTTTAACAGAAAGCGAAGACAGTCCAGAGGCACAAGATATCTCTTCGAATGAAGTAGCTCCTGTTGTCCACCTATCCATAACATAGTAGGATTTTCTATCTTCTCTATAATTTTGGTTTAAGTCACTTTCGATGAAATATAATGCGGAAGATAGCTGGTTATATGCTCCAAACAAGGGGTGCTTTATGTATTCTATAGATTCGGTAGTATATGTATCTTTCATAGGAAATCCGTTATCTTCAAATTCTTTTCTATGCTTATCCGAAAATTCATCTAGGAAATTCCATCTCTTCTGTAATTCTTCCTTTTCTTCCTTTTCTTCTTTGCGGTAGAGCTCTTCTTCTTCCTTGGCAGCTTCTATTATATTTTTCAGTACTGTTAAAATTATTTCTTGTTCTCTGTTCCCATTTTTTTCCATTTATACTAGTCCTCTTTTGAGCATGAGAATGTAGAAAAAGGACTTAATCCATAAATTTTACCATGATGAAAGGTTGCTTGGAGAAGGGAATTTTGATCTCCTTCTTTTACTGTGATACCTTTTTCAGGAACAGGAATGTCTCCTTCTTTATTTTCAATTGTATCAATGAGTCCTTTTATATCTAATTCCATTAGGAGATCAAAACCAATAGCATCTAAGGCGCGCTCGGCAAGGTGACCAGATCCCTTCATAAGAGCCTCTTCTGCTGTCTCTCCGTGTCCAAATATCTCTAAACCATTTTCATACGCCCACTCGCACCTAGAAGTTCTGACGCAAAACACGTATACCTCTGATTCCCCTTCGGAGTTTATTTTTCCCAAGAAAGAGTTTTCACCAAGTTTTATGTACTCATTTAATTTTAGTTCTGTTTTTTTCATTAACCATTCCTTTAAGTTTATGTTCTATTATTTCTTATAGTATCCATGAAATAAGCTTTTTCCGACTTGAGAGGCCCGTGCTTTTTCACAATCCACTCATTTGATCTTTCCCTAACCTTGTCCACCACTTCATATAGGTTTTCTATATTAGCAAATTCATTAATTTGACAGTTAGATAATTTCTCAACAACACCATTATCTCTAATTAAAATTAGATTTTGTAAATAGATTTTTCTTAAATCAATTTCATTTTGTTCAGTGAAGTTGACTCTTGTTCTTTCTAGTACATTCGAAGGCAAGGATTCTCTAGTAGGAAGATGAATATCACAGGAAGATTCCCATTCCTTCTCTAGAGATTCCAGGAATTCTTGCTTTGGCTTGGGTTTCTCGGGGTCTAGTCTCAAAAGTTCACCAAGAGCTTCAATCTCTTCAAAAGCTGATTCTTCTTCTATATTTTTTTTAAAAGAGCTTGCTTGCTTGCTACTCTCTTCCTTGTGCTCAAGGTCACAAAGAGGGGTAGGGGAGTTAGTCAGTTCATTATATATATAAGTAATCTTCGAAGTCTTCGGAGAAGACGAAGAAGATACGTTAATACTTGGTATATCAATACTTGGTAGCGTGCAATTTTTGGTATATGGATTTTCGGTATATCGAAAATTGCTATCTGGAAAAATTTTTTTAATTTCAGGTTCTGAAGGTGGAGCTTTTCTCTTTGCTGGGCTGTACAATTTTTTTTCTGAAATAGTGTAGTTCCAATTCCATTGCCCATTAGGGAGCCTGTATTTGTCTCTTGCAGCGTATCCAGATTCAATAAGCTCATCTATACCTGAACGAACCGCCCCTATGTTTTCTTTAGAAACCGTTGCTAAATGAATTAGATGGAATTTCCAATTGTTAGGAAGTCCCATGCAATAAGCCCAAAGGCCCTTAGCCTTGAAGGACAAGGAAGAATTGTTTAGAACTTCTTTATCTACTATTAGAAAATTTTCTTCGTGTTTTAGTATTTTGACGACAGACATGTATGCTCTCATTAAATTATTAATTGATGAGAGACACGACATACGTACTAAAGAAAAGATTGGCAATTGTGATTAAATCGGCAACCGTGCTATATTGTTAGCGTTTCTATTGGATAATATTGTTGAAAGTGATACTATCCTGTAGTGCGCGTGTCGTGTCTCTGTCTCCCAAATAGGACTATTATCCGTTGACTTTGGGAGCTTGTTCTTCAAACTCTACTCTTCTTCCTCTTTTACTTCTAATTCAATTTTGAAATGCTCACTTAGAAACTTTTTTCCTTCCGTATTCAGTTCCTTCATGAACGCTCTTTGTCTTTCTTTGTCGTGAAACGTGACGATCGGGAAGCGGACTCGTTCCCCCTCGCGTACAACAGTTGCCCAAGGGAATTGGAAATTGTACTTATTTTTTCCTTGGTATACCTCTATTCCTCGGATATCTAACTCTAAAAACTTAATTCTAATATGGATAGTTCCTATTATGGGCTGACTGTATCTATCTCTAAATTTGCTATCCAACGGATAGAACGCTAATATTTCTATATTTTTCATGCTTTCCCTTTATAGTTTTTAACTCCAAACAACTTCTGACTTTTCCGTGATCTGCATCTGAGGAGGTAAAATTATTTGAGTCCTGTTCTTCAGTGATTTCTTCCCAGTCAAAGTCATATAAATAGACAAACTTTCCTGCTTTACCTCGACCCCTAGTAACGACTAAATGTTTGCACTCTTTTAAGTTCTTTAAGGCAGAGATCATCATGGAATCTCCCCAACCTAATTCTTTCAGAACGTCCTCCTGGACAAACTCCATAGTATCAAGATTGCTTTGTAGGTAGCAAAGCAGCCTAAAGGCAGAGTTTGTGATTTTATAATTTCTTATGGCCTCGTTAGGAACCATAGTAAATTCTTTTCTTTTGTCTCTAGATGATCTTTTGAATTCCGACATGCGTATCCTCATTTTCTTTTAGTTCCAATTCAATTTTGAAATGCTCCTTTAGGAACTTTTTTGCTTCCTCCTTAAGTTCAAGCATAAATTCTTTTTGATTTTCACTAGTGTCAAATTGAACTATAGGAAAGCAGTGCTGTTTCCCGTTTTCAACAACATCCATCCATGGGAATCTAAAACGGCATTTTTTTTTGCCACTGTATACTTCGATTCCTCGAATATTTAATCCTGAAGATTTAAACCTAATCTGCAACATACCAATCAGTGCTTGTGTAAAATAATCTTTCTTATCCATAAGGATAGGGTAAAAATTTACTACTTCTATATTTTTCATGTGTTTCCTTTTTAGTTTTTAATTCCAAATAACTTCTGACTTTTCCGTGATCTGCATTTGAACCAGTTTTAACAGCCCATTTAGAGCCTTGTTCTTTTTAGGGTACGAATATACTACCTTATCCTTTATTTGCCGTTTTTTGTGCCTTGAAGGACGTCCACGGGCCTCTCTAACCCACACACACGATGCTTTTTCGAAAACTAAGCTCTTAGGACTCAAAAATATGCTCTTGAACCCTGTGGGAATCTTTCCCATGTCTTTCAAGAAAGTAAGAAAGTTACTCCACTCTGGACACATGGTAATTCCTAATTCTCGGTATGGCTTATATCGTTTCGATGTGCCAAGACAAGCGGCTCGCATTCTGCACCACAGTTTGTACTCTAAGGTTTCACGTATGTATGGAAGGCCAGGGTACTCCGTCCTTTTAACTTTGAAGGTTCTTACATGACCTGTTAGGTTACCCCTCTCTCTAATCGGGGGGTTTACGGCTCCCTCTGTCGCAAAGGTTACCCTAGCGTGCATAAGAGATGTTACGCTGAGACCGTTGTGTATTCTGTTAATAGTGCATATACTGCATCCAACAAGATTAGCTAGATCTACTTTTGTCATGCAACGTAGCTTTAGGAAATTATTTAATTGCTGGTTCATCTTTACCTTAATGTATGTTTTCACTATACATTACATAAGATTGCAATAAAAAAATAGGACAATAAGTTATGAAAATTAAATATACATTTCAGCTACCAGACGGTAAAGCCATAGAAAGGATCGTAGAGAACGAGAAAGACGACCAGGCAATTGCAGATGCGATTGTAGGGCAAAAGATCGTAATGGCTATCGATAGCAGCCAGACAAAGACTTACTACCTAAACCCGTGTGTTTGCCCTCTGATGATAAGAGAGGTTTTGTCTGATGATGTGGAAGAGGTAGAAGAGCTACCAGAATAGATACAAATGAAAAAGCCGTGATAGAATTAGCGTTCTTCACGACTTGGATAAATAGTGATAGAGTTGAAGCTCTTCACGACTTGGATAAATTGGATTGAACCACCGATATATTCCTAAGGTATCAAAACAAACAGTTTCGAACAATCAAATTCTCATTAAATCGGTCTATTAAACTTTGCGATGTGATACAGAAAGTCGTAGTACTCTCCATGCGCAAGCTCCAATGCTTCGTCATGTGAAAGGCCCCACTTCTCGTAATAATCTACTAGTTGCTCTAGATAGTACTCTCGACTGTCCCATAGGTATTCAACAACGGCTGCTCTTTCGGGCTCTTCATGGTCGTACATATTTGAACAGCCTGCACCCTCGAAAGTAGAGCCGTAGGTAGCCCCTAACATGCATATAGATAGTAGTAATGATTTTAAAAACATGGTTTACCTAGTAGATTAGAAAATATATTAGTGGAAAAAGGACGTACAAAAGGATCGATCCACACATTAGAGTTTCTTGGTCTGAAATCGAATGCATAGTACAATTCTCCTGCTAAATTTCTCTGCATAATGGACATTTTGGGCGTAATAGTCCATACTAAAAGAGCTGTTTGAGACCTAAAGTGATGTTAACGCGTGGCTTTGGGTTGTTCCCCGTCAGTGTGGCGGGGGGCGTTTCCTGTATATCGGTTTATGCAGGCATCCCAGTATATCACGCACTATGTCAAACGTGATTAAAGGGGGCTCTTCCGTCCTTAACTCAACTATATGCTCATTGATGTGCCTAACCACTGCTTCGTGGTCACGAGCGTTCTTTATGGATATTTCAGCGATGATTTTCTGTAGATTGGAAACAGTTCTGCGGAGAGCTTCTCTTTCGTCGTCTGCTTTCTTGGGATCGAATACTGAGACCCTACCAGATGAGCTAATATAAACATTTCTCATCGAGTTAGGCCTTCTCCAGCAACAGCAGTTGCACGAGTCGTTTAGAACAACGTCCCTTGCTCTTGTATCTATGGTAAGTGATAGTGGGGGAATCATACACCACCTCCTTACATACCGGACTATGGTTCTAACCCAATAAAAAGGCAATTAGTATTAGGCTGCAACCCAATGGAATCCTAATTCTCAGGACTTCCTGGCGTAAGATCCAAAGACACCCCTAAATTTGCCTTTATGACCTCCTCCAGAATTTCCTCTGGAAGAGAGTCCGCTTTGTACTTACAGCTAGAAACCGTTAGGCCCAAAAGGCACACAATAAATAATGTTCTCATGGTTTATCCTATGGTAATATCTTAGGCGTTGAAGATTTTGCATTAGAAATGCTCGTCTGCCAAATGCTTGTTCCATTGATTTTATCTTTGTAGATCATATCTAGCTGATCACCTATAGAAGGATATGATTTCACCCTATCGTTAAACCACTTGTTATTTTTCCCAAAATCGGAATTATAGTCGATAAAAGCCACGTTTCGTATGTCTTTATCAAATTTATTATGGTCAAACTTAACGGTTCTTTCAATATCATCGAAAATAAGACAATGGCTACTGAAGTATTTCGTTTCATCTTCTGAAAGATCGGTTATTGTACAATAAAAACTATCATCAGAATCTGATGGAATATTAGTTTCTTCTGTAACAAATGACCATTCCCCTAATCTTTTAAATGCATATATTTTCATTATTTTGTCCCTATAACTTGATATTGGAGAAGTGCTTGATCGCAATACAGAAACCAAGTAGATGAGCCAGCGGATGTATAACCATACCAAGTGTTATATGAAACGTTTATTGTTTCCCACATCCTTACAAAAGCTCTAATGCTTACATTTGTTTGGTCTAATCCCCATAGCTCTAGTTCCCATAAATGTTCAAAGTCTTCCGTGAAATTAGCTCCGTAATACAAAGCGCTTGAGCTTGGTGAAAGTAATCCATCTGCCGATACGTAATATGGGGAAGACGAAAAAGGAGAAGTACGCCAATATCTACCATCCGTTGTTGCAACGCCCACAGGAGAAGATCCGCTTGTTGAAAGACTAGGCCCATTCCTGTTTGCAGCGTTAGTAGTGGAATCGTTTAACCCTATAAATTTAACGTATTTATACCCTGTTATATCAATATATGTACCTGCAGCTAGGGTAGCTCCCTTGGATATTATTTCGTAAGTAGGGCCAGAGACTTCATAGATTGAGGGAATGCCGTTCCCTTGTCCCACTAGGGGTAAATTTGTATTAGCCATTATTTTCTCCTGTTAAGGTGCGCTAACTGCTTGTTGGGATCCACTTATTATTGTATAGGTTACTCTAAATGTAGTTGCAACCAAGCTTGTGGTTGAAGCTAATTGCAAGCTTGCGCCTGAGAATGAAAATACATTAGAAAGAGTTCCTGCGGACACTGCAAGAGATTCCGATCCAGCATCAATATTAGAGGTTACGACAGTTGCTTTATTGACTAGAGACCACCTGAGCTCTCCAGAAATAGCCTGAAAATCAGTTCCATCGCTACACTCTACACAATACATTATCATTCCGTTAGACATGGAATTTGATGCGTTTGTGATCGTCGCTATTGTTGAGGCTACACCAGAAGACAAAGTTGTAACGGAACCGTTTAGAACAAGTCTGTTGACCCAAGTGTGGACTGTAGCGCCAGAGGCCGTTCCAGAGGCTGAAGCCTGGAAGTCAATTTGTCCAATAGTCCCTGTACCTGTTCCTCTGCAAGATTTAACTCTTGTAACATTACTGTTTTGATTTGTACCTACGGCTGAACCACCGACTAGCTGTAAGTTACCAGGAGCTCCAGAAGTTGAACCACCATTACCAGATTGAATTGAGGTCGAACCGCCTGTTCCTGTGGCGCCAGCTAAGCCACCTTTAAAAATCGCAAGTCCGCCAGATGAACTTCCGCTACCTGCTCCACCTGCAAGGGTAACTGTACCTCCAGCGCTATTACCTGCTGTTCCTGCTCCCCCTGTAACATCAATATCTCCGCCTGCTCCACTTGTACTACCGCCTGCACCACTAGTAATCGATACGGCTCCGCCAGCGCCTGTTCCGCTCGTTGCCCCAGCTCCTGCGATTAGATCAAGAGCTCCGCCTGATGCACTTGTATTAGACCCTGCTGTTATAGTTATTTTACCGCCAGTAAATCCTTTGGAAACACCGCTAGTTATATTTATGTCTCCTGCTGCGCCTGAAGTTGCGCCAGCCCCCGCTGATTTAAGGTTTAAAGCCCCTCCGCTTCCTGTCGCTCCGCCAACTCCACTAAAAACGGTTACGGCTCCGCCGTTCTCATTTCCTGCGCCAGCTCCACCTTTTAAGCTAGCTCCTCCACCAGCGCTATTACCTGCTGTTGCTGCTCCCGCTGTGATCGTAGCTGATCCGCCAGCTCCACTTGTGCTACCGCCTGCACCACTAGTAATCGATACGGCTCCGCCATCGCCTGTGGCGCCACCTGTTCCTGAAACAAGAGTAAAAACACCGCCTACGCCTGTTCCTTTTGCGTTTCCTGAAGTAACCAAGATCGCTCCGCCTGCACTATTCCCTGCTGCTGCTGATCCTGAGTCAATATTAACTGCTCCGCCTGCACCGCTTGTGCTACCGCCTGCACCACTAGTAATCGATACGGCTCCACCTGCTCCTGTGTCTCCACCTGCTCCTCCAGTAACCAAGGAATCTCCGCCTATTCCTGAGCCGAAACCTACTCCACCACCTAAGGTAGACGCTCCACCAGTACTGTTTCCTCCTCTTGCAGCTCCACCTTTTGCGTTAAGGGCTCCGCCATTACCCGAAGTAGCTCCGCCTCGTCCGCCAGCGAGGTTTGAAACCCCGCCAGTCCCAGTAAGAAGAGAGTCTCCACCTGTAACGTTTCCCTGTCCACCGTTGCCGCTTCCTGTGCCGTTACCACCAGTTAGGGCAGCGCCTCCGCCAGCAGTATTTAGCCCGCCAACTCCTCCTAGTGCGTTGAAAGCTCCGCCAGCTCCGCCAGTTGCTGCTACTCCAGCGCCTCCTCTAAGTAAGATGTTTCCACCTGCACTTGAGCCAGCTGTCCCAGCTCCACCGTTTATATTAATAGCTCCGCCTGCACCGCTTGTGCTACCACCTGCTGCTCCCTCAATATTGACCCTTCCGCCAGCTCCAGTAGTTCCCGGGGTTCCTCCTGTGACGGTGACTGATCCACCTTCTCCAGAGGTACTACCAGCTCCACCTTTTAGAGTGGCAGAACCGCCTATAGAAGTCGCATTCGTGGTCGCTCCACCAGTTAACGAAACGTTTCCACCTGCTGCAACTGTATTGTTTACAGCCAGAAGAGCTAAGCCTACGGTAGTCCCGGTAATGATTGTACCCGCTGTGCCGTCAAAGGCCACGGTTCCACTTGTTACATTACCAACTGTTGTGATCCCGCCAGCTGCTGGAGTCTGGAAAGTTGGGGCTACACCAGCCCCGTTAGAAGTGAGGACATGCGTGGCCGTGCCTACAGAAGTACTTGCCACTGCGTTAGAGGCTCCGCCTATAAGAACACCGTATTGAGTCACAGCAGCAGCAGTGATAGCTGAGGTTCCATTTCCTGTTAATACGCCACTCAGCGTGCCTATTCCAGTTCCACCGTTAGATACAGAGACAGGAAGGGGAAGCCCAGGAGAGGAGCTTGTAAACCATGTGGTGCCACCGAAGATAAATATTGCGGTTTGGCCGTTTACGCTCATAACAAAAGTAGCTGCGTCATCGATGTTATTTCCGTTACCGTTCACTGTGATATTGTTAGAGGCTGCGCTCCCTGTGATATCTTTAACGACAAGCTTCGAGCCTTTGATTGGAGAGGCTATCAGAGTTATAGTATTGGGGGCTGCGCTACTCGCTAAAATCAGGTTATCAGAAGCAAGTACTTGGTAGGGATAAGCTCCAGGAGTAGTTGGCTTAACTGACTGTCCCCCTTGGATATTTAGATTCCCTACAGTATGTCCAGTGCTGGCTTGAGTTAGAGACGAATTTATAGAGACGTTATCTTTGCTAGAACT
>Ga0209702_10005816_pt1 | contig 16409 bp, 8 predicted proteins | sample FRY01_FD_187210 | JGI IMG/M metagenome (GOLD analysis project Ga0209702, IMG submission 187210) | Freshwater microbial communities from Lake Fryxell liftoff mats and glacier meltwater in Antarctica - FRY-01 (SPAdes) (version 2) | ecosystem: Environmental > Aquatic > Freshwater > Ice > Glacier... | reverse complement strand
GGGTGAACTCTTCGGCGGCATCAATGAACAGGACAGAGTTATCATTCTTCGACTTCTTCAGCACGAGGATGCATGTCCCGATGGTCGTGCCAAAGAACAGGTCTGGCGGTAACTGGATGACAGCATCCACGTAGTTGTTGTCGATCAGGTACTTACGAATCTTGGCTTCCGCGCCACTGCGATAGAGCACCCCTGGAAACTCAACAATGGCTGCCGTGCCGTTCACCGCAAGCCACGACAGGATGTGCATTGTGAAAGCGAGGTCCGCCTTCGACTTCGGGGCAAGGACACCGGCAGGAGCAAAGCGTGGGTCATTGATCAGCAACGGGTTCGCGTCGCCATCCCACTTGATCGAATACGGTGGGTTGGAAACGATCGCTTCGAAAGGTTCGTCATCCCAGTGGGCAGGGTCGATCAAGGTGTCACCGTGAGCTAAGTCAAACTTCTCGTAGTTGACGTCGTGCAGGAACATGTTGATCCGGGCCAAGTTAAAGGTGGTGAGATTAATTTCCTGGCCGTAAAAACCCTGGGTGACGTTTTCTTTGCCGAGAACCTTGGCAAATTGCAGCAACAGAGCACCGGATCCACAGGCGGGGTCGTAGACCCGGGTCACTTCTGTCTTCCCCACAACGGTGATGCGGGCAAGGAGTTCAGACACCTCTTGAGGAGTGAAGAACTCACCGCCCGATTTTCCGGCACTCGAGGCATACATGGTCATCAAATACTCGTAAGCATCACCGAAAGCATCAATGGTGTTGTCCCCGAAGTCGCCGAGCCCCAGATCGCCGATCGCGTTCAGGAGTTTAACCAACCGCTCGTTGCGCTTAGCGACGTTCTGACCAAGCTTCGAGGAGTTGACATCAAGGTCATCAAAAAGACCCTTGAGGTCGTTTTCGCTTTCCGCACCGATGGCGGAGCCTTCGATGGCTTTGAAGATGGCTTCAAGATCCTCGTTGAGGTTCTCATTGCTCGAGGCACGCTTTCGGACATTCTCAAACAGGTGGCTGGGGAGAATATAGAAACCTTTCTCCGCCACGGTTTCCACACGACCAAACTCCGCCTGGTCGTCACTTAGGTCTGCATAGGAAAAGTCCGGCGTCCCAGCTTTACGCTCGCCTTCATTGAGGTAGGCGGCGAGGTTTTCCGAGATAAATCGGTAAAACAGCATTCCGAGCACATAGGTCTTGAAATCCCAGCCATCGACAGCGCCACGCAGATCATTGGCAATGCGCCAAATGGTCTTGTGCAGCTCAGCGCGCTGGTTGTCTCTTACCTCGAGGGCCATGGATATTCCTTCTGTGTGGGCATTGTGTCAATGCTTGTCGAAGAATCTAGTTGAGATTTCCTCTGTCCAACGTTCCCGTGAACCCCTGACATCAGGGATTGTTGGATTTTGCGGCAGGGGTAACCGACAGTGTGCCGCTGGCGAAGGCGTCAGAGATTTGGCGTCGGGCCAAGGAAATTGTGTGAAGCTGCGCGGACAACTTAGCTTGGGAATCATTGAGTTGAGCGAGGACAGTTGCGAGCGCACGTTGTTCGCTCAGCGGAATGTCCGGGACCTCAAACTCTCTGATATTTGCTTGAACACGATGCGCGCCCGCATCAATGTGAGCGCGATTGCGAGGATGCTCGATTGCGGCCACCAGAAAGTCAGGATCGATAAATTCCTGGCGCGCACGGATCACCTGAACGGCGGGACCCGCCACCCAGCCATCGTGCTGCCAAACGGCGGCTATCACTCCGTGAGCAATCGATGCCACGACGATGTCCCCGCGTTCAATCACGAGTCCCAAGTTATTGACATCGAGGAGCCTGCGGGCGTTGTCGCGATTGTCGAAATCCTTAATAATTCGCGCGTCGAGAACGGGAGCACCCTTCCCGTCTTCAGCAGATTTCGCAAAAGGTGCCCGCACGATTTTTAGAAAACGCCGTTCCTGTAACTCGTCAAGGCTCACAAGAGACGGCTCTACCCGAGCCACCTGAATTTCCACGGACAGTTGCGCCTGATCCCCCAGCACAGCGCCGAGACCCTCAATAGCCGCGTGTGCCAGAGCAACCTGCTCTTGGGGCTCAATCAAGTCGCGTTGCTTTGCCACCCAGGAATTGGGCCGCAACGCGACATCACGGGTGAGTAAATCTTTGATAGGCACTGAAACCGCATAGGTTTCATTCTGATTCATCACGTCTGCCGCGAGCGCTGCTCTCAATGCCGCCACCACCGGGCCAGTGGCAGCGAGATCATCAGCGGTCGCCTGCGAAGCATCGGCCATAACAACAGATTCCTGGTGGGGGTTTGGCGGACCCAGAATCCACAGAGCAAGCGGAATAGCTGTGTTGAGGCGTAACCGCGCCGGCAAGGCAACAATTCCTTTCACTGCGCCTGCCATCAGCAGTTCCCGGCGAAATTCCGCAGCCGAACCGCCCCGGGAAAGAAGTCCGGTGGCGCTCAGGACCAGTCCGATTCCCCCGGTGGCGAGCGACTCCACCACCCTCTGGATGAAGCCTGTCGTCGCATCCCTCTCACTAGGCACCCCGTAGGGCCAGCGGTACTGGGTGAGCTCATCCCGAGAAACGTTGAGACCGATTGGTGGATCAACGATGGCCACCGTTGCGGAACCGGGCGTCACAGCTGCGAGGCCATTACCCACCTCGTAGCTGATGTCCAGGTTTCTGAGCAGGGCCACTTGTCTGGCGTGGATAACACTCGAGCGGTTGATGTCGCGACCGCGATAAGAATCCCCGATAGACCGCGACGCAAAATGTTCGAGAATCCTGCCCTGGCCTGCTGCGAGATCAAGAACTAAGCCCTGGGCTTCATTGACAACAGCCCCCAAGAATTCGACCAAAACCGGCGGCGTGCTGGATTCGGACCGCCACCGCGTTGAGACGCTGTCTTCAAGTGCGATGAGGACGTCGGCTAGCTCTGTGTCGGTAAGCAGTCTGTAGCGATCAATAAGGTCTCCGAGAACCCCCAGATGACCAATGAAGTCCCCGTTCACTAATTCGTTGGCGTGTAGGTCCGATATTTTTTCAAAAACGCGAAGAACTTCAGTTTCAGTGCGTTTCGCAGGATCGGGAATGTTGTGAAACGCAACGAAGAGGGATCCCAGGAGGTTGCGATGAACATCGGGATTAAGTGTGGCAAGCTCCATTCTCTCCCGGGTGCCCGTGTCGGCAAGTTTGCGTTTCTCCAACCAAGCTTTCACTTCGTCGTGGTCGTAGCGCAGCCTTTTCCCACCTTCAACCGCCACTCCTGCGGGGAAGTCATCAAATCTCCGCATCCAGTTACTGACTGTCGGCAATGCCACACCGGCCAAACCAGCTATTTCTGAGGGTGAAATCATCTTCTTCTTGCTCATGTCTTTTCCTTACGCTCTTTCCTGGAGTTTGGGCCCGAGAAGGATGGATTCATGAGCAGCCATCCTCATCCTGCGAGAAATGCAGTTTGCTCTAGAGACAACAATGGTGTGTAGCCCTTGCTCCGCCAGAGACGCCACAGAGGGAGCAAGGCCTCCATCACCCGAAGCGACAACAGCGATTTCGAAGCGGCCCGCAAGGCCTCCTTCGGCGATCACTTCGGCGAGGCAGATATCTGCGCCATCTTTGCCGTCTCTGGCGAGGAAGCGGGGGCCAGGCCAGCCGAGATAACTACTCAACAGATTTCCTCCGGAGGACGCGACAATAACGAGATCCGAATGACCAATCAGAACCGCTTGCTTATATGTTTCCCGTTCTTGGGCGACCTGATCTCGTGTAACGCGGGATGAACCACAAAGGTTTTCGATGTCGATCAGGTGAATAGTCCTCCCAGACCCCCGACGGCCCTGGCGGGCAGCTGCGCGGTGCGAAATATTTGTTATGATTGCGTTCATATAAAAAAGATAGCACGTTTCATTCAAAACTACAAACTTTTTACTATTTTTCATACTGATGGGTTTTTGGCCCACGTATTCTTGCCTCCTAGCCTTTACCGATGAGCATTTCTCGGCGATACTGATGTTTGGTTGAAGGAGATTGCACATGGAACTTATCTTTACTCTCTTCATTCTCGCGCTGGTCGTAATTTTTGCCATCAGCCAAGCAGCCACGCCCCAATCCCGCCGCGCCAGGGAAGCTTCGACAGCACAGGTTCACACCATTGTCGAGTGGGCGCGCGATTTCGGGAGAGCAGCGGAGGACTCAATCAAGCGATACCGCTGGCTTGACAGGGATTTTGAAGAAATATGGACATCGCGAAGGCCGACTTCCTCTAAACCGAGCGATAAAGCGCGAAAGGACTACCTGCGCTCAGGCGACATCACCGAGGCACAGCTGGGCCGATACATTGCTCGGTGGAACCAAGGTGTTGGAACGTTCTGCAACAGACTCAACGAGGAATTCACTCTCCGCGAACTCAAAGAGTGTTCTGAATTTTTCGCCAGTGTTGAAAAATCACCCCTCACTGAAGAACAAGCACGAGCTGTGATCTGCATGGATAACTGGGTGCAGGTCGTCGCTGCGGCTGGTTCAGGGAAAACGTCCGTGATGGTTGCCAAGGCTGCGTATGCGTTGCACCGCAATTTGGTGGCGCCAGACCGCATACTTCTGCTGGCCTACAATAAGCCCGCGGCAGACGAACTTCAAGAAAGAATCGACCTAAATCTGAGACGAGCTGGATTTTACCCAGACGACGTAAAAGCTTCAACTTTTCACGCGTTTGGGCTTTCCTTGATTGGCCTGGCTACCGGGAAGAAACCCAGGCTTGCCAAGTTTGCCGAAGACGCAACTCGTCTCAGACATGCTCACACCATCGTGAAGAGGCTCGGTTCCGCGGACTCGATGTTCGCAGAGAACTGGGCCCTCCTGAAAACGGTGTATGCGCGCGACCTGCCAGCCTGGGACGAGGACCCCGTGGATGAGTACTGGGACCCATCGACCGGAGTGAAAGGTTTTAGAACTCTGGACGACAAGGTCGTTAAGTCGCGCGAGGAGCAGATGATCTGCGACTGGCTTTTTATGCATGGCGTCCGGTACGAGTATGAGAGGGACTACGAGATCGACCTGGCCAACAGCACACACGGGCAGTACCGACCTGATTTTTACTACCCCGATGCACAGCTCTATCACGAACACTTCGCTCTTGATGAAAATGGCAACCCACCAGAGAGTTTCGTCAAGTACCGCGAAGGCGTTGAGTGGAAGAGGGATGTGCATCGAACCCATGGGACTTCACTCTTCGAAACGACATCTGCCGGAATACGAGGCCAGAGCCCCTTCGCAGAGCTCAAACAGGAGCTTGAATCCAGGGGTGTTTCACCTACCTTCGCGCCTGATCGCGCGGCAGTGGGCCGTCAACCAATAGAGGACTCAGAGGTTTTGAAAAAATTGCTGACCTTCCTGACCCACTACAAGAGCAGTCGCCTCGACGAGACCACGCTGAGAGCGAGACTTGATAGCGAACACAGCTTCAATAATTACCCCAGACACCGAACCTTCGTCGACGTCTTTCTTGCCTTTTTTACGCAATGGCAGCAAGACCTCAAGGATTCTCAGTCCGTCGACTTCGACGACATGCTGGGACTCGCGGCAGATCTTCTTGCGGACAAAAATGCGCCGCAAGACTATGACCTTGTTCTGGTGGATGAGTTTCAGGACACCTCCATCGCCCGTTTAGATTTGGTAAGAAATTTGGTGGCCGGAACACGGGCGCATGTCACGGCGGTCGGAGATGACTGGCAAAGCATCAATCGGTTTGCAGGGGCCGACATTTCCGCAACCACTGGTTTCGAAAAGGCCGTCGGGAAGTCCAGCACGCTGAACCTCACTCGCACCTTCCGCTGCCCCGAAGAGATTTCAAAGATTTCCAGTGAGTTCGCAATGAAGAACCCCGCGCAGCTCACCAAATCAGTGACCGGCCAGCCCAACTTCCTCGAGAGCCACATCACAATCCACTTTGCCGCCAGTGGCAATAATCGGGAGGAATCCGCCGCGAACCGCAAAGCCGCAATCCACTTCGCTACAGAAAAACTTCTCCGAGGCGACGGGCCCGGCAAAGAATCCCTCATCGTCCTTGGGCGGTATAACCACGAACTGAAAGATAGGCCAGATTTATCCGAATTCAACGGAACGTTCGACTACGGCTACTACACCATTCATCGCTCTAAGGGCCGCGAAGCAGACCACATCATTGTGGTGGGAGTCGATGCGGATGACAAGTTCGGGTTCCCCAGCGCCATCGAAGATGACTTTGTGCTAAACCTCGTGATGCCCGGCAAAGAAAGCTTCGCCTACGCAGAGGAACGAAGATTGTTATATGTCGCCATGACTCGGGCAAAAAAGTCGGTCACTCTGATCGCGGATGAGCGAACGCCGTCAGCCTTCATTCGGGAACTTATCGATGATTTCAACGTCCCCACGCTTTCCGCGTCAGGCGAACCTGTTGAGTCAGTGTCCTGCCCGCAATGCGGAAGCACTCTCGTTCAGAAAACAAATAGGAAAACAGGCCAGCCTTTTTGGGGCTGCCGCAGCTTCCCCGCTTGTAGCTACTCAAAACCTCTTATCCCACTCGACAAGGCCGCAGCGTAGGCAGACCCAAGGAACTACAAGGTCAGAATCCGCACAGGCCCATCCTCACCCTGGTGAACCAGGTCGCCGTAGTTGGTGATTCGGAAAGCTTCACCTTCGGCCAAACCGCGTCGATCAATTTCTGCCACGACTTGCTTCACCTGGTCGGGGGTGAGATCAGCAGGTGTTCCGTATTCCTTTGTTGCCAAACCGGTGCCGTCATAGACATAGATTGCTTTGGACTGGAACCCGCGGAATTGACCCTCCGGTGTGGCAGGTTCTTCCCCGACATAACCGATCAGATAGGGGTGGCCGTCCAGGAATCCAACTGTAGCCCCATCCACAGGATCCACGTGAACATACGGAGTGGAGGGTGTGAGCTCAAACCAGCGAGTCACCGCTTGCTCGGCCAACTCTGGTGTGGGCCAGCGATCCCTGGCGGAGTTTCCGGTGTGGGGGTCAAGAATGTCTCGCTGCTTGGTGTTGAGCTCCAGTTTTGTCTCGGGCAGAGGCCCTCCCCAGGACGCACCGATTCGAGGTCGCGGCAGGAGGCTCTTCGACGTGGCCATACTGGCCGCCGTCACCGTCGCGCTCTCGGTCTGCCGCCGCGCGGCAGGTGTGGGAACTGCGAGTGTTGCCGCGGCAACAGTCAAGCGAGTTAAGACGGCGTATGCGTGCTCTGCGGCTTCTCCCACGGCTAGTTCTGCAGCACTGGCAAACTTCACCAACTGGTGAATGTCATCTTTGATGGAATTCATCCGCTCATCGTTTCCGTAGTGGGCCCATGCGTTGCGGTTGTGAAAGATTCGCCAGGCTAAGTCAGACAGGTGTGGGTGAAGAGGTAGTGCCGCATAGAACGGCGTGTGGGGGATTTTGGCCAGGGCTTTGACAATGAAATAGGGGTCTCCGGCCGAATCCCACCCTTTCAGGGCGTGATTCTGGGGATCGTTAACCATCTCTTGGCGCCAATGCGGACCAAGATTTTCTTTGGCCCAACTGGTGACAAGAATCTGAAGATCCCCAAACACCGCTCTTTCGACAGAAAGATACACATACATCGCCTCGTGGAGGCTTGCTACCTGGGGCACATAAGGATTGAGAATCATAAGGACGCAGACAACTTCTTGACCAACGCAAGAGGCCTGGTAACCGCAATCATGCCCATCAGCGGAGCGATCTGGCCTGCAGGGATAGACATGCCCAAACCAGCAGCCACATTTTTTCCCGCCTGCGGCACCAGGTCCCCATAGATTCCCACAACCGAGTCGCCGAGGCCACCCACAAAGTCGCGGAAACTCGTGCCGGCTAACGCGTCAAGTTCAAGGTCACTAACCCGATTGAGCGTTGCCCAGTCTTTACCTTTGATCATCATCGCCCGAAGGGGGATAACCCAGCGATCCTGGACTTCCACCACGGATACGGAGCCCGCATTTTTCAATCGGTCGTAGGGCGGCGATAGCGGATCACGGTGCCAATAAAACTTGCCCACAATCGTCCCCTCCCCCGGATACTCGAAAAAGCCAAATTTTCCCAACCACCCATCGACAGTCTCGAAGGTTGCCGGCTGAGCAGCTGTTGCGTTTTCAGCAGGCTTTCCCCTGCTGGGAATATCTTCGATGGTGACCGGGTCCTGATCAATAGTGACGGAAACCACACCAATCGTTAATGACTGTGCCACGTAATGACCTCTTTTACTCGGGAAGGACGCCGTGAAGTTTTCTCAGGATACCGGGGCGCACTTTCGGTGGCAAGCGGCGGGCACGTGATTTCGGCCCAGCAATCGAGGACCATCAGCGCAGCGAAAGGCCTTCAAACACCTGCGGCATCAAAAACCCTTTCGCGGTGGTACTCCAGGAAATATGCCTGATCAGAGGAAAACGGGCCGACGTCTATCGAAGGATCTATCTTCCACTTGGGCAGAACCTCTTCGTCTAAGTACTGTGACACCCGCATGGATCCCTTGGCCGTAAAGGTGATAAAACCAGCATCAAAAAGCTTGTCAATATGGGGCGACAGAAAGAGGCCGTTGTTCCCATCGAGCCGCTCATCGTTCGTTGAGCCTTTCCACGGCTTAATGTGACTCGCGATAAGCACTTTTTCCGAGCTCACACCGGTAACACGGCACCGCGGTTCAAACGCCCGGACCCGGTTACGAAATAAACCTTGTCCTCGCCGCGCGAGCACCAACGCTGTCTTTTCTGTTTCGGTTGCCCCCGGTTCGCTCAAGATCTCCTGATCCAGGGCAGTCATAAGCAGTGGGTCCATGACCGGCAGAAGGTCATCTCGGCTAGGGAGCACAGGATTTCGAGAAAGCTTCAACAGCGCATATGCCATGCTCTCCGGGATTCCAAAGAGGTATCGCTGGTTTCCCGCCCCGTTTGCTTGAATCGGCGAGTGGCGCGCAGGAAGCAAAGGGCCAAGAATCTCCATGTGGTCTGCGGGACGGATCGGTGCGTCAATAGTGGTGAACTCGACAGGAACTCTCCAGCCCGTTGCCGACCAAAGATCACCCGCCGCTCCAAAAACTATGGGTTTCTCGGCCTTATACGCTTCCCCCAGCGCAACGCCGATTGCCTTGATATACGTTCCAGCAAACGAGAAGACAATGTCGCCCGCCTCAATCTGCGCCATCTTCTCGTATGCAGGGTTGCGTCCACCATTGTTGTTGGTAAAGGGCGACCATAAATAGCCACCACCGACTTCATGGTTGAAGGTTTTGTTTTGGCTCACCCACCAGTAACGCGGCATCAGCTTCATCCCCAAATTGTTTCTCGCCGTGGCCGCCAACACCAAAATATAATTTTCACCCCGATGTTGACGTCGTGTCGTGACATTACCTGACCGCACCATCTGAAGCCCAAATGCCTCCCGTTACAATAAATATATGACATCACAGCGGGTTCTCATCCGACCGACGCCAACGGGCTACCAAAGCGCTGTCGTAGTTTCTGCCGACAATGGTGAACTAAAGATTCGCTGGGAAGGTTCGAAAAAGGTCGTCAGTTATATGCCCCATGCCAAAGACCTTGACGTTGCGTTTGGCAGCCTCACCCATCGCCTCTATTCGGAACAAGCAGACATCCTCGTACTCTTCAGGAAGAAGCCTGAAGAAATCTTTTACGAGGCGCTCGCTGCACCCGGGTCAAGCGGAAAAACCATCGGAGACCTCGCCGCGATTTTGGCGCCGCTTGGACTTGACGAGAAAACCATTGCCGTGGCATGGGGGAAGTCTTTCGGAGCGTTGGCCACGAGGAGCGATGTCAAATTTTCGGGTTCAAAAAATCCTACCCCTGGTGCAACCTACAGCCTCGCCGAAAAAAGAGTCCCGCCCGCTAAAGCCACCGGTGCCTCAAAACCGGCGCGGCTGACCTTCCCAAACGCAACAGTTGGCCTTCGGCACGTTCTCGAGGCAATCAGGAAGAAACAAACCCCTGTGGCACCACTCATAGAGGATGGTCTCGACTCATTTGCGGAGAAGCTTTTGTCCGAAGTCGTTGAAGGACAGAGAAAACAGCGGCTTACCATCTCACCTCAAGAGTTCTGGGATCTCGTAAATGTTGCGCGCGCTCTGTCAGCCGCTGAATGGGAACAACTCGCATCTCTTCACACGTCCCGCCGGGATCAAATTATGCTCGCAACTCTCGCCACAAAGCCGGACAAACTGGCGGACAAATTGGCGAAGACCTTCTCCTGGTCTCCCACCAAAACTACCGCGATTCTCCTTGTTCAATTGAGAAAAGACCTCAGGTCGAGAGAATCCAACGAGCCCGCACACGGTAGAGACCAGGCAGCTTTTGCGGACGCTGTCTATTATCTGGCCGCACACAACCACCTTGCAATTTTTAGCTTCCAGGAAGTCTTCCGTTCCACCCAATTAATCCAGGGGGGCAAACCCTCAAACGCCGGAAAAGCTAATGATCTTCTTCTCCGTTACTTGGCCAATGAGTTGGTGGCGGGGGGTTCTGAAATTGCTCTGCAGATAGAGCCAAAAGAAATCGCCGCGGTCCTCGAGCAGCTACCTCTCGCGGAAAGTGGGCTCCGATTCGCAGTTATGGTCGCGCTCAGCAAGACTAATCCGGCCGAACTGGAGAACGAGTATTGGTGGCTCGGTTGCAGCTGGTCAGACATTGAAATGCTCGGAAACACGAGCTTGTCAGATGTCCTAAGGAGCGAACGGCTCACCAATAGTGTGCGGAAACCAGCCGTGGACGGATTCCTTAAGACAATCTCTACTCGCGACTTCCTTGCTCGCGCGATCTCCGCTCATCGCATCCTCGCAGAGCTCATCGAGCCGGCAACATTCGCTAAAGTTGCCCTCGGAGCCGCCAAAAATGACCCTCTACTTTCGGGCTGGTTAGAGTCAGTCTCTCGAAAAGCTGAATTTGAGAGCCTCGAGAAAAGGTCAGGGGCTCTCGAGTTAACACTCGCGACTAAAAGCGATGAACTTTCCCAGGCCAAGGCTGAGAGTGAAGCTCAAGGAGTTGCCGTGGGTCAATTAGAGCGAAAAATTTCAGCCATGAAGAGCGAATCTTCGGAAATGCTCATGTCCGAGCGTCGGCAATTGGTCATAGACGCAAAACGGGCATTGGCTGAGGTGGCTGCATCGCTTGAAAAGGTCTCTCTGGGTGGAGACAATGCACCAGTCCTCTCCAAAGTTCGGGCGCAAATCGCCAGACAGGGTGTGAGTTGTTTTGCAGAGAACGGTAGGACGGTCGATTTTGACCCTCTCCTCCACCACTCGCCTGGGGGCGATCCTGTCTCGGGGAGCAAAGTCGATGTCGGTCGTGGCGGATATAAATGGGATGAGGAAAATATAGTTCTTGTAAAGGCTCTGGTCTCGGAGTCCCTCGGCTAACAGATAGGACGGCCCCGTGAAGGGAGTGGATTTTGGCACTTCGACATCGTTGATGGCGAAAAGCAGCGCCTTCCGAACCGACGTTATTCCCCTTGGTCGGAGTGAAATGTGGCTACCGTCAGTCGTGGGCGCGACGGTAGCAGGTCTGGTACCGGGCGAAGACGCCCTTGCGCTTCAAGAACGGCAACTAATCCGGTCTATAAAATCCTCGATCACCAGAAATGAATCCACCGTGCGGCTGTTTGACGGAAACGACGATATTGATCTGGATGTTGACGCCATCATCGGGACCTACTTGGCCCACCTGCGAAGCGTAACGGAAGGGCAATTCTTACCGTTGGACGATATGGCAGAAGTGAGATTAGGGTGCCCCGCTATGTGGACCGGCGCGCAGCGTCAGCGCCTGATCAACATAGCTTCCATTGCTGGCATCGGCGCAGCAGATCACACTGTTATTGACGAGCCCATTGCTGCCGGCATCGCCTGGGTGTCGAAACGGCTAGAAGACCATGACCCTGTAAAAGGAAAGGTCCTTGTCTTCGACATGGGGGGTGGAACCTTGGATGTCGCCGTACTCAACGTTCTCGCCGAAAACGGACGCGACATTTCGATTTCTGTTCAGTCGGCCTATGGAATTGATCAAGCTGGGGACTCTCTGGATGAAAAGATGGCTAACGATTTCGCTGCCTATCTGCGCCGAACCCATGGATTAAACCCCCTAGACGACCCCGAGCTGATGGGTTGGATCCGTCGGGGGGCTTCAGAAGCGAAGATCGAACTCTCATCGTCCACAACGACATCGGCAACTTTTTATCATCCTCGAATAGACGTACCCTCAGTCCCGTACACGCGAGAACAACTCGTGGAGCTTTTTGTGCCCCAGCTGGCAGGTGCAATGGATGTCGTCTGGAGATCGCTGCGAGCAGCACTGATGACTCAGGTCAATTCTGCCGTGAAGCAGAATACTCTCACTCTGGATCAGGCCAGACGACTCAGTGAAGATGACTTGGCTAAGGATGTGGACTATGTCGTCCTCGTTGGCGGCATGTCTATGGTGCCTGCGGTGAGAGAGAGGCTTGGCGAAGTTTTCCCCCAGGCCTCCTTGTGGATGGGAGACCAGCTCGCGACGGAAGCAGTAATGACAAACCCGAACCAACTCGTAGCTAGGGGCCTCGCTTACAGCGATGGCTACCACAACATTAATCTCCACCATCCGGGTTTCGATTTTATTCTGAGCTGGGAAGGAGGTGAAGGCGCGCGGACAGAGGAAGTGATTTATGCGGCCTATTCTCCTCTTCATACAACTGAAACAGTCTTCAGATACAACTCTCTCAAATACTTCTGGAGACCCGGCTCCAAGGAGCTACCTCGCGCGGGAGACGGTGAAATTGGAGTGAGAACTCTTGGCGGGAATAAAATCGGGGTCCGCGACGGCGAGCATCTACTGTCCGGAATTCCCTACAGCTTCGGGCCTAATCCGAACCAAGTCGTGACCCTTGACCCAAGCGGTCGAATTTTCATCCGGGACGGAATGGGGAATGAGCGAGCAACTCGGGTGGCTCAATGGCCGGTGATTCGAGCTGAAGGCGGTATAGCGGAGTTAATCATTGACCCGGTAACCAAGCATTGGCCGACGTGGAAGCTCGTCTGGCACGAAATTCCCTACGACTGACTTACCCGCTAATCACGACAAGGGCTATCGCCTCTTGACTAAGTGTCATATTGAACTTTGGTTGGAACCGTCTTGATACACCCGCGAGGTCACGCTCTAAGTGGCTTATCTTTGCCCGCCACATTGGCACTACTCGCTCCGACTTTTTGGAAGAGATGATCTTGTCAAGGCCATCGCGGAGCCTCGCAAGTTTTATCGATATGGACTGGGAAAAAGAAGTAATCCGAGTTTCCACAAGTGCTTGATTCTCGTCTTGCCTTTCGCTTCGCTCCAGATTCAGGCGACGGGAGACCTCCCTACGAACACTCAGAAGTGCTGGAGCCAGTAAAGCCTCTGTATCGTGAGCAGCCTCCAATATTTGCCCCTGTGCCAGCGCCAACAGCAGCGAGTCTCCAACCCGAGGAACCCTCTCCATAGACTCCATGTCGACAGCTGTCACCCATAGCTCGCTCCCCTCAATGAGCCCGCCTTCAGCCCTGATCAAATCGACGGAAGCGAGGATGTGCTGACCGGGAGCGAGGCTTGGGAGCCGAAGGTGGCCAAAGCGCGGCAATTCGTTTCTACTTTGCCTCAGCGAGGCAACAGCAGCACGAACCAGGGGGTGGCCAGCATTCACAAGCTCAATTCCCCGATCGCTTGCAGTTTCTGGGTCGAAGGTGAGGATAAAAGGCGACGCCGCGTGAAGTTGCGAAGCGACACGTCTTTTTGCTGCCGCAGAAACGACCTGATCGGTGTCTAAGTATGCGACCTCTGCCCCCAGCGATTGTGTGCCTCGGAGTTCAACCGTGCGATCAGGATGCATGCGGAGCTCACCTCCGTGAAGTTCCGTGATGTACTCAAGGAAGTGGAACAGCTCGGCCTCACCTATATAGCGGCCGTCCGAAGGACCCGAATCGGTCAGCCCCTTAATGTCCAGCATTCCCGTAAGTGCCAGATTTCCGCGGTTCTTTTCCAGTTCCTCGATCTGAGCTCTTTCCGTTTCCGTCTGAACGAGGAACGCGTCCTCTTTTGCCTTTCTCTGCTCCTCGGTCAGCATCGGGTCAAGCATCTGACTATTGAGGCGCGGAAATGAATTACGCAAGATTGGCTCTAGCTCCCCGATGGATTTCTCAAACACTCCGATGCGTTCGTACAAGCGGCCAAAGATTTCCGACTCGATTGTCCCAGGGGTATACATATTAAAGATAAAAATCTTCTCGTGCTTCTGGCCGAACCTGTCAAGGCGCCCAATTCGTTGCTCCACCTGCATCGGGTTCCAGGGTAGATCGTAATTGACGAGGACATTGCAGAACTCAAAGTCAAGGCCTTCAGCTCCGACTTGATTAGCGACCAAAATCTCAAACTTCTCCTTTCTAAAGTCATCAATAATCTCATCACGATCGGCATTGGGGACGCCACCGTGGAGGACTTTCACCGAAAATTCCCGGCCCAGCTCGCGCGCCAGGTATTCGACCGTGCCCCTGAAAAAGGTGAATATTAGCGCTTGACCGAGGTTTGCCTCTTTGGCCATCCTCAACCGTTTCTTGAGAGCATCCAATTTTGAATCATAGGGAAGGACAGTTCTCAGAATGGCGCTCCGTGACGGCGCTGGAGCGAGGGCCGCTGCGGAGATTTCGTCTGCGTCATCAGCTGCTTCATATTGCAGATCACCCTCGGTAATTTCCTCCGAAACCCACAGGTCCCAGTCTTCTTTTTTGGCCAACCGCTGTTGCATAACGACAAGCGAGCTGCAGGCTTGGCGCAAAGGCATTTGCAGCGCGAATCCCAGAGGTATGCGTTTTAGCTTCGCTCTCTCAAAGCTATGCGCGTAGATGGCGTCGTAGAGTGCTCTTTCCTGAGCTGTCCACTCCACCTCAATTGCCTCCACCTCTCTCAGAGCCTTGGGCTCCGGGACATCAGCTTTCCTGGTTCTCGTGAAGACACTCCCCAAAGAATTCAGCCCACCGGTCAGTCTGCGAACCCGCGATATCGAGTCCGGGTCGAGCGGGAATGATTGGGAAAGCGTCTGTTCCAGCTTCCTGTAGTCCGGCCTTTGGGCAATGGATCGGCCAAAGGTACTGGTGGCTATTCGGGCCATCAACTCCATGGTCCGGGCTGCAGCTCCAGGCGCGCTATCCGCAACCAGGCGGTTTATCTCGTTCAAATACTCATTGGGCTCGAGTTGTTCCTCGAAAATTGCTTTGTCTGGAAACCCCTCGGTGTCAAGAAGGGATAGCAAATTAAACAGATCGTCCGTCTTTAAGTTGAGGGGGGTAGCGGACAAGAAAATCAACGTTTCGGCGAGATCAGACAACGTTTCTCCGGCAAAAAAAGACTTTGTAGCACGGTTCCGTAACGCGTGTGCCTCATCGACGATGACGATGTCAAAGCGGACTCCCATCTCCGTCAAACCTGTGAGAACTTCTTCATCGGACCGCAGGCTCTCCAACGAAATGACACCAATAAGCCCAGGATCTTTGTCCTGCTTGAGGTCTGCAATGAACTTTCTCAGGTCATTTAACTTGAGCTCGGTGAGTTCAACACCGAACCGGTTACTCATCTCTTTTTGCCACTTCGACTTGAGCGAAGCCGGGACCACTACGAGTCCACGGTGGATGCGTTGCCTAAGAGCTAACTCAGTCCATACCAGGCCAGCCTCAATAGTCTTTCCGAGGCCCACCTCATCTGCTATGAGGAGGCGCCCTTGGGGGTTCCCCAACACTTTGAGTACTGGGACAAACTGATAGGGCCGAAATTTTGTTTTGGTTGCCGCAAAGGAATAGAGCGTGTCACTCAAAGGGGTATCGAGCTTCGAGAACGACAGCGTCAGAGCGATGTCCCGCGCGCTGGCTGGCGGATGCTGAATCCACACTCCGGGATCTCTCGGGTCTCCTTCAATTGACTCAAGATCATCTTCATTGAAGGTCTGCAGGCGTCCCCCAATTTCAACTTGAACGACATGCCCACCCACTGTGCGCTCTACCTGCTTGACTGTTCCCCATGTGGTCATAGAGAGAGGCCGCACTAGCCCGCCAATCTCAAATGGTGACGCCCCGACAAGTTCCCTCGCAAGAGTCCAGTTGACCCTCCGCGCGTGATGAGCTTCTCCAAGATGTGTGGTAGCGAAGGTGCCCTGCGCCCGAGAGGCCTCTTTAGGTGATTGAGCCTGCGTCACCCACAAGACGTGCCATTCGCCGCGATCTATCAGGGCGTAAGTCCCGTTGTGAAGGACCTCTCTAGATTCCTTTGCCGGCGCTCCTCGCGCGTCGTCAATTCCGAGACGCCCAATATCCGCCGCATCCTTATCTGTTGGGCGGCCCAGAACTAGAACGGACACTGGAGAAAAGGCCCTCACCCATT
>Ga0209702_10005810_pt1 | contig 16428 bp, 17 predicted proteins | sample FRY01_FD_187210 | JGI IMG/M metagenome (GOLD analysis project Ga0209702, IMG submission 187210) | Freshwater microbial communities from Lake Fryxell liftoff mats and glacier meltwater in Antarctica - FRY-01 (SPAdes) (version 2) | ecosystem: Environmental > Aquatic > Freshwater > Ice > Glacier... | reverse complement strand
AGCCTTGCGATCCGTCGTACAGGTATTTGTTGGCGTGGTCCACCACCATCAAAACCAGGGCCGACCACTTCAGGAAACTCAGCGCTTGCTCGCTGAGTTCGAGCGCTGGCCAGCGTATCGGCCGAGCGGCGACTGTGCTCATGAAATACCGCCTTCTTTCAAGTGGGCGCACCACATCCGACTGCGACTTCGCCAAAAACCCTGGCTCGTCTGAACGTGCATGTTCAATTTCCTTTCTTGGCCCGGGGGGTCTTACTGGCCGGCGCTGCCACGGCAGCACTCGGTGCGTCGTTACCTTGCTGGCCGATGGCGCGCAGTAGCTGGGCGGCTTGAAACTGCAAAGCCTCGACCTGACCGCGCAGCTTGGCCGCATCCTCGCAAGCAGCCTGGGCCGCGTTGCGTGAATGATCGCCCTCATCGGGCGCTTGGACAATTGTCCTGGTTCTCGACGGGCTGCATGGGGGTGCGGCCAAAAACTTGGACTGGATCAGCAGCGATCCCCAGGCTTCTGCGGTGTGTGGCGGGGCTGAGGTCGCCGAGCAAGATCTTGATCCGCGTCTCGTTATCAGCGGATGTAGAGCCCAAGGCCGCGCTGAACTCGTCGATGGTGGTGGGCAGCCGATCAGCCTGAAAAGCGGGTTGCGCGGGTTGGCTGCGGGCAATGTACATCGCCATGCGGCTGCCCTGTCTGTCATTCAGGCACACTCGGGCGCTGTTTGATTTCAGGATATCCATGGCGCAGATTTCCATCTCCCAGCTCTCGGTCGGTTATGGAGCCGAACCAGTTATCTGTGACTTTTCTCTGACCGTCGCGGATGGCAGCCTGTTCACGCTGCTGGGTCCCAGTGGTTGCGGCAAGACTACGCTGCTGCGCACGATTGCCGGCTTCATCCCAGTGCGCCAGGGCATCCTTCGTTTTGGTGAACGCGATGTGACGCATCTGCCGGCCCATCTGCGCGACGTGGGCATGGTGTTTCAGGATTACGCGCTGTTTCCCGACAAGTCGGTTTTCGACAATGTGGCGTACGGCTTGCGAGCACGCAAGATCGATGCGCCCGCCATACAGCGAACGGTCGGTGAATATCTCGAGCGCGTCGGTCTGGGAGCATTTGCAAGTCGCCTGCCCGCTGCCCTGTCCGGTGGACAGCGCCAACGGGTTGCGCTGGCCCGCGCCTTGGCCATCAAACCGACCGTGCTGCTGATGGACGAGCCCCTGTCCAACCTCGACGCCAAGTTGCGGGTCCAAGTACGCGAGACCATCTCTGATCTGCAAAAAGAGATCGGTATCACTACAGTGCTGGTGACGCACGACCAAGAAGAGGCACTGGCGATGTCGGACTGTATCGGTTTGATACGCGATGGTCGCCTGGAGCAGGCCGGCACGCCGCAAGACCTCTATTCTCGCCCGCGTACCGCCTATGCTGCAGATTTTGTAGGTGCAGCCAATATCTGCAGCGCCAGTCTGAGCGCTTCTGCAGCCACAGGTGCGCTGGCGGAGGTGCAATTGGCGGGCGTCAACCTAAGGGCCTTAACAGCGCAGGCCTTGCCAGCAGGCAAAGTCGTATTGATCGCGCGCCCCGAGATGCTGGTCTTGCTCCACAACGGTGTGCTGGAACCCAACCAGTTGCCATGCACCGTGCGTCGGCGCCAGTATCTGGGTGCGCGCACCGTCTACGTGGTTGAGGCCGATGGCGGTATCCATCTGCGAGTGGAAACCCATGATCACCAAGTACCACGATCGGTCGGCGAACGTGTGCGGCTGCTGTTTGATCCGCTCCAAACGCGGGTGGTGGCAGCGTGATGGGTCCGCGCCACAACCGGGTCTGGTTCTGGCTGTCGGCCCTGGTGCTCGCCTTGTTTTGTGTGTTTCTGCTTTACCCTCTGTTTAAGGTAATTGCGTCGAGCGTGGCCGCCAGCGAAGATGGCCGTTCGGGCTGGTTAATTTTGGTCAGCGATCCCAAGTACCGGTCGGCCGTCATCAACACGCTATTACTGGGCCTGACGGTCACGGTCACCTCCACCCTGATTGGCGTGCCGCTGGCCTTTTTCACGGCGCGATTCTCTTTTCCCGGCAAGGCTTTGATCGCCATCTTGCCGATGACCACGCTGATCGTGCCGGAGGTGATTGCAGCGCAGACCTGGATCATGATGCTGGGCAACAATGGCTTCCTGACACGCTGGCTCGGCAGTTACGACATCGAGATTCCATCCTTCTATGGCTGGACGGGCTTGGTGACGGTGATGACCTTTATCTACTACACCTATGTCTACATCGGCACGCTGGCAGCGATTCGTGGCTTTGACGGGCAGCTAGAAGAAGCGTCACAGAGCCTGGGCGTGCCACCCGGGCGCACACTGCTCAAGGTCATGCTGCCGGTGGTGACGCCGGCCGTCCTGGCCAGCGCCATCCTGGTCTTCACACTGGTGGTGGGCAACTTCGCCGTGGCCACGATCCTGGGTCATCGCGTCAACCTGCTCTCGGTGCTGACCTACCAGAGTTTTGTCTCCGAGGTGGGCGCCAACCCTGTGATGCAGAGCACGCTGGCCAGTGTGTCAATTGCCATCGTTGCGTGCGTGCTGTTCCTGCAGCGCTGGGTGTTGTCGCGCGGACGGTTCGAGATCGTGCAAGGGCGGGGCACCCGTCCGGTGGGTGTGGGAGGTGCACGCGCCATCGTGCTGGCCGCAGTGGCGGGGATCATCGTTGCCATCTCTTTACTGCCGCTGGTGACGGTGGTGGTCGGTACCTTTACCCGCGCACGCGGTCCGGTGATGCGCTGGGGCGAGTGGACCACCGACAACCTGATGCGGGCGCTGGTCGCAGCACCCGACCCCATTCTGAACACCCTGCTGTTTGCAGGGGTGGCGCTGGTGCTCAGTCTGGTCATCAGCACACTGGTCGGTTTTCTGATCGTCAAGAAGCGCAGTGTGCTCACACCAGCCATCGACTACCTCGGCGCCTTGCCGCTCGCTTTGTCCGGCACTGTGCTGGGCATTGGTCTGGCGATGTCGTTTCGCGGTGGCTGGTTGCCGTTGGCAGGTACTGCCGGCATCATCATCCTGGCTTACCTGATTCGCCGTTTGCCTTTTGGTGTTCGCAATGCGTCGTCGACGCTCTACAACATTCCCGACTCGATCGAGGACGCCTCCATCAGTCTAGGGGTGCCGCCGTTGCAGACATTGTTCAAGGCGGTGTTACCTTTGATGGTGCCTTCGATCGCGGCGGCTGCCGTGCTGGTGTGGACCACCACCGTGGCCGAGTTGAGTGCCTCGCTGGTGGTTTACTCTGCCGGGCAGGAGACGTTGCCGATCCAGATTTTTCGACTGATTGACTCCAATCTGATGGCCCAGGCCTCGGCCTATGGTCTGGTGTTACTCACCATCATTTTGCTGCCTATTCTGATAGCCACCACTCTGTTCAAGATAGATGTGTTTGCTTCGCGCTGAGCCGCTCGCCCTTTTCACAAGTTCCCCCAACCCCCACAGGAGATGACCATGCACTTCCCCTTCCGCCGTCGCCAGTTCCTGGCCGCTATCGGTGCCACTGCTGCCAGCCCGCTGTTCGCTCAAGCGTCGGGCAACGTGGTCGTCTATACCTCCAACAACCAGCAAGCAGTGCAGTCCATTACCGATGTGGCGCGCAGCAAGCTGGCGAACCTCAAGTTCAACTTCGTCACCGGCGGCAGTGGCGTGCTGCTCAAACGCATGGAGACAGAGATGTCTGCACCGCAGGCCGACATTTTCTGGAGCTCCAGCGCCAACACGCTGGGCGCCTTTAAGCCCCTGTTCGAGCCCTACCTCTCGCCGGAGGCCGCCACCATTCCGGCGTCGCTGGCCGAGCCCGGCAATCTGTGGACAGCGGCCAATGTCCACCTCGTCGCTGCCATGATCAACCGCAAACAGCTGGGCGGCAACCCCGAGCCCAAGGTCTGGAAAGACCTGCTCGATGCGCGCTGGAAAGACAAGATCATCATCGCCGACCCAGCCAACAGCTCCACCGCTTACACGATTTTGTGGGGTGTCAAGCAGATGCTGGGTGCGCAGGCACTGCGCCAGTTGGCCAATAACCTGGTGGTTACCAGCGCTTCGGCCACCGTGCTGCGCGCGGTGGCGCAGGGTGAATACGGAGTGGGCCTGACTTTCGAGTCCAACGCGTATGCCTATGTGGCTGGTGGGCAAAAGGAGATCAAGCTGCTGTATCCGGAAGACGGCACCTTCAGCACCCCCGAGTTCCTGGTACTGGCCAAGAATGCGCCCAATGGCGCAGTCGCCCGGCGTGCGTTCGACCACATCATCTCCAAGGAGGTCCAGATTGCGCTGCTGGAAAACGCCTTCCGCCGTCCGAGCCGTGGCGACATTGACGTGAGCCAACATGCCGAACTGCCCAACCTCGCATCGGTCAAGGTATTCGCCATCAACGAGACCGAGGCAGCAGCCAAACGCAAGGAGTTCCTGGACGAGTGGACTGCGGCCGTCGCGGCCAAGACCTGACGCCCGGTGACCTCGCGCGCTGCCATCGCATTTTCTGAGCAGGCAGTTCGCGGGAGATGCACGCGGAATGCGAATAGCTGTAGAGTCTCGGACCGTCATATAGACTCCAAGCGGTACCTGTTGTTTATGTCGGTGTGCCTTAAACAACAGGTACCGCTGGGGATCAATACAAGGGTTGAGGAAAAGTTATAGAAATGAGGCGGCTGTGAGCCGAGAACGCACCAAGAACTGCAACGCTTGCCAAGCCCTAGCCACCACGCTGTACCGTTGCCATTTGGACGCTTCCAAAAACTGGCAACTGATCTGCAAAACCTGCTGGGATCGCTTGAGCCCCAACAACCTGCTGTACCGCTATGGCGGAACCTGGAAGGCGGTGAAAAGGCACTAAATGTCTGTTCGCAATCTTTCCAATAGCGGGATGAGATAGAGAAAAGCCAGCTGCATCAGTCCAAAGAAGTTAGAACAGATTTTGCCCCTGCTGCAAGGGTAGCGCCGGCGCACCGAGCCCGCGACACTGGATTTGTACGAGGTATGTTGCACTGTGCTGTACCTGCTGTGCACAGGCTGCTGTCATCGAGTTGGGTTCGTTGGGCCATTTGAAATTCCGTCTCTCTGCATCGGTCCAGGTCTGCTAGCTGCTGCGGGGGGGGGCCTCCGGCGGCCTGGCAGGGGCCTGATTAAAAAATCCCAAAACCAGAAACGTCCAAGCAAGTTCAATTTCAGTGGTCGAGGAAATTACAGAATGAATGTTGCACTACCGATTTACCCACCAGTACTTCATCGATCACCCCGAATTGATCAACCTCTGGGTTGTTGCTGCGGTGATTCGCCGCGGTGATCGCATTCTTGCAGCAAAACGCCTGGAAGGCGGCCCCTCTGAGTGGCCTTCACACAGCAAGGGCCTCAAGTTTTAACCCTACACCGCCCACTAATATCGTCATATCTGAAAACTTTTCACGCCACCGTCTGGAGGCGTAGTTGTTTGTGGGGGGTCAAGGCGGGGAAATCCTATTCCGTCGCCTGGCAGAGATAGCCATTCGGAATCTTTGTGGGCCTATGGAGCTTTCTCATTCCTGACTGGAAGAAGACGATGAGGGAGAGGTTAGGTGCTTGTCAGAGAGGTGAGCGCCTTCATCAGCATCTTTCGCAGCAGCGGCTTTATCGAAGTGGCCTTACTTTCGAGATAGTTGAAGGGTGGCTCCTCGAGCATGTAAAGATCCTGCCCCATTTCTAATTGGATTGCGTGAACCCGATTCGCGGGTACGCCGTATTGGCGAGTGATGTAGCCACCCTTGAATCGGCCATTGACAACATAACTGAAGCGACTGGCACGGGCCTCTGCGACCACCGTTTCGATAATGGAAGGCGCGCAGCTGCGGCCGTCAGCGGTTCCGAAATTTAAGTTGGGCAGCTCGCCGTCGAACAACCGTGGCAGTACGCTGGCAATAGAATGCGCGTCCCACAGCAGCACAGTGCCGTGCTGCTCCTTGAGGCGGTCGAGCTCGGAGCACAACGCATCGTGATAAGGCTGCCAGTAGCGTGCCAGACGGTCAGCTTGCTGTGAGGCGCTTAGCGCCTGGGCCTGGCGGTAAAGTGGTTCACCGCGGAAGGTTTCGGTGGGACACAAGCCGGTTGTGGTCTGGCCGGGGTAAAGGCTTTCGCCACTGGGTGGGCGATTGAGGTCAATCACGTAGCGCGAGACTTTGGCTTGCAAGACGGACGCGCCCATATCTGCGGCAAAACCATAGAGCCGGTCGAGGTGCCAGTCGGTGTCTTGTTTTATTGCTGCCGTGTCGCTCATGCCATCGGCCAAATCAGGCGGCAGCTCGGTGCCCAGGTGCGGGATTGAGATCAGCAGCGGCACAGCCCCTTTGTGCAGGCTGTAGGTGGGGGTGTGATCGGTCATATGGTGTCTTGCTTGGGGTAAGTGGAGGGGGGTGCCAGACAGTCGGCAGTAAAGCTGTGAATAGGCAGCGTTTTGTCCCGTTGGATCGGATATCGCGTGGCCAGGTGATTGCAACGTACATGCCAAGTCGATAGCCGAATTGGTACTGATCACGAGGCCCATTTTCGATGGCTTGGCGTCTTTGTTGCACAAATCGAATTTTGCTCTGCATGACCCCAGCCCCAGCCCCAGACGCACTGATGCCACAGCCGCGACGGGAACGGTTTGAGGCCGTCCAAGCTGGGTGAACCGATTTAGCAAGGCCACCCGAATATGCAGCTCCACCACTTGGCGCTCAAAGGTGCGCGCCACGACACGCTCGCCCAAACGCTTGAATCAGTGCATCTTGGTCTCCACCAGGCTGCGCCAATGGTAGCCGCTACAGATCATCCAGATGCGCCACCGCCCGTGCCGCTTCGTTTCGGTTGGCCGAGCCAAGGCTGGTTTTGCGCCCAAAGATTGGCGTTCTTACGCGGGGAAGTCCCAGCTTGCGCCCCCTGCTTAGCAATCGCATCAGAGCAGTCTCGCGTGTCATATGCGCCATCTGCGCTGACGCTGGCGATGGGCTCACTGGACGCAATTTGAGCCAGCAGCTCTGGCAACATAGGTACGTCACCAACAGCATCGCTGGTGACCTCGTTGGCCCGTATCTCCAGCGTCTGTGCGTCAATCCCGAGGTGAACCTTGCGCCACGCGCGACGGTACTCAGCTCCATACTTCTTGCGTTTGCATTCGCCCTCGCCCAGGAACTTGATCCCCGCGCTGTCCACCAGCAGGTGCTGCGGCTGAGCGCTGGGCCTGTAGGTCAGCTGTACCCGCAAGGTCTTTTGGCGGCGACAGACGGTGCTGAAGTCAGGCATAGGCCAATCGAGCTATGCCAGCTTGAGCAGGTTTTGTACCATGCCCAGCGGTTGGCGCAGCGGCTGGCCAAACAGGCACTTGATGTTCAGGCAGAACTGGATAGCCGAGTCCGAAAAAGTCTGGCTGCGCCCGCGTTTACAGCTCGGTGCAACCAACCACTGCATGTCCCGGTTCAGCCACTCCGTCAGCGACCCGCGTGCCTTGAGCGCCGCGTTGTACTACGCCCAGTTCGTTGTGCGGTACTTGCTTTGATTCCTCTTGTCTTCACTCATGCAAGCCCCATCAGCTGGGCTGGGTGGATTTGTGTAACAAAGCAGATCCGTAGCCAGGGCAGGAGCGAAAACGGCCAGACTAGCAGAATTTTAGGCATCGGCAGCACAAACTGCGGGCAGCAAGGTGAATATTTCGCACAGCTAAACCATAGCATCAGATTTTCTTCAGCTGCAACGCCACAGGAGGCACACGCCTAAGCTAGCAGCCATTGTGAACAACCAGGGTCTCCTCATGCAAAGTTTTGACGCCATCGTGATCGGTGCTGGCGTAGTCGGCACATCAGTCGCGTACCACCTCGCGCGCTTGGGGGCTGGCAAGGTTTTGTTGCTTGACCGATCGCAGATCGGATCGGGCACCAGTACACAATCGTCGGGCATCCTGCGCACCCATTATTCGGTGATCGAAAACGTGGCGCTGGCCAAGCTGTCGTGGATGGTATTCAACGACTTTGCGGGTTACCTCAGCGATGAGGAAGCATCCGCAGGTTTGGTCAAGTGCGGTTATCTGATCTGTGCCCCGGAAGGCTCGAAGCTTGAGCCCCTGCGCTCAGCGCTGGCAGGCCAGACGAGCATGGGCGTTGAGGTTCGCCTCATTGACCAGGCTGCGGCCCGCGAGCTGCTGCCCATCGCCCAATTTGATGATGCGGCTCTGATCGGTTTCGAACCTGAGGCCGGCTTTGCCGATGCCTATCTGGTCGCTACCGGTTTTGCCCGGTCTGCGCGCCGCCAGGGTGTGAAGATCATGGAAGGAGTCAACGTCGAGCGCCTGCTGATGGACAGCGCAAGGGTGGTTGGGGTAGAAACCAACCAGGGCACATTTCACAGTGACACTGTCATCAGCACGCAAAACATCTGGGCCAGCGAGATTGAGAAATGGACTGGCGTGCCAACACCGGTGAAAGCGGAGCGACACATTGTGTTGGCCCTTGCAGGACCGGAGGCCTACAGTTTCAAGATGCCGGTATTTAAGGACTTGGGCTCGCCGGGCATGCTGTATTGCCGCAGCTACGGCGGCAATCAAATGTTGGTGAGTGAAGGAACGGTGGGTGAGATCCTGGCCTTGCCCGACAACGAACAGGGAGACATCTCCATGGATTACGTCGTCGAGGTCGGTGGACAGGTGGCGCAGCGTTTCCCCTCGTTCTGCGAGGCTGGTCTTGCCTCGTCTTGGTCTGGTGTCTACGACGTCACGCCCGATTGGAATCCGGTGCTCGGGCGCCTGCCCGACGTGCCCGGTCTGGTGGTCGGCTACGGGTTTTCCGGCCACGGCTTCAAGCTCTCACCCGGTGTCGGCTTGGTGCTGGCACAAGAAGCTCTGGGTCTGCCGACCGAGGTCTCACTCACCCCTTACGCGCACGAGCGCTTCCGCAGCGGCCACCTGCTGAGCGGCAGCTACGGCCTAGGTGCGGTTTCTTAAGGCGGGAGACAGACGTGCATGTGCGGATACTGGTTCGCTGAGCTGCGAACATGAAGCCTGCACAGCCCTCTCAATCCCCGAAGTCTGTCGCTCAGCCTGGGCAGATCGTGTCCAAACCAGATCTGGTTTAGACCTTCAGCAGTTGGCTGCGCGCTTGCACGAAGCCCGCCATGGCCGCGACTTGCAACGCATGTCTACCTTGCTGCACCACAGGCTGACCCGACACCCAGACTTGCGCAATGGCACTGGTGCGGCTGCTGGCAAACACATGGCTCGCCAGCATCGCTTCGGGTGATAAGCCTGCCAGCGTGAAGTGGGCTGCATCCAGCACGATGAAGTCGGCCTGCTGGCCAACCGCCAGGCCTGCTACGGAGCGTCCAGTGGCTAGCGCGCCGCCAGTTACGGCGCCTTGCCACAGAGCTTGGGCAACATCAGGCTGAGCGTCATGCGCCGCCACGTTGCGTTGGCCAAGGGCCAAACGCTGGCTATATTCAAGCGCCATCAAGTCTTCGGCGGGATGCACCGCGATGTGGCTGTCTGAGCCAATGCCCCAGGCACCTTGATTGCTTTGCCAGGTATTGAGTTCAAAAATGCCGTCCCCCAGATTGGCCTCGGTGGTGGGACACAGGCCAGCAACTGCACCAGATTGGGCAGCCCGTTGGTATTCCAGCGCATTCATGTGGGTGGCGTGCACAAGGCACCAGCGCTGATTTACCGGTGCATGGTCGAGGAGCCAGGATACTGGGCGCTGACCCGACCAAGCCAGGCATGCCTCAACTTCCGCGCTCTGTTCCGCAATGTGGATATGGATGGGTGCAGTGGCATCCATCGCATCAAGGCCTGAGAGCACCTCCCGCAACCCCTCGGGTGGTACCGCGCGCAAGGAATGTGGCGCTAGACCTAGTCGTGCAGACTGGGCCTCACACACAGGCAGCAGGCGATTGAGCAATCGCAGCATTCCCTCGGTGCTGTGGATGAATCGGCCTTGTCCCGGTGTGGGTGCTGCTCCGCCAAAACCACTGGTCTGATACAGCACTGGCAGCAAGGTGAGGCCGATCCCGGTGCGCTTGGCCGCGCGCAGCAGGCTGAGTGACATTTCGGCTGGATCGGCATACGCTTTTCCGAGGGTGTCGTGGTGAAGGTAGTGGAACTCGCAAACGCTGGTGAACCCGGCCTCCAGCATTTCTACATACAGGCCCGTGGCAATGGCTTCGAGCTGCGCGGGGCTCAGTTGCGCTGCAAACCGGTACATCAGCGTGCGCCAGCTCCAGAAACTGTCTTGCGCATGGCTGCGGTATTCGGTCAGGCCCGCCAATGCGCGTTGAAAAGCATGCGAGTGCAAGTTGGGCATGCCCGGCAGCACGGGTCCCACCGCGCGCGGTATCTGCCTTGCAGGCGTCTGGCCTGTCGAGATGCTCTGCCACTGGCCTTGTGCATTCCATTGCAGCAAGACATCGCGTGCCCAGCCATCGGGCAACAGGGCGTGCTCGGCAAAAAGTAGGTTGTTCATTGCTGATCAGGGTTTCGCATACTCAGGGTTCTGTGGGACGCATCAACGCCGCCAGTGGGGTGCACCAGTCTCAGTGCTGTCGTTTGTGCACAGGCAGGATGTCGACGAGTTGTCGGCCCAATGCAGTGCAGTTTGTGGCGCCAAAGAAAGGAGCTGAGCAGATACCTTGTCCACCGCATCGGTTTGCGGTTGCCTGTCGGCCTGCAGCTTGGCCTGCACGCCAGCAGTCGAAGAGCTTGGAAAATCACCTGTTCTCGATACAGAGAGCGCGTCTTGACAGGCATGTGGGCAGGCCATCACCCGCAAGTCATGGCAATTCCATCCAATCAAACCCGCACGCATGAGCACGTTCCCGGAAAGCGCAAAGGGAGACCGGCGGGGCCGCAGGTGCTCGATCGGTTCGATGGAACTGCTCACATGAACACCTTTGACTTCGAGCTGCATGGTCACCCGGACCAGCCCCATGGACACAGAAAAATCGCCATCGCAGCAGATGTGCGCAAGGTTGATGCGCTAGTCGAAATCCTGAAAACCAGCCTTTTTTTGATTGCAGGCCATCTCACTGTCACACCACCAATATTTTTGCAGGCCGAGGCGCTTACTTGCTTTCGCTCAAAGAGCTGAACGATCGTTGTTCACGTTTATGTTCGTATCTGACCCGGGGCGGCTGTGCCAAAACAAGATCAGCAGCACACCGGGGATAGCCACCGACGCAACAACCGCGTTGCCAAAGATCAAAGACAAGGACAGCAGGTTGAGCAGCCAGAAAGCAGGTCTGTCGATGGGGCGCGCCACATACCCCGTGTAGGCCGCACCCAAGCCCATCACGGCCACCAGCGCGCAAGCCGATCCCAGCAAAAATGCCGACCAAGTGAAGTCGATGAGCAACAAGGCTGGCGTGTAAACAAAGGCAAAAGGCACGAGGGCTTTGCCCATGGAAAGCCTGAAGGCTGTCATGCCCGTGCGCATGGGTTCGCTGCGCGCTATCCCTGCTGCGGCAAACGCTGCCAGCGCCACGGGCGGTGTCACATCCGCCAGCACCCCAAAATAAAAGACAAAAAAGTGTGTGGCCAATTGCGGCACGCCCAGACCCGCCAACGCTGGCGCAACAATGGCAGCCAGGATGATGTAGGTAGGTGTGGTGGGGACTCCTGCACCCATGATGATGCAGGCAATGGCCGTGAATAGCAGACCAAACAGAATGGTCAATTGTTTGACGTCAAACCAATTGAACACGTCCAGCACTATGAGCATCTGGGCGGCGACGCCCGAGACATCAATCACCCAGGCCGAGAATTTGAACCCCATGCCGGTGAGCGTGGTTATGCCCAGTACAAAGCCCACGCAGGCGCAGGCCGCGCCAATACCCAGCGCCGCTTTTGCGCCCATCTCGAAACCTTGAACCAACGCCCGCGGTCCAACAGCCATGCCCATCATGTTTTTGCCAAAACGACCCAGTAAAGGTGGAATCCAAGAGCAAGCCACCGTGAGGGTGATGCCCCAAAAAGCGGCTAAAAACGGCGTGTACTGCATCAACAGCAGCGTGACCATCACCACCAGCGGAATGAACAAATGCCAGGAGCTCGTCAGCACCCAGACCAAAGATGGAATCTCTGCCGGGTCCATGCCGCGCAGTTTCAGGCGCTTGGCCTCCAGGTGCACCATGTACAAGATGGCGAAATAGTGCAGAGAGGCTGGAACGATGGCGACCAGGATCAGCTGGCTGTAGGGGATGCCCAGGGTCTCGGCCATGATGAAAGCGGCAGCGCCCATGATCGGAGGGGTGACCTGCCCGCCGCAAGAGGCTGAGGCCTCTACCCCACCGGCAAAGCGCGGTGAGAAGCCGACTTTTTTCATGAGTGGAATCGTCATGACGCCAGTGGTCACAGTATTGGCTATCGGAGAGCCTGAAATCATGCCGAAGAGGCCAGAGGATACGACGCTGACCTTGGCTGGGCCGCCAGAAAAACGGCCAGCCGCAATCGTCGCCAGATTCACGAAAAGCTGCCCCAGCCCGGTGAGCTGAGCCATGATGCCAAACAGGACAAAGTGAAACACGAAAGTGGCCACCACCCCTACCGGAATACCGTAAATGCCCTCAGTGCCTTTGTACAGATGTGCAACGATGCGCGCAACGCTGTAACCCCGGTGCGACAAGCCGCCAGGCAGGTAGGGGCCCAGCAAGCCGTAAAAAACGGCGCCCACAGCGAGCAAAGGCAAAAAGATGCCCATGGTTCGCCGTGTCGCTTCGATCACCATGGCGATGGCGATCACGCCCATCATCAAATCCAGAGGTGTGTGTTGGCCGGGGCGCTCGATGTAAATGTGTTCAAAGAACACCACCAGGTACAGCGAAAAGCCCGAGGCAAGTGCCGCAAACACCCAGTCACGCAAGGGAATGTGCGTGTGGCTGCCGTCAAAGCGTTTGAACGGCAGCGATAAGCCTGCCAGCGCCACCAGCACTGCCATGAAGGTGTAGCGCATGGCGTCAGGCAAGGGGTCGGTGATCTTGTCCAGCAAGCCCCAGCCCATAAAGAGGTAAAACGTGGCCAGGCCGAGTGACACCGTCCATTCCCAGGGTCCGGGCATGCGCCTTTGGCGAGGGAACACCAAAAAGCAGAGGCCCAGCACCACAGCCAAGTGGATAGCGCGGTGCGCAATTTCGTTTTCGAGCCCGAATCCTGCCGTGTAGTAATGCCAGGCCGACAAGCCCGCGCACAACACCAGCACGACCTTGGCACTCCATCCGGCAAGTTGGCGGAAACTTGATTCGGGGTCGAATTGCGCGATCAGGCGATCGACTTCTTTCTGGCTGGTCGTCATGGCATTTCTAGGGTGGCAACGGACAGTTCTCGGCCCGCATTTGAATCGATTTAAGGCTCAGCTGACCCAGCAAGACTTCGCTGCGATCAGCCAGTACCAGGCGCATAGATTGGGCCGGCAGGGGCAGAACCACCAGCGGGTCGACCACCCGGTCCAGTCTCAAGCGCCAGCCTGTGCCATCGCGCACCAGCTGTTCTCCAGGTGCAGCATTTGATGGCAGGCCATAGCCTTCGCCTTCAAAACGCTCCTCCACCAAATGTGCGCGCCAGCCTTGCGGGGCAGGCCGCCAGACATAACGGTCCAACACGGGAGTGCCGAGCACCGAATGGGTGAACGCTATATCCGCAGCAGGCCTGGCCGGGTTCAGAGGTAATCGTTTCAGGAAGAGACCGCTCCTGTGCTCGGTGAGCACCAGTTCACAAGCTTGCGCAGCGAATGAAGGGGTGAGCGTGCTGAGAGAAAACGTCAGCAGTGGTGCCAGCAGCGCCGTCGCCCATTGGGCGCGGCGCGCTGGGCATGTCACTTAACGATGCCTTTTTCCTTGAAGTAACGCAGGGCGCCTGGGTGTAAAGGCACGCTGCCCACAGCAGTGGCAGTGTTCAGGCTGATGTTTTTGCCCTGCACGTGCACCTGACCCATGATGGCGGTGTTTTCATACAGCGCTTTGGTCACTTCGTACGCAACGTTCTCGGGAACGCCGTCATGGCTCGCCCAGACGGCCATCACCGCGAGTGTGGGTACCGCAGCGGTTTGGCCTTTGTAGGTGTTGGCGGGCAATTGCACCTGGGTGTAGTAAGGCTGCGCTTTGAGCAAGGTGGCAACCTCAGGCCCGGACAGCGGAACGATTTTCAGGCTGTGGCTCTGGGCAAAGTCGGTCACGGCAGCCACGGGCACACCGCCCGTGATCAAGGTTGCGTCCAGGTTGCCATCCTTGATCTTGTCCACGGCCTGGGTAAAGGACGAGCTGTCTTCTTTCACGTCGGTGCGGGCCAGGCCATGGACCTTGAGCAAGTCGGTCACTAGCTGGTACTGACCCGAGCCGGGAGCACCCGAAGAAATGCTTTTCCCCTTGAGGTCCTTGACGCTGCTGATACCTGAGTCGGCGCGGGTGATCAGCTGCACGGTCTCTGGGTACAAGGCGCCCAGGGCGCGCAAGTTCTTCAGGGGTGCGTTGGCAAACTGAGCGTTGCCGTTGTAGGCTGCGTCCAAAATGTCTGCGGCCACAAATGCGGATTCGATGTCTTTGTTACCAAGCAGTTTGGCATTGCCCACCGAGGCACCGGCTGATTCAGCGGTTGCGGTGATCTTCTTGCCGTCGACCATTGCTTTGTTGGAAATCAGTTGTGCCAGCATGCCACCCAGGGGGTAGTAGGTACCGCCTGTGCCACCGGTCGCGATACCGAAAAACATGCGTTGTTGGGCGATGGCGGCACCCGATAGGACGGCTGCAGAAGCAACCAAGGCCAGGACCAGTCGGCGGTTGAGTTTCATCGGTTTTCCTTTGGGTAACAGTAGTTCGTTCAGAATGGCAGCTGCGGTCTTTTGTTTGGGGACCTACTGACACTGGTAAGAACGCAGTGTGGTGGGGAACACCCGACTGCGAAAAGCCCGTACTATTTTTGATGCTCAGCATCAGAAAACCCAATACAAAATGGCCAAGCTGCCGAACTGGGCGATGAAGAAACGTCTTGCAGAAAAACTGTCGCCTCCTTCCTGGGAGCAGCTGAACAGCTGGGTGGCTTTGGTGGAAACCGGCTCTGTGTCGGCTGCAGCCCAACGGCTGGAGATTTCGCAGGCAGGCGTCTCCCAGCATGTACGGCGACTCGAAGAGTCGATGGGAACATCGCTACTCGACCGGTCTACTCGCCCGGCGCACCCGACCGCCTCTGGCCAGCGCCTGTACGAGCAAGCCCGCGACCTGTTGTCCCGGGCCTCGCACATGACAGAAACCGTGCGCGCTATCAGCCGCAGCAAAAGGTCTTTGCTGCGAGTTGGTTGTGTTGACTCGTTTGCCGCAGTGATTGGCCCGCGAATGGTCCGGGGCTTGGCGGGTCGGGTCCAACGCTTACGCCTGGTCTCGGGCATCAACCCGGGGCTGGCCGAGCAATTTGACAATCACCAGCTTGATGTACTGATCACAACCGATGACCCCAAGCAGGCGCCTGATCGCGAGTTCGTTGCCTTGTTTTCAGAGCAGTTTCTATTGGCTGTGCCGGGGGGATTTCAAGTGCCGCCCCTGGCATCATTGCAGCAGCTCAGCAGCAAGAAAACCTTCATGCACTACGGCACCCGCTCCAAAATGGGCGCCCTGGTCGACGCCTATCTCGCTCGACACGATCCCAGCATCGAACGTTTGTTCGAATTCGATGCCACAGATCCCTTGCTGAGTCTGGTTCGGGAAGACTTGGGCATTGCGCTGACAACTCCTATGTGCCTGTGGCAATCGCGTCACCACGCTGCAAATCTGAAATTCCTGCCGTTGACCAGCTTGCGCAATCAGGGCCGGGCCTACCCGCCCTTGATGCGTACCTTTTACCTCGTGTATCGCCCTCACGAACTGGGGGCTCTGGCCCAGGACATTGTGGCCATGGTGCGCGTGGCGGTGCGCGACGTGAAGCGTCAATGGACGGCTGACCTAAAAATACCAGCCGAGTTGCTCACAGTGAACGAAGACACTTCGGATGGTGTTCAAAACCATCGCTACAAAGCCCCATGATTCGGTACCTTTTTAGACGTGGAAATACCGCGTGTATTTCTTTAGATGGGTGCCGAGCTGGAGACCCTCTGCAGCACGCTGGAGAGGCTGTTGCGTGCGGATCGGGAGGGGCCACAAGCCGTCTTCTTTGCAGCCATTAGCACGGCTATTGGGAAGAAAAACAACGCAATGAACCGCCCTAGCCCGCGCGATCACAGGCCGCAGGGAGTTACGGCGCGTGTCAAGGTAGTTGTCGCCTCATTTATGCAGCCAGATGCTGCCTGATCTCTGCTTTCGGGTGTGCCGAGACGACCGAGTCGCGTTCGGGGTTGAGGGTGACTGCGTCGATGGGCGTCCAGTCCCGCGTGGCGCCTGACCAACGCGCTGGGTTTCGCTCACGGGCCTTCAAGTACAGCT
>Ga0209702_10005806_pt1 | contig 16445 bp, 8 predicted proteins | sample FRY01_FD_187210 | JGI IMG/M metagenome (GOLD analysis project Ga0209702, IMG submission 187210) | Freshwater microbial communities from Lake Fryxell liftoff mats and glacier meltwater in Antarctica - FRY-01 (SPAdes) (version 2) | ecosystem: Environmental > Aquatic > Freshwater > Ice > Glacier... | reverse complement strand
ACACGCGTATTTATGTGTGTGTTGATAAGGCGTGTCAGATGCCCGTTTCGGAGGTCGATGAAGCGATGAAGCAGTTGAAATAGGTTTATTTCAATCTCCTAATTCTTGTGCCATTACTATCAATCACTACGAAGCATTGTTTGAGTTCGGCTTCTTTTTCTTGCAGAACATGGAGCAGTAGTTCAAAGCGTTCAGAAGGAGACTTATCGTTCGCTCTTAGCAGGACAATTCCGCAATTCGGCTTGTTGAATCTGATGGTCAATTCACCGAAATCTTTGTCTTCAGTAATCAGAAGTTCGCTGCGTTCAACCGCAATCTGAAGGACTTCATCATCGGAGATTCCCGAACAATTATTCGCAATGGAATAGACTAAAAAGCGGTGTTTCTCAAGTATTTAGATGATGCCATGATCCAGACTTTCATCAGCAAGCAGATTCATGCAGCCTTGTAAATGATGTCGCTTTTCACGGGTTCGGCTGCGAAAAGGAGACAGGCCGTGATTGATTCAGGTGTAAGGGCTGGGTAAGCAGACACTAATTCAGACACAGTTTGTCCATGCCCCAATTTTTCGAGAATAAGTTCAACTGAAATACGGGTTCCAGTGAATACAGGTTTACCATAAAGTATCTTGGGATCTGCGGTAATATGTTCTCTCCAGTTCACGGTTTTCATCTCATTTCCAGTCTACCCAAAGTTAAGGCATTGGCGAGTAACTTCCGCTCATGAAAAAATTCATCCAATCCATTCTTCCAGGGCTTTTTCTCATCGGTTTTAATATTGGAACAGGAAGCGTGACTGCCATGGCGAAGGCAGGGGCCAACTACGGAATGGCTTTGCTTTGGACGATTTTACTTTCATGTTTGGTCACGTATTATCTCATCCGTTTGTTTGGGAAATACACGATTGTGACAGGCGAAACTGCCCTTGCAGCATTCCGAAAACACATTCATCCAGCATTCGGGATGTTCCTGTTGGTGGCACTCACGGTCAACGTTTCTGGAGGAATAATGGGAGTGATGGGAATTGTGGCTGATGTCCTGCATCATTGGTCGCTTACTTGGATTAGTGGTGGCATTTCACCGCTCGTTTGGGCGAGCGGTTCCATCGCATTAATCTATGGCATTTTTCTGGTCGGAACGACATCCACGTTTGAGAAGGCGTTGGCGATGATGGTCGCTTTTATGGGGCTTTGTTTCTTCATCAATTTTGTGCTGATGATGCCGCCAGTTGCGGATATACTCAACGGGTTGATTCCGTCCTTGCCCGAAGCGAATGCAGATTCTGTTGCTGGGCCATATTTGATCATTGCTGGAATGGTCGGCACAACTGTTTCGTCCATGATTTTCATCGTTCGAACTACGCTAGTAAAGGAGCAAGGTTGGGGAATTCAGGATATGAAAATTCAGAACCGCGATGCTGCTGTGAGTGCCACAATGATGTTTCTGATCTCGGCTTCCATCATGGCCGCTGCTGCTGGAACGCTTTATCTCGCAGGTCAATCTCTGAACGATGCGAAGGATATGATAACGCTGTTGGAACCCGTGGCTGGGAAATTCGCGGTCGGCATTTTTGTGGTCGGCATTGCCGCTGCGGGGCTATCATCCCAATTTCCGAATACGCTGTTGTTGCCTTGGATGATCTGCGATTATTCTGGCATAAAACCTGACATGAAACGGACTGATTTTCGGATAGTCGTTCTTGTGATGTCGGTTCTCGGGCTGGTCGTCCCCATCTTTCATGCACGACCCATTTTTGTGATGGTGGCAAGTCAGGCGTTTGCAGCTTTGGTGCTTCCCGTTACGGTTGGAGGCATTTTCTACCTCACTTCAAACAGGAAGATTATGGGCGAACATGTGAATTCCGCCACAGCCAACGTCATACTTTTTCTCATTTTTCTTTTTTCCCTCTTCATGGGCGGAATCGGATTGAGAGGATTTATTCAGGATTTCCTTTAAGGTCTCTTTGCTGGGTTTCGGCTTGTGTGAAAGACCGCGAAAACAACAACTATTTCCTCTTCAACCTGATAGAGCAGAACGAAAGGGAATACACTCAGACCCGCCTGTGTTGTTTCTCCATATTTCTTTTGAAACAGGAACGGATTCGCTTTTATCTCGATAAAAACATTTTCGAGTTCATCTAAAAACCGAATGCCAAGACCCACCTGTTGCTCTTCATACCAACTTGCAGCCTAAAGAATTTCTTGTTCTGCCCGAAGTTTGGTGAATACCTGAAAGCTCATCTTCTCAAAGAACTCCGTATCTCATCAATCGATTGTTTCCACGGAATATTTTCCGTTCTCCCAGCTTGGTGGTCTGCAATTCTCCGTTCAAGCTCTGATAATTGTTCGGCAGATAGTTGCGGTGCGGTGCGATTATACTCCTCCATCATGGCAAGTAAGCTGTTTAAAAAACGCTCATCGTTTATTTCGTCCAGAATTCTGGAAATGTTTGTTTTGATGCTGCTTGATGCCATTACTACTGCGTGTGTCGTAGTAATATAAACATTGAACGGGTTTTTGTGGAAATTGTTGATGACCGTTCTACATTTGCCATCCAAAATAACTCAGAATGTCCTTTACACCCAACCACGACCTTATTGAAGAACTGAAATGGCGCGGACTGCTGCACGATAGCATGCCCGAAACGCAGGAAATGCTCAATCGCGAAATGGTGACGGGTTACGTGGGTTTTGACCCAACTTCTGATTCACTACATATTGGCAATCTCGTTCCGATTATGCTGTTGAAGCATCTTCAGTTGGCTGGTCATAAGCCAATTGCATTGGTTGGTGGCGCCACAGGAATGATTGGTGATCCATCGGGAAAATCGGCAGAAAGAAATCTGTTGGATGAGGAAACGCTTCGCAAGAATCAGGAAGGTGTCAGGAACCAACTGCTCAAGTTCCTTGAGTTTGAGAACGGTGAGAACAAAGCCGAATTGGCAAACAATTACGACTGGTTTAAGGGAATGAGTTTCCTGCAGTTCATGCGCGATATTGGAAAGCACATCACGGTAAGTTACATGATGTCTAAGGATTCGGTTCAGAATCGGTTGGAAACGGGACTTTCATTCACCGAATTCAGTTATCAGTTGGTTCAAGGATACGACTTCGCACACTTGCTTAAAACCAAAGGAGTGAAACTGCAAATGGGTGGCTCCGATCAGTGGGGAAACATCGTCACGGGAACGGAACTGATTCGCAGAATGGGCTTGGGCGAAGCAAAAGCATTGGTTGCTCCGCTCATCACAAAAGCTGATGGCGGCAAGTTCGGCAAGACCGAAAGCGGCAACGTTTGGCTTGATCCGAATCGAACTTCTCCGTACCAGTTTTACCAGTTTTGGCTGAATGCGTCTGATGAAGATGCGAAGAAATACATCCGCATTTTTTCATTGCTGCCGAAAGCTGAAATCGAGGCAATCGAAGCCGAACACAATCAAGCACCACACGCCAGAGGGTTGCAAAAAGCATTGGCAAAAGATGTGACCACGCGGGTTCATTCTGAGGATGATTACAATGCGGCAGTCGCGGCTTCAGAAATCCTTTTCGGAAAAGGAACGGAGGAAAGTCTGCGCAAGCTTTCTGAGGGTGATCTACTTTCCATTTTCGAAGGCGTTCCGCAGTTTGAAGTCGCGAAATCTGACATCGAAGGTGGAATTCCAGTCATTGATTTTTTGGCCGATTCAACAGCTATTTTTCCATCGAAAGGAGAAGCAAGAAAGATGATTCAAGGCAACGGTGTTTCCATCAATCAGAACAAGGTCGGAAGCATCAATTTGAAGATTGATTCATCCTATCTGATAGCTGGAAAATACATTCTCGCGCAGCGTGGAAAGAAGAATTATTATCTGATTAAGACCGTGTAGAGACGCGATTTATCGCGTCTAATTTCTATTGTCGCTGTGAGAAGACGCGATGAATCGCGTCTCTACGATGAAAACATCAGATTACAACCTCGCATTTCCGCATCATCCATCCTCCCCAACACCTCAAACGAATGATCTTGGCGAATGTGTGCCAGATCCTGCGTGGCAATGAATGGGCAACTGTGCATGTTGGCAAGGTCAATCACATTTAAAGCGCCTTTTCCGCGTTCGGAAACGGATAACGGATCAGTCGCTTCGCGCACATAAACCCGCATCCAAGGTGGCGTTCGGAAAATGCCATCGCCCAGTGAATAGGCTTGGCTTAGCAATTCTGTCATGCCGTATTCGCTGGCAATTTTATCCATTCCAAAAGCGGAAGTCAGCATCTCATGAATTTCCTCACGCGGCATTTCTTTTCGTCTTCCTTTCATGCCCCCTGTTTCCAAAATGGTACAGTTTTTCAACTGCTGAGAATGTTTTTCGGCCAATTCGAGCAAGGCGAAAGTCACACCTATCAAAAGGGTTTTAACGCCATTTTCGGAGTTCTTCTTCAGCACTTTTGAAAGTGTGGTCAAGCGATCTAAATAGAAACCATTATCAGCATGGCCGCTTTTCTTCATTAACTTCTCGGTCATATAAACCAGCGATGAATTCGACCGTTCCAAATAGGAGGGAAGCAAGGCAAGAATGCAGTAATCCTTCTCGTTTCCGAAGAATTGATGGAAACAATTATAAAGGCTTTGATCGTACAATTTCAAGCTTGCCACATGATGTTGGCTCCGCTCCATTCCTGTTGTGCCGCTACTGAGGAAAACCGCTTCGGGCGGAGCGTTGAATATCCCAACGTGATTCCGTTTGAACATGGAAATGGGAAGAAATGGAATCTGATTCAGCTTTAATACATTTTTGGCTTCGATTCCCAGATGTCCAATAAACTCACGGTAGGTTTCGTTCTTCTTCGCATGATACTGGAACAATTCCAATGCAATTTGCTCGAACAACACATCGTTGTGTTCGTTCATGGAGAAGATGCGTTCGGATATGTGTTCGGTTGTTGTGTTCATGCTTCCTAAGCTGGCCGCAAAATTGCCTAATTTTGAGTTATGAGAAAGGGACTTCTATTTGTGCTGCTTGTGGTGTCGTTGGCTTCATGTCTGAAACGCGAGAATTTCCCGAACCGTCCACAGATTGAGTTCCTCGGATTTTACCCGAATCCAGCTGCAATGGGTGCTGGCGATTCGTTGGGCGCGGTGAAATTCAGCTTTACGGATGGAGACGGGGATTTGGGTCTGAATGAAGGCGACACGCTGGGCGAAAATGCGCCAAGTCAGCCGTACTTCTACAATCTGTTCATCACTTATTTTGAAAAGCAGAATGGCAATTTTGTAGAGGTTGTGCCGCCATTTCCGTTCCATGTAAGGTTTAAAAGGTTGACCTCAGAAGGTGGTGGTAGCGAACTAGAAGGCGAAATGGAGGTTGGAGTTACGGCCAGACCAGGAACACCTTACGACACCGTTAGGTATGAAATGTACATCGTGGATCGCGCCTTGCAGCACAGCGATACGATTGTTACTTCAGATATAATTATCCCGTAATGTTAATCAGGTCGTAATCTCGTCCTCTAGGTCTAAGTGATCTCCTCTGAGTGCTTGGGACACATGAATCACATTGTCGCCCATTCGCTCATAGCCACCTATTAAATCCATGTAAATAAGACCGGCTTCTAAGCTCACTTTGCCTTTCTCAATCCGTTTGAAATTCTTAGCTCGGAATTTATCTCGTTTCGTATTAAGCAATTTTTCAACTTCTGAAGCTTGTATCAATTGAATGCTTTCCGGCTTTTGAGAGATGGTTTTTATCATCAACCTCATACCCTGGATGACTAGGTCTCTCATTTCTCGTAAATCAATGCGATGGCCTTCTTCAAACCAGATTTTCTTTTCAATCTTCTGTTCGACTGATTGCGACATTTGGTAATAGATGTCTCCTATAGACTCCATGTGATTGACAACGGACAAGAACGATTGCACCCGTCTCGAACTCTCATTGGAAAGTTCTGAACGCGAAAGCTCCATCAGAAACTCCCCCACTTTGAGTTCAATCAAGTCGGTGTGCTCTTCATATTCCTTTATCTTTTTGATGAGCCGCTGCTGATTTTTCAATTCAGTTTCTTCAATCAACTCGCTAATTTTATTGACTCCCTTCAAGTTGAGTTTGGCAAATTTGACAATCTCATTCTCCACCTCAACAAGCGAGATTTCTGGAGTTTTCATCAAACCACGACCAATGAATTCGAGGCTGAAATCTTCATCATCTCCCTTTGAAGGAATGACCTTGGTAACCGTTTTAGCAATGAACGGCACAAACCAAATGAGCAGAACCACATTAAGAATATTGAAGCTCGTGTGGAAGATGGAAAGCGCAATTGGAATGTGTTCTGGGTTGAAATTTACGCTATCAGCAGATGGGAACATGCTCATGTAATTTCCCATGTACCAAGAAATGCCTCTTAGGAAAAAAGGAAAGACGATGAACATCCATGTAACTCCGAAAACGTTAAAAATGAAGTGTGCTCCAGCAGCACGTTTGGCGTGTACGTTTCCGACCAATGCCGCTAGATTTGCTGTAATGGTAGTTCCGATGTTTTCTCCAAGAACCATGGCAGCAGCCAACTCAAAGGGAATCCAACCTTCGTAGCACATCACAAGTGTGAGAGCCATTGCCGCGCTGGATGATTGCACAACAAGTGTGATTATAGTTCCTACAATAATGAAAATGAACGTGGACAAATAGCCCAGATTAGCATAGTGTTGAAGAAAACTGAGAATCTGAGGATTCGATTTTAAATCAGGAACCGCGTTTTTCAATTCATCTAACCCCATAAAGAGGATGGCAAACCCAATTAGTACCTGTGCCCAAGAATTCCACTTTGTGCGAGAAGAGAACAGCAACGGGAATCCGATGGCAATGATTGGCAATGCCACGGCAGAAATCTTAACCTTGAAACCCAGAATGGAAATGAGCCAAGCGGTGATGGTTGTGCCAATGTTCGCACCCATAATCACACCGATTGACTCCACTAGACTAAGCAGTCCCGCATTCACAAAACTCACAATCATCACCGTTGTGGCAGAAGATGATTGAACTAAAGCCGTGACCAAAAAGCCAGTAAGCAGACCAAGGAATCGGTTTGAGGTCATTGCGCTGAGAATCTCGCGCATTTTTGAGCCTGCAACCTTTTGAATGCCATCGCTCATCACCTTCATTCCGTAGATGAAAAAACCGAGTGCACCAATCAGCTGAAGTATATCTACGAATCCAAAGGACATGTGTGACGAATTTGCCCAAAAGTAGGCATAAGACCAACCTCGTTTATTACCGCAATGTTAACACTCGAAGGGTGAGTTTGTCAATTTGTCGATTTCTGCTATCAAACTCAAACCTTCTTAGAAAGTACTCGTACAACAAAATTCGCGCAATGTAAAGCGACCAATTAGGGTAGTGTAAACGAAACAGTAGTAGCATCAAACTATTCAAAACCCATAGCAGATTTTTGACACCACTGGCATTGATGCTGGCTGGATTCTTTCTCTGCAATAGGGCATTTTCGCAAGCCATTTCGGTCAGTCAGGCCACCACTACGCAGCAAGTTCAAGATTATGTTCAGAATGTACTGCTTGGTTCTTGTGTAACGGCTTCCAACATCACATTTGTTGGGGCAGCGCGTTCAGCAGGCACGTTTAATGGAGCGGGAACCACCTTTGTTCTGCAGAGTGGGGTAGTTCTCACATCTGGCCAGGCTAGCATTGCTGTTGGGCCAGATAACGCCAATAGTACGGGCTTTGCAAATGCCAGAGCTGGTGATCCGGATCTCCAAATACTCGCGTCCAACTTTCAGACGTATGACGCGGCTATTCTCGAATTCGATTTCGTGCCTCAGAGCGATACTTTACGGTTCAATTACATTTTTGGTTCAGAGGAATATCCAGAATATGTGAATTCGGGCTACAACGATGTTTTCGGATTCTTCATTTCAGGGCCAGGAATTGCTGGTCCTTTTTCGGGCGGAGCGGTAAACATCGCCATAGTTCCCAGCACATCATTGCCAGTTGCTATCGATAATGTGAACAATGGCTACAGTGCTACAGAACCAGCTACTGGGCCATGCGAAAACTGCGCTTATTACGTTGATAATTCAAATGGGCCAGCGGTTCAGTATGACGGTCATACCACGGTACTTACTGCGCAAATTGTAGTAACCTCCTGCCAAACCTATCACATCAAAATTGCAGTTGCCGATGCTGGTGATGGCGCGTTGGACTCGGGTGTTTTCTTAGAGAGCGGAAGTTTTTCGGCAAGTGGAGAAGAGGCAGTAACCATGGAAGCAGTTGCAGGCGTTTCGGGCGTTTATGAAGGTTGCGATATTGGGAGTTTCGTTTTCAGTCGTTTGCCAGGAGCAAGTAATGCCTCGCCTCTTACGGTCGGTTATATCGTTTCAGGAACGGCCACGCCTGGAGTTGATTACACAGCTTTGCCAGGAAGTGTCACTATCCCCGCAGGGCAAAATTCAGCGGTTGTTAATATTCAAGGAATTCTAGATTTCACCGCTGAAGGAGCGGAAACTGTTATTCTGAATCTTGCTGGAGGTGGTTGCTCGTGTACACCACCACCCACCGTTTCGATGGATATTCTCGACAACGATATTCCGTTGGCTTTGATCACAACCGGAACGACAACCATTTGCTCTGGGCAGTCGGTTAATCTTACGGCCAACACTTCTGGAAGTATTACGCCATACATAAGCGGTTGGGATAATGGCGCTCCTGCTGGAAATAACGTCTCGGTTTCGCCAAGCCAGACAACCACGTACACGTATACGCTTACGGATGCTTGCAGCGGCCAGTCGCTTACAAGCAGCGAAACCGTAACAGTTGTAACTCCCGATTTTATAGTTGATGATGACCAACAGTGTTTCAATGGGCACAATTTCAATTTCGTAAATAATGGCGCAACAGGTGGGTCGGTTACACACTTTTGGGATTTTGGCGATGGCAATTCATCAACCACCGAAAACCCAAGCTACACGTATGCATCAGCAGGAAATTATACCGTTCGTCACGATGTGATTTATACAGCGGCAGGCTGTACCGCTTCCGCAGATGCTTTGATTCGGGTTTTTTCAGAGCCTTCTGCCGTAATTCTTCTTAACCGCAATGTTTCGTGTGTGGGCGATTCGGATGGAGAATTGGGAACTTTCATTTTTGGCGGAACGACACCTTATACATATTTGTGGAGTCCGAACGGGCAAACCACCGGCACCATTTCCAATCTCACCGTTGGTAATTATTCGCTGACGCTAACCGATGCAAACGGCTGCACCGATTTTGTGAACGGAGTGATTATTCAGGATGATTCGGAATTGCCAAATGCCATTTGCCAGAATGTGACTGTGCAATTGAATGCGAGTGGTGTTGTGACCATTTCTGCCACATTGGTGAACAATGGAAGCACGGATAATTGTGGAATTGCTTCACTTGTGGTTTCTCCCAATGCTTTTACATGTGCTCAAATCGGCCCGAACCCTGTTGTGCTTACGGTGACAGATGTAAATGGAAATGTGAGCACTTGTAATGCCACCGTTTCGGTTCAAGACCTGATTCCCCCGGTTGCTTTATGTCAGAATGTGACGGTCACATTGGATGGTTCCGGTAATGCTTCCATTACAACTTCGCAAGTAAATAATGGCTCATCAGATAATTGCGCCATTCAGAGTTTCTTACTTAGCGATGCTACTTTTGCGTGCGCGGATGCTCCTTCAACCACGGTTACGCTAACCGTGACCGATGCAGCCGGAAACACTGCCAACTGCCTATCGACAATCACCGTACTCGAAAACACGGATCCAACAGCGGTTTGTCAGAATATTGCCGTTAATCTGGATGCTACTGGAAATGTGACAGTGACTGGAGCTCAGCTTGGTTCGGGCTCTTCTGACAATTGTGCCATTGCCAATATCACCGTTAACCCAAACGCTTTTGATTGTTCCAATATTGGAGCGAATGCGGTAACAGTTACTGTGACTGATGTGAGCGGGAACACGGCAACCTGCAACGCAACTGTTACCGTGTCCGACAACCTTGCGCCAACAGCAATTTGCCAAAACATTATTGTTCAATTGGATGCTTCTGGAAACGCAAGCATTGTGGCGGCAGATGTGGATAACGGCAGCACAGACAATTGCGCCATTGATAATATGTCGGTTACTCCGAACACATTTACTTGTTCTGAGATTGGCCCGAACACAGTTACGTTGACGGTAATGGATGTGAACGGCCTCGTTTCAACTTGTAATGCAACCGTTACAGTTGAAGATTTACTCGGGCCAACTGCTACTTGCCAAAACATTACCGTAGCATTGGATATTAATGGAATAGCAACCATTGCGGCTGCGCAGATTGACAACGGTTCTACCGATAATTGCAGCGGTTCTTTGACGCTTTCCATTACCCCAAACTCGTTTGATTGCACGTTAAGTTCTCCTGCACAGGTTGAGCTGACAGTTACTGACGCGGCCGGAAATTCATCGACCTGTACGGCAACAGTTACCTTAATTGAGAATACGCCACCAACGGCCGTTTGTCAAGACATTACCATTCAACTGGATGCAACAGGGAACGCCAGCATTGTGGGTGCCGATGTGGATGGCGGTTCGTTTGATAATTGTGGAACAACCACGTTGAATGTAAATCCATCAACCTTTGATTGTAGCGATTTGGGCGCGAATACGGTCACGCTGACCGCCACGGATGCAAGTGGTAATTCGGCTTCATGCACCGCCACCGTTACGGTTGAAGATAATATTGACCCTGCGGCCATTTGCCAAGACATCACCGTTCAGTTGGATGCCAGTGGAAACGCAACAGTTTCAGCTGCGAATGTGAACAACGGAAGCACCGATAATTGCTCGATTACCAATCTTTCGGTAACGCCAAACTCGTTTTCGTGTGCCAATCTTGGTACAAATACCGTTACCCTGACGGTTTCGGATGGCGCTGGAAACACATCAAGTTGCACTGCGGATGTGACCGTGGAGGATAACGTTCCGCCAACCGCTTTATGTCAAGATATTTCGGTTGCGTTGGATGTGAACGGAAACGCCACCATCATCCCTTCCCAAATTGATAATGGTTCTTCTGATGTTTGCGGAATTGCCAATTTGAGTTTGGATATTACCTCGTTCGATTGTTCAAATGTTGGATTGAATGCGGTTGTTCTGACCGTTGAGGACAACAGCGGAAATAGCTCCACTTGCACGGCTTTGGTTACGGTTGAAGACAACATTGACCCAAGCGCAGTTTGCCAAAACGCAACCGTTTATTTAGATGCGAACGGTTCTGTTTCACTCAATCCTATGTCGGTTGATAATGGTTCTTCTGATAACTGCGCCATCGTTTCGTATGTGCTTTCGCAAAGCGATTTTCTTTGTTCAGATCTTGGTCAATCGATTGTGACATTAACCGTTGCTGATGCTAGTGGAAACACGGACGATTGCATTGCGGTCGTTACGGTTCTTGACACGATTTCTCCAGTGATTAATGCCTGTCCTTCAAACATAATTCTCGTGCCGGATAGTGCAGATTGTACACCAGCCGTAACTTGGGTTGAACCGACCGAAAGTGATAACTGCGCGGTTACAATGACAAGCAATTTCTCGTCTGGAGATAACTTCCCTGTGGGAACAACAACGGTTACATACAATGCCGAAGACCAGTCAGGAAATACGGCTTCGTGCTCGTTTACGGTTACGATTGAGCCTTCAGCTGTCGTGCTAAGCCTCAGTTCACCAGTTCGTGCCTGTGGTTACAATATCAGTTGCAATGGTTCGGAAGATGGCGAAGTAATGGCCACGGTTTCGGGCGGATGTTCGCCTTACAATTTCCTTTGGTCAAATAGCCAGGCGACCCAAACCGCAATTGGATTGGCTGCTGGAGAATACATTCTCGTTGTGACCGATGCCAATGGAACCCAAGCTACGGACACCATTGTTCTCACGCAACCAGAACCTCTATCAACAGACAGTCTTGATTCCCCACGATTCATCGGTGGAACCAATGTTTCCTGTGCAGGTGCTGCGGATGGCGCCATCGACATTCATATTATTGGTGGAGCGGAATGTGAGAATTACGATTTCTTTTGGACTGGTGAAAACGGCTATACATCTATTGATGAAGATCTAATGGGAATAGTGGCCGGAACGTATGTGGTAACCGTTACAGATGCCAACGGTTGTTCGCATCAGGACAGCATCACGCTCACCGAGCCAGAGCCATTGAATGTTCAATCGTTTCCGAATACTTACAACGGCTTCAATGTTTCTTGTTTTGGTTCTTCTGATGGTGCGATTAATGTGGAGGTTTCTCAAGGAAATGCGCCTTATGCCTATCAATGGAGTAATGGCGAAACCACGCAGGATATTGACTCACTTTTTGCTGGAACGTACACAATTACCGTGGTGGACCAGAATGGATGTCAGAACACACAGAGCATTACGCTTACTGAACCAACAGATCTGATTGTAGTCGCAACTGACACCACATTAGTCAACTGCGGAGGCAATCAGAACGGACAATTTGTGGTACAGGCTGCGGGTGGCGTTGCTGCCTACTCGTATCTATGGTCAAATGGCGATACGGATCCAATTCTGAATGCAGTTGGGGTTGGAATCTATGAGGTTGTCGTCACAGATTTGAATGGATGTCAGGATTCGCTTGAATTGGAAATGACCGAGCCCGCCCCGTTGAATGTTGCAGTACTTCAAGTAACAAATGCCGTTTGTTTTGGTGATGATGATGGCTCTGCAACCATCGAAGCTTCAGGAGGCGTTTCGCCCTATGATTACAACTGGATTTCCGTTGGGCAGAATTCGCAAACAGTAACAGGACTTTCGGCAGGCGAATACATCTATGAAGTGACAGATGCGAACGGTTGTACGAATTCCGATACGGTGGAAATTACCCAGCCAGATCAGATCATTCTAATTACATCAAACGACACAACTATTTGCCATGGAACGGTGGCTTCGCTTTCTGCCGTGGCGAGTGGAGGCGGTGGCACGTACCTCATTACTTGGGCAAATGGACAAGGGTTCGGGAACACGTATGATGCGTACTTCACACAATTGACCAACGTTTCTGTGACAGCCGTGGATCAGAACGGTTGTACTTCAGCGCCTAACTCGGTTATCGTTTCCACCTTTACGCCAGTTGTTGCTTCTTTTCAAGAGATAATTTTGGATGCCTGTACTTTCCCTGTGGCAGTCGATTTTCAAAACAACAGTACCAACGCCATCAGCTACAGTTGGACGTTTGGCAACGGAGATTCCTCCACCCAATTTCTTCCATCAACTGCTTACGATACGGCTCAGACCTACACCATTTCCTTGGTGGCAACCTCGCCAGATGGTTGTGTTGACTCAACGGTTCAACTGTTGCCGATTAGCCCGCTACCACAAGCTGGCTTTGCCATTCCGAATCCCGAAGGATGCTTCCCGATTTTGGTCGGAATGTTCAACCAAAGCAGTCCAGCGGTTTCTTATTTGTGGAATTTTGGAGATGGCGAAACAAGCACATTATCAAGTCCTTATCATCTTTTTGAAGAGGCTGGAAGCTACGATGTGACCCTCATTGTAACAGATGCAAACGGTTGCATGGATACACTGACCGTAGATTCGGCCGTGTTTGCATATCCTCGCCCAATCGCCAATTTCATTATGTCTCCGACTGGAAATGAGGAAGGAAGTGAGTTTACGTTCATCAATACTTCGACAAGTGCAAATGAGTACATCTGGTCATTCGGAAATGGCGATTTGTCTGAATTGTTTGAGCCTACGTACGATTATCCTAATCACGGAACCTACCAGATTATTCTTCGTGCCTACAACGAATATGGATGTTTGGATACGGCAAGTGCCACTATCTCGATAGAGCTCGTTTCGGGTCTTTTTGTGCCCAATGCCATGGCTATTGGTGAGTTTGGCGATGCAGGTGCGTTCCTTCCAAAGGGAACGGGAATTGGCGAATATCACGCTTGGGTGTATGACAAGTGGGGAAACATGCTTTGGGAATCGACCGAGCTTTTGGATGGTGAACCACTTGAAAGTTGGGATGGGCGTTACAAAGGTCAATATGTTCCGCAAGGGGCGTATGTTTGGAAGATTAATGCCATTTTTAAGGATGGAGTTGTTTGGGAAGGAATGCAGCAAGCAACCGGAAAAAAGGCCAATACAGGTTCGGTCACGCTCATCTTCTAATGGATAAACGACCCGAATTCTCCGACAAACGACACGACTCATTTAATTTTTACACGGTACTCGTAGTTCCAAAAATACCGTTGCTCGAAACCGACCTCATCTCCGCATAACTTTTTCTAGTTCGTGGCGTAGAACGCACTTCAGTATGGAAGCTGTTTTTTAAACTTCCGAACAAAAAAGGCGAATGGGTAGGACATTTATGACATGGCAATCTTTCCAAAAAATACACAGGCTTTTCTTCTGTGTTGTTGCCGTTTCTATACTTTCAATTCCAACTGGTATGGCTCAAACCTCGGTTTGCACCAGTAGTACGCCATCCTATGTAGTTGACCTAACAGGACAGCCCAGTGGCTCTTTCACCACACCAACAATTCAGCGCGATGGTGCATGTTGCACACCTCCCGATAATAAATGCGTTGAGTTCATTATTACGTTAGATCCAGGAGCAGAAGGTGTAGTTTTTGCTATTGCCTCAGGGGCAACGCCTGGTGGGGCGCTATTCTATCAGGTAGATTGTGGCCCCCAGCAGAATATTGGCAGTCAAATCTGTCTATCTGGTACTGGCCCGTTTAACATTACGTTTTGCAAGCCTGGAAATAACCTCAACACATATAGTATCACATCCATTCCAGCACCTTACGTTGACGCGGATCTTACAGTTAACCAAGGATGTTACGGGACACTCGTAGCTTACGGCATTACGCCTTCAACCATTCAGTGGAATACGGTAGCACCGGGTGTCCCGGGGCAGTACAACTCATATTTGAGTTGTACTTCAGGATGTAGCGCAATAAATGTTCAAGCACCACTAAACCCTCCGCCCTATATTGATGTGACTGCATGCGGTACCATCGCCTCTGCGTGTACAACTTTTGTTGTCTGCGATACGGTACGAGTCACGTTTGCTCCAGTATTATCAGTGTCGGTCAGTAATGGAACGTACTGTGCAGGAGGTTCGGGATCAACCTTGACTGCGGTTCCGGTTGGGGGCAATCCTCCTTATAGTTACTCATGGTCGAATGGGGCTACAACTCCATCCATCAACGTTCTGGCTGGAAGTTATACTGTAACGCTTACAGATGCGTCTAATTCCATCTGTCTCGCGCCAATTCAGGCAACGGGTACAAGCACCGCATTAGCTAATCCTGTTGCAACCATTACAGGGGTCCCACTGATATGTTCGGGGGCGAGTACTGTTTTGTCGGCTTCAAGTTCTACAGCAGGTTCAGGAACCATCACGGGCTACCAATGGCGGCTGAATGGAACTCCGATTGGCGGAGCAACGTCTGTAACTTATACCGCATCGACTATCGGCAACTACTCCGTAATTGTAACCAACTCCAACGATTGTTCTAACACCTCTGCCAACACAACGGTTTCAACGGCAACAGCACCAACGGCCGTCATCTCTGGTACAACGTCTTTTTGTGCTGGAGCCACTACAACACTTTCGGCAACAGGTTCTACGGCTGGATCAGGAACGATAACTGGATATCAGTGGAGACTGGGCGGAACACCAATTTCTGGTGCAACCTCTTCCACTTATACAGCCAGCGTTGGTGGAAACTATACTGTTACGGTTACCAATTCTAACGGTTGCTCTACTACGTCTTCTGCCACTGTTGTAACGGTAAACGCCAATCCTGTTGCAACCATCACTGGTACGGCATTGCTTTGTGGCGGAGGAAGCAACACACTTTCGGCAACAAGTTCAACAGCAGGTTCAGGTAGTATTACTGGCTATCAGTGGAGATTGAATGGCACGCCTATCAGCGGGGCGACTTCATCTACTTATTCAGCTACAGCGCCCGGAAACTATTCGGTCACGGTGACCAATTCGAATGGATGCTCAACCACGTCAAGCGCATTCAATGTGTTTAATGATAATATCAATCCTACTGCGATTTGCCAAAACATCACCGTTCAACTTAACGGTTCAGGAACAGCTACGATTACTGCTGCACAGGTTAATAACGGAAGCAACGACAACTGTTCAATAACGCTATCTGCCACACCACTTTCATTTACCTGCGCCAATACTGGTTCAAACACGGTCACGTTGACTGTCACCGACCCAAGTGGGAACACTGCAACTTGTACTTCTACGGTTACTGTCCAAGATAACGTTGCACCAACGGCTATCTGCCAGAATATCACTGTTCAGTTGAACGGTTCAGGCACGGCCACGATTACTGCATCGCAGGTTAACAATGGCTCAAGCGATAACTGTTCCGTAGCGCTTTCTGCCACGCCCCTTTCATTTACTTGTGCGA
>Ga0209702_10005799_pt1 | contig 16463 bp, 11 predicted proteins | sample FRY01_FD_187210 | JGI IMG/M metagenome (GOLD analysis project Ga0209702, IMG submission 187210) | Freshwater microbial communities from Lake Fryxell liftoff mats and glacier meltwater in Antarctica - FRY-01 (SPAdes) (version 2) | ecosystem: Environmental > Aquatic > Freshwater > Ice > Glacier... | reverse complement strand
ATGCACCGTGCTCTTGGGCGCAAACTCCTTGGGTAAAAGTGACCACTGGCAGCCTGTTTTCAAGACGTAGCGGATGGCATCAAGACAAGCTCGCGCCGAGTTGGGATCACGCCAGCCGCCACGTCCGTGCTTGGCCTCAGGCAGGTAGATGAGAGGCATGAGCAACTCCCATTCGGCATCACTCAGATCGGTTTCGTAGCCAGGCTTCTGGTAGGTTTAAGGTTTCATTCCAACACCTATAACCAAAGTTTTCACTCGTTCCAGCTATTCACCGGATAGGCTCTAAGGCTCCCGTGGCGAGGCAAAAGACGCCCAGCATGGAGGCCACAACCCGGCTTCTGCGCCGGTGGCTGCGGCCATTGGAGTTGATTGGCCGCAGTGTCTGGCATGGAGACACTGGTGCCATCGAGCACCTTGACCGCATGGCCGCACCAGAGCCAGGTCGAGGGTGCCTGCACGGTGAGCTTGCTGCGCAGAGCCTCACCGGCAGCCTGGACAAACTTCAAACTCAGAGCACAGTGAGCCTGGCAAAAAGCCGCTGTGCCGAGCGAAGGCCGCTTGGAATTGAGAGGACGCTCGACCAGCCAGGCGCGCACTTTGGCGACGACGTCCTGACAAGCCATGCCAGGGTTAAGCACTTGAAAGAGAAAGGCCCAGAAGAGAGTCGTGGGAGTGTAAATAGCCTCACGCTGGGGCTTGGAATCAGGAGCATTGGAGAAGAACTCTTGCGGGAAAAAGGAGCCGAGCAGAGCGGAGAGATCGGGCAGGGAGAGGTGTCGAAGGTGGTCGATGCCTTTAGCGAGGACGCTGGCCGGGGAAGGCTTGGGTTTACCCTGGAGGAGATGCGAGAAGTTGGGGAGAAATGAGGTCTGAACAGACATCCATGATAGACCAATGAACCGGGGGCAATGCTCATTTATAATAAACAAATAGTTTAATAATTAATCTTGTAATATGTGCGACTAAAAAACGAAACCTGCGCTTAATCAAGTGCCATTCCTGAAAGGCATACGGTTGGGCGTTATTTCGGTGCGACGGGGGCGGGCTCGGCCTCGGCCTGGGGCTGCCAGGTGAGCTGGTCGTTGGCGTTTTTGAGGTAGCTGACGGGGATGGAGTTGCCTTTGGGGCCGTCAGGTTGGAAGCGGCCGGCGGCGTCGAAGTTCGCGATGCGGGCGTCGGCATAACGTATCCAGCCGGCCAGTGCGGCTGAATCGGGATCGTAGCGATACACATCACGCCAGGGCTTGGGGGTAGTGAGACGCGGGCTGACGTAGGCGGGGGCGGTGGAGCGGTCGAGGACGTCGGGGAAGAGCACCTGGCTGAGCAGGGTGAGATTGAGGCCGCTGAGCATGTAGCGCTCGCCGAGGGAGAGCTGGTCGGGCGGGGACATGGTGTGGAGCTGGCCTGAGGCATGCTCGACGAGGACGCCCTGCATGATGAGGCGATGCAGCTCGGCGCGGACATCGGCCACAGCGGTTGATTTGGCGGAGGTGGTGGCGAGGGCATCGAGTTCGCGCTGCGAACCAAGGTAGAAGGGGTAAAAATTGGCGATGGCGTGGAGCACTTTTTCAATGGCACCCCGGGCGGTGAGCGGGGATTTTTCGACGACGGGGCTGGTCAAGGCGGTGCTGATGGCGGTGCCAAGCTGGGCGCGTAGTTTGGCGGCCTCCTCCTTGCGTTGGTCATCGCGTGCGGCGGCGGCGGTCGCTTCGGCCTGCGGGTTGAGGTCGAGATAGAGTTTTTGCAGGCCGCCGCGTTCGGCGGGGGTGAGGATTTGATCGAGCAAGCGACCACGGAGGTTGGTGTCCTGCAAACTGAAGGCGAGGAGGGTTTTCACCCAGCGCGGGTCTTGATCAGAGGTGGGGAGGCCGAAGTCGGGATTGTGGGTTTGGTAATGAATCTCGGCGATGCGGCCCTGCTCGTCGTAAAAGTGCATCTCGTTGGGCAGCATGTAGAAGCTGAGGATGGCGGGGGCGCTGATGCTGGCACCGTTGTCGGCGAAGATGCCGATGTCGATGCGATGGCTGCGGATGCCAGTGGCGGCGATGATGGGCGGCTGCCAGCGCACACGGATGCGCATGACGGCCTTGCCAGGCGTGCTTTCGATGTGTACGAAGCGTGGATCGCCCTGGAGGATGGCGGCGCGCACCTGGAGCGGCCCTTTTTGCAGATTGAGGGTCTTCTCCATGCTGATGAGCATGCCATGCTCGGCGGCGTTTCCCCGCATGACGCGGCCGATGGAGACTGGCGTGTCCGCGAGCTGTGAAGGATAAGCACCGGGCAGCTCAAAGTAGTTTTTGCCGGCTTCGACCTGGGTTTCTTCCAGGATGCTCATGATGACCACTGGCGGAATTTTTTCCGGCGTCATCTCGTGGGCGATGCGCACCATTTTTTCCTCGTCAATCTGGGCGCTGTCAAAGACCGGCGGGTGGGCTTTGCCGGTGAAGTAGTCTTCCGGTGTGGCGATCATCTTGTTGGAGCGGCGAAAAATCGACTGCAGCGTGGGCATGAGCAGCCGCTTTTCGATGAGCAGCTTCTGTGTGGCGGGAGGCAGGGCCGCCGTGGCGGACAGCAGGGCCTGGAGGAAAGGCTGGTCGGTGTAGGAGGAGCCTTGGGAGATGATCAGGGAAGGGGTGTTCAGCGGCAGCAGGTCGCCATAGCCGCCGATGCCGTTGGCACCTTTATCGTAGTCCTGGTGCTCGGGATAGACGAACAGGTTGTTGGTGAGGTACTGCTGGGCCAGGAAGCGGTTGCCGCCGGGGTCCATCATGTACAAGCGTGGCAGACTGCCGAGCTGTGCGGCACCGGATGCCATGGAGCAATTTCCCAGCGTGGGCTGCTGCCGGAGTTTGGTGGCGGCACCATGGTCATTCTCCGCACCTTTGAACACTTGGAGCTGCGGATACTGCGCGGTGTTGAACGGCGAGTGCCCGCCGTCGCGGTTTTCATAGGTGATGGCTTTCAACCCAGCGGCGGTGCCGCTGATGAACCATTCATTGAGCAGTTTCGCCACGCTGTCCGTGCGGGTGGTGACGGGCTGCTGCGCGGCGATGGTGCTGACGCCCAACGCGAGAAACGCAAGGAGACGTGAAACGACCGTGGGCGTGAATGACACGCGGCATTGTCATGGCGACATGACGGATGGCAAAGAAAATGTGCCAGGCAAAGGTTTTAACCCGCCACCGCTGCCAGGGGGAAGCGCAGTTTGATCTCGGTGCCCTGATCTGGACTGCCCTGCACGAAGAGCTGGCCGCGCATCTGGTCGGCGAACACCGCGAGGATTTTGAGGCCCAGACCGCTGCCTTCACCCGGATTAAAACCGGCTGGGAGGCCGACGCCGTCATCTTGAATGACGAGTTCGCCGCTGGACTGCGCATAATGGAGCACGGCGGTGATCTGCCCCTGGCGACCATGGGGATAGGCGTGCTCAAAGCAGTTGGAGAGAGCCTCATTGAGCGTGAGGGCGAGCGGCATGAGCCACTCCTGCTCAATGGGGCCTTCCTGGATGTCCAGCCGCACCGTGAGCTGCTCCGCTGGCAGCTCGTAGCATTCCCGCAGATGCAGGACGAGATCATGCGCGAAGTCGTGGAAGGTATCACCCTTCCCCAGTGCGACCTGATACAAATGCTGGTGCAGCGCAGCGATGGCGCGCACGCGGCTCTGGCTGGAGCGCAGCGCGTCCCGCGCATCCTGGTCGCTCACGCCGTTGATCTGCATGTTCAGCAGGCTCGAAATGATCTGCAGGTGGTTTTTGATGCGGTGATGCGTTTCGGTGAGCAGGAGTTTTTCACGCTCCAAATCGACCACCGGCCAACGCTGGCTGGAGGGTGAAACGATTTGAAAAGCGAGCGGCACGGCTGCTTTCAGTGCGGCGACAGGTCCGGCCTGCTGAGCAAGCGCTGAACTGGAGGGAGCGGTGGCCACAACCAGTTCATAGCCATCGTCAGCCAGTCTGCGGACGGAGAATTTCACCTCGCCGCGTCTGCCATCGGCACCGTAGAACGGATGCTCGGTCACATGGTGAGGATCACTGGCCTGCTGGGCAAGATCGGCAAAGAAGCCGGTGGCATCGGAGGGGCGGAAGAACTGATGCAGGGGCCGACTGATGGCGGCTGCGGTTTCCAGGCCGAAGAGCTGCTGCGCCTGCGTGGTCCAGGTGCTTACGCGGCCATTGGCGTCGGTGGTGAGCAGGATGGCGTGGGTGGGCTGACTGGCCTCTGGCGGCGTGTCACTACCGAATGAAAAGGCGCGTTGCGATGTGGGAACAGGCAGGGTTTCAGCGGCGGCAACGGCCTGCAGGTAATGAATCGTGCAGTGGGTCTCACCCTGCGCATCTGCCACGACGGCAAGATGCAAAATGGCGCTCGAAAGCGTGCCGTCGGCGCGCTTGATGAGCACGCCGAGCGCCTCCGCCTGCCTGCCGCTGCTGTGCAAGGCGCGCAGGGCGTCACGTCGCGCGGTGGCGCTGTCAGGATCGAGCCAGGCATCGAGCGGATAGCGACGCAGCTCGGTTTTTGCCTGCCCGAGCAGGGTTTCGGCGTGTTGATTGACCTCGAAAATGACGCCAGCCTTGTCCGTGAGGATGATGGCGACCGGGCTGCCCTGCAACAGGGTGCGGAGCTTGGCCTCCATGCTGCGGAGCTGCTCTTCATGTCGGGTGTGCTCGGTGACATCTTGAATGCTGACGAGCAGGCCGCCACCGGGCAGTGCGCAGGGGTGAAACTCGAGTTCTTTGAGCAGTCCGTCCGCCGTGGCGAGCGACACCGTGCGCGTGAGCTGCCGCCGCCAGACGCTTTCACGCCAGGCGAGTGTGACTTGCTCGCGGTGCTCAGCGGTGGGGCAGGCGTGAGCGAGCCAGCTTTCGACGGTTTGGTCTTTTTCCAGCGGGCGACCGAGGAGTTTGGCCAAGCGTTCGTTTTGGAAGGCCGGGGCACCGCGTTCATCCAGCACGAAGACACCGCACGGGATGCCTTCCAGGTAACTGCGCAGGCGTGCTTCACGGTTGCCAAAGGCATGCTGCGCCTCTGTGAGGGTGCGCAGCTCCTGCCGCGCACGCGAAAGGTCATCCTCCAGGCGTTGCACCAAAGCGGTGTCCGCTGGTGCGATGACTGGCGCTGGCACCGCCACCGGAGCGGGGGGGGCGGGCATTTGGAAGGAGACGCGCGTCACTGTTTCCGCCGCCACTTGATGCGGCAGACCGACGAGCATGAACTGGTCTGCAGCCGCCGCCTTTTGCGTCAGGGCAGAAACCAGCCACCGGGCAGGAGTGCCCTGGTCCGCCGGGGTACCAGAACGCGTGACGATGCAAACCGGCGCGTTTTCTTTGGCTGCCGCCACGCTGGCGAGTGTCTCGAGTGTTTGCTGACGCAAGGCGCTATAATCACGGCCTTCAGCAAACACTTCCCAGAAGCAGGTGGTGCCTTCCTGGATACCCTTGTCCAGGGTGAGGTGCGCGGCGGCGACGTTGGCACGCAGAATGGTTCCTTGGGCATCCAGCACCAGCATGGGCAGGGCACAATCCAGCGGGTCAGGCGTTTTCTTGGCTGGCTGAGCACCGATTGGGCTGTCATCCACAGGAGCATTGGCTTGATCTGCATCTTCAACGCTAGCCTGTGAGGAACTGAATTTCTCACAGGTAACCATCAAGCCGCCGACGGCGGCATCACGCTTCTTGCGCCAAGGTCGCACCTCCCAGCGATAAACGAGATGACGGCCATCCGGCCCGCTGAGGGCATCGTGCTCGCTGCGCACGATGTGCCCTTGCAACGCACGTTCATAGACCTGCCGCCAGCCAGGATGCAGGCCGGGGAAAATCTCATACTGGCTTTTGCCAACGAGGGGCTGTACCTGGTGTAGGCCAAACTCGTGAATCCATTGGCGGTTGGCCAGAATGTAACGCATACCGCGATCAAACATGGCCATCGCCACCGGGGCGTTTTCCACCAGGACTCCGAGGACGAGTTCCATGTCCTCCGGCTCGTGCCTGGAGGATTCGGAGACGTAGGCAGGAGTAAAATGAGAGCTGCTGGCACCTGTGCGCGGCTCCCGGGTTTCCTCACGCGTCTTGTCCAACGGTGCGGTTTGCACCTTGGGCTGAATGACGTTTTTGAGGACTGAGGAGGACATGGGAGGACTTATTTGGGAAATTTTGAAAATTAGCCCCTCTTAAGTTCTCGACAAGGCGAAAAAACAAAGAATTGCGACTCAGTTCAGCAATAAATACGCCGAGTAGCAAGCGCAGCCTCACAGAAATTTTCCGGGGCTCACTCACGATGGTACGGCTCACCACGCGTGATGCTATAGGCGCGGTAAAGCTGCTCCACCAGCACGACGAGAGCAATGTCATGCTGCAAAGTCAGTGTGGAAAGCGACCAACAGGCAGCGGCGCTGGCGCGCAATTGCGGCGAATGGCCTTCGGCACCGCCAACGACCAGGCAGATGCGTTTGCGCCCGGATATTTCCTCCTTTTCGATCCACTTGGCCATTTCAATGCTGCGCAGTTGCTTGCCACGCCCGTCGAGCAGAACGCACAGCGAACCTTCGCACGCGGCAGCGATCTGGGCTTCCACCTGTGGCTGAGCTGCCTCTTTGATCATACAATGTTCGAAGCGTGCATAGTGCTGAAGTCGCTTCCAGTAGAGACTCATGGCCTCCTTGACCCACGGGTGGCCGGGCTTTCCAACAGTGATGAGACGCCAATGCATGGGGAGTGAGAGCGCATGGTCAGGCAACAAACAATCAACACTTGAATTATTGTTAATATAATAAAAATGGCGGTTGTTGCCTAGCGTTACCATCCTTGTTGTTGCATAATTTAAAAAGATCGTTAAAATGAGAACGCTAATTCAAAATTAACGCTGACCCACTATGTCCCTAGCACTCCCCACGGCTCGTCTTACCACTGCCAGCCTTGCTGCTCTTCTCCTGGCTTCTTGTTCCCTGCCACCACATGAGGCTTGGCAGCAAATTCAAACCCGCGGACTGATCACCTATCTGGCAAAAGACAGCAGTGCGCCATTAGGTAGTGCCAGCAGGACATCCATGGTGGCAACAAACAATGCTGTCAGCTCAACGGTTGCGACGACTGCCGCCGTTGGCCCAGAACGTCCTTCCACACCGCCACCCGCGATGCTGAATGCCTCCACCATGCCAGTGGCCATGGCGGTGGCTGACCTCCCAGGGTATGTGCGCACGCCGTTCACAAATCCGCCGCGCCTCGTTGATGTGCGGGGCATGGCCGCAGGTTCCAAGGTGGTCTGTCCTTACACGCAGCGTCCGTTCCTGGTGCCAGGCAGCGTCAGGGAATCTTCGACCAGCATCGCATCGTCTTCAGCGCCCGCCCGCAAGCAGACTCCCGCTGCCTCTGAGCGTCCGCGTACCGCGCCGGTCACTCCCAACAGCAATGTGGCGGCCATGAACAACGCCACCACTCCTTCCACACCGGCTGTCAGCACACCTCCGCCCAGCACGGCTTCCGAACTGCCCTATGGTTCGCCCATCTCTGGTCGCCCAGGCTTCGTCAACAGCCCGTTTGCTGCGAAGCATCAGTTGGTGGACGTGACCGGCCTGCCTGTCGGTATGGAAGTCAAATGCCCCTACACCGGCAAGCTCTTCCGCGTCCCCCCGCAATAGGTCTAGGTCCTTAGGTTGGACACGTCAAACAGCCCCGTCTGGAGTGAAATCCACGGGGCCATTTAGTTTTATGGCTCACCCACATGCATCAGTACCGTGATTTGCCTTCAGGTCACAACATGCCATGATGGACAGTGATGGATTCCCCCCCCGGACTGCTGACTCTCCCCGGTCGCACCTTTCTGCACTTTCTGACTTATCTCGGGCAGCTCGCCGCATTGATGGGCGAACTGATGATCGCGTTGCGTTCGGGTGTGTGGCGGCTGCGGTTGGTGGCGCGGCAGATTGTTGCCATCGGCTACGGCTCTCAGGCGGTCGTCATCGTGACCGGCGCGTTCACCGGGGCGGTCTTCACGTTTCAAAGTTACGCCAAGTTCAAGGAGTTTGGCTTTGAGACCACCGTCGGTGCCGTGGTTTCCGTGGCGCTGTGCCGTGAGCTCGGCCCGGTGCTCGCGGGCTTGATGGTGGCAGGACGTGTCGGCGCGGCGATGGCTGCCGACATCGGCACCATGAAAGTCACCGAGCAGGTCGATGCGCTGCGTGTCATGGGTGTGCATCCCGTGGACTACCTCGTGCTGCCACGTTTCTTGGCCATGATGATCTCCATGCCCTTCCTCGTGGCGGAAAGCATCTCCTTCGGGCTGATCGCCTCCTACATGGTCACTAGTTTCGGTTATGACATGCCCTCCGCATGGTACCTCACGCACATGATCGACCACACGAACATGGAGGATCTCTCCATCGGCATGATCAAGGGCTTCGTCTTCGGCATGCTGATCACGGTGATCGCCTGCCATCAGGGACTCGCAGCGGAAAACGGCGCGGTCGGCGTCGGCCAGGGCACGACACGGGCGGTGGTCATCTCTTCCCTTGTGCTGCTGATCGTGAATTTTTTCCTCTCCATCCTGCTCAACTACGTCTTCCCCATCGGCACCGTCTAGCCATGACAGGAACCCCCACCAGCACGAATCCGGCCGCCAGCGACGCCTTCATCGAGCTGCGGGGAGTGAGCAAAAGCTTCGGCAGCCAGCACGTCTTGCGCGGCATCGACCTCAAGCTCCCGCATGGGGAAACCCTCTGCCTCATCGGGCCCAGCGGCGAAGGCAAGACCGTCATGATCAAGCATATCATCGGCCTGATCAAACCAGACCAGGGTGAGATCTATGTCAGCGGCATTCGTGTGGACCAACTACGTGAGCGCGAGATGGCGCCCATCCGCAAGAAGGTAAGCATGCTGTTCCAGGGTGCCGCGCTGTTTGACAACCTCACTGTCGAGCAAAATGTCGCCTTTCCGCTCTGGGAACGTGGGGTGAGTGACCGCAGCGAGATCACCCGCCGCGTGCGCGAGGCGCTCAAGGCCGTGGATCTCGACGAGCATCGGAACAAGTTCCCCACCAGCCTCTCCGGCGGCATGCGCAAGCGCACCGGCATCGCCCGCGCCATCATTGATCACAGCGAGTGCATCCTGTACGACGAGCCGAACTCCGGCCTCGACCCCATCGGCTCCGACATCATCGACCAGATGATTCTGCGCATGCAGCGCCTCTTCTCCGTCACCTCCATCATCGTGACGCATGACATGCGCAGCGTCTTCAAGATCGCCAACCGCGTGGCCATGCTGTATAAGAGTGAAATCCGCTTTCTGGGCACCCCGGACGAGCTGCGTGACTCCACGGACACTATCGTGCAGGACTTCATCAACGGTCGTTCCGACATCACCAGCTAGCCGTAACCCCCACCCCCTATCTCTTTTCCCATGATCGACAGTGACAAAAAAACCGAACTACTCGTCGGACTCTTCCTGTTCGTCGGGCTGCTGCTGCTTGGCGGCCTGATCCTCCAGTTCGGCCGCGTGCGCGAGGTGTTCAAGGATACTTACACCTTGCAGGTGGCCTTCCCGAACGCCTCCGGCATCAAGGAAAGCTCCCCCGTCTTCCTCGGTGGCTCACGCGTGGGCAAGGTGAAAAAAAAACCCGCGCTGAACGACACCTTCACCGGCGTCATCCTCGAGCTGGAGATCTTTCAGGACGTGATGATTCCCGCTGACGCCACCTTTGCCATCGGCTCCGCCGGCCTCATGGGCGATGCCTTGGTCGAAATCAAACCCAGCGGCAAACTCACCGATGTCTTCCTGCCGCACGATTACGACAAGATCATCGAAGGAGAAAAGACCGGCGGACTGTCCGACTTGCAGAGCACGGCCAAAGCCGTGGGTGATAAAGTCGATGTGGTGCTCGATGAAGTCAAAATCGCCCTCAAGGACGTCAAGGAAGTCATGAGCAAGATCAATAAGGACGCCCTCTCCGACAACACCATCAAGGACTTCCAGGAGGGCATGGCGCATCTCAACAGCACGCTCAAACGGGTCGATGAAAAAGTTCTTGGCGACGAAAATGCTCAGAATCTCAAGACTGCGATCGCCGACCTCAAGGATGCCGCTGCCAGCTTCAAAAGCGCCTCCAAAAGCGTCGAGGAATCCAGTAAAAAGCTCGACCCCATGTTTGAAAAGCTCGACCCCGTCATCGTCAAGGCCGACAAGGCCATGGCCACGTTGGACGAATCACTGCATTCGATCAAGAAAGCCGCCGACAGCTTTGCCATCGCCGCAGGCAACATGAGTTCCGGCAAGGGACTGCTGGGCGCGCTGATGAACGACCAGCGTCTCATGACTGACTTTCGCGATCTGATCTACAATTTCAAAGTCAATGGCCCGCTGTGGTACAAAGACACGGCAGAACGGCTCCGCGCCGAAGAGAAGCAGCAGGAAAGCACGCAGCCAAAGCGCGGCATCTTCCGCTGAAGCAGGCCGCTTTCCCGCGGATCACGGCGGCGGAACGCCAAAGAACAGACGGATGAAGCGGCGGGCGGGATTGCCGCTGGTGAGCGGATCACAGGCGCGCACGGTCTGCACGGGACCATCGCTGATGACTTCGAGCGTCACCGGAATCCAACTGCCCAATGAGTCGGTGGATTCCGCACCATACGTCACTCCGGGAAGGTTTTTGGGCCGGGTGAAGGTCAATGTGAGACCGTTGGCATCACGCGTGGGCAGCAGCGGTGCAGACCGGCTCAGCGGATCCAGACCCAGAGCGTATTCAGCAAGGTTTTTGATACCATCTCCATCTGGATCGGCATCATCTGCGGCCAGCCCGGCGGAGATCTGCCCCGTGGTGAAGTGCTGGGTGCGCCAGTCCTCTGCCGATTGTCCGCCAATGGTCAGGGTCGCGTTCCCTGTGCCGGTGTGGTTGATGTCATCAATGCTTGCGACCACCGCATAGCTGCCATGATTGGTCGGTGCGGCAGGAGAGCCGTCATAAGTGATGTTCACCGTGAGACCAGCAGGAGTGGTGGTGGCTGTCACCGGCTTGGGGCTGCCATCGTAAGTGGGCGTCAAGCCGCTCAAAGTCACGCTGGCCGTCGCCTTGGCGACGACCAGCGAACCATTGCCCGAACCGGCATAATTCGTGTCATTGATTGTGCCCACGACCGCATAATTGCCGGCGTTCGTCGGTGCCGTGGGTGAGCCACCGTAGGTGAAGGTGACGCTGAGACTTGCCGGGTTCGTCGTCGCGGAGGCGTTGCGTGCGTTGCCATCATACGTCTGCGCCAGACTGCCGAGCGTCACGGGGGCAGTCGCCTTGGCGACAACCAGCGTGCCACTGGCGCTGCCTGCGTAATTGGCGTCATCGATCGTGCCGACGACGGCATAGCTGCCAGCGTTGGTCGGTGCCGTGGGTGAACCGGCATAGGTGAAGGTGACGGTTTTCCCAGCGGGCGTCGTTGTCGCAGTGGCTGGTCGCGGCGTGCCATCATACGTCTGCGCCAGACTGCCGAGCGTCACGGTGGCGGCGAGTTTCGGCACCGTGATGCTGAAATCCTGGGCCGCTGATCCTGCCACGTTAGAAACTGTCACCGTTCCCGTGAAGACACCTGCCGCCGTGGGTGTGCCTGAGATGACCCCGGCAGTGCTCAAGCTGAGTCCGGTGGGCAGCGGCCCGGTTGTCACTGCAAAGGTTGGCGCTGGCGAGCCGCTGGCGGTGAATGAAAAATCATACAGCGTCCCGATGGCACCTGCGCCCGGTGGCGGGCCATTGGTGAAGGCCGGCACCTGATTTACCGTGATGCTGAAGCCCTGCGTGGCGGTGCTGGTTGAGTTGGTGGCTGTGACCACACCGCTGAAGGTTCCCGCCGTCGTGGGCGTGCCGGAAATCACACCGCCGCTGCTCAAGCTGAGTCCTAGCGGCAGGGTACCGCTGGTCACGCTGAAAGTGGGCGTGGGGAAGCCAGACGCGGAATAACTGAAGGGATAGGCCACTCCAACAATACCTGCCGCAGAGGGCGTGCTGCTGGTGAAAGCCGGAGCCTGATTGACGGTGACGGAGAAGGTCTGCGAGACCGTGCTGCCGTCTAGGTCGGTGGCTGTGACCGTCACATTGCTCTGCCCGCCTGCCACCCCGCCGATCTGCACCTGGGTGCCGCTGATGCTGGCGCTGACCGCCGCAGGATTCGTGTTGCCGGTGGCACTGTAGCTTAACACCGCCACCGGGGCAGCGGAGGTGATGGAGACGACCTTGGTGGTGTCCATCGTGCTACCGCTGGTCAGTGGCCAGTCAGTCAATGTGGAGGTGGGGGTCCCATCAAGGTTCACGGTGGAGTTCACCGTGGGCAAGGCTGCCATCGCGTCCGCCACCGTCATGCCGTTGCCGGCCACGCGCGCGAACGCGGTGAAACCACCGTTCTGATTGTCCAGATTGCTGCTGTTGTCGCCCAAGTTGACGAAAAACTGGTTCGTCGCGCTGTTGGGGTTCGTGCCCAACTTTGCCATCGCCACCGTGCCGCGGAGATTGGAAATGCCTGGCTCGTTGATGGGAGAAGCCACCGTGGTGATGGAGGAAAAATTGTTCGGCACGGACTCCACCTTGAACGCGCCGCCCTGCACGATGAAACCTGGAATGGAGCGGTGAAACACCGCGCCGTTGTAGTTCCCGCTGTTGCTGGCGTTGTTCACATAACCGAGAAAATTCGTCACCGTCTGCGGCGTCGCCGTGTTGTAGAGGATGAAGTCCATCGTGCCGATGTTTGTGACCACGCGCACCGCCGATTCAGCGTCAGGGTCTGCAAACTTGTCCGTGAGAGAAACGGCAGTGTTGCCGCCATTCGTCAGTGTTTGCCCCGCGATGGTGGCGGCGTTCACGGGGACCGCCGCGGCGCGGATAACGCGCAGGGAGAGGGAGCTATTCGTCGTCCAGCCATTCGCGAACGTGGCCGTCATCGGACAGGTGAAGACACCCGTGACCGTGGGCGTGCCGGAGACGATGCCCGTGCTGCTGTTGAACGTCAGGCCGGCTGGCAAGCCGGTAATGCTCCACGAACTTCGGGCCGAGCCGGCGCTTACCACTGCCTGGTAGGAGAACGATTGATTGTAAAAGATGGGCGGGGCGGGGCCGCTGGTGAAGCCGTCCTTCGTTGTCGCGCTGAGGGTGTTGCTGCGATTTGATTCGATGATCGTCGTGGACTGGTATGCGGCGGCCACCTGGAAATCGTAGGCGGTTCCAGCGACAAGTCCCGAGACGGAATACGTCGTGGCATTCGCTGCGGTGTAATCAAGCAGGGTATAGCTGCCACTACCGCTCAGCCGGTAATAGACCGCGTAGCCGCCTTCAACCGCAGAATTGTCCGCCCAGTTCAGGTTCACCGTGCCTTCCGTAGTAGAGGTGGCAACGAGACTTGTGGGGGCGTTTAAGGGTGTAGTGATGGCGTATGTGTTAGAATACGCTGTCACGCTGGTGGGGCTGGCCGCAGTGCCTTTAAAGCTGCGAATGCGAAACTCATAAGATGTTCCCGGTTGCCAGCCGGTGAAGTCCAAATTGGAAACGTTGGCTCCGACAGCACCTGCGTAGGCAAACGCCGCTGGCGGAATTCGGTACTCATAAAAAAAACCGGCTTCTCCAAAGGCATTGTCCACAATGGCAAATCTCAATGCGGTCTCATTGGTGTTGGTCACTTTTGCGATGGCGGGAGTGTTGAAGTCGGCCGTAGTGACAGTAACGGTGGTATACGCCGAAAGATTACCGGCAGTGGCGCTCCCTGCATAGGAGGCCACCTGGATGGTGTAGGTGGTGGATGCATTCAATGAGAACAATCCCAAGATCACATTTCCGGTTCCGCTAGTTGTGGCAGTCGTCTGAGCGCTTCCGGAGAGAATTTGAAAATGCAAAGTGCTTCCTCCAGAGGGTGTCTGGTAAATGTCGAAGCCTGTTTCGTTGGTGGAGTTGTCATCGACCGATAGATAAACGGTCGTGTTAGCGATGACTGCCGCACCCAGTGCTGTTGGGGCGTTTGGAACTAATGCTTCTGCCCGGGTTGTGAGCAGCAAGCACAAACCAGCGACGATCAGGCGCAGGTCGCGCAGGTCGCGCAGGGAAGAAAAACGTGAAGCCATGAGTTGGAACGATCTAGGTGGCAAAAGGGCGCGAGATTAGCAGAGTCAGCCTGTCTGCGTCAATTCCAGAACACAGGGCCGATACGGTGATCTCTAAAAGACACTCTGGCATCACGAGTGTTCAGCAATCTCTGCTCCAACCGAAGAAACCCTCAAGCCAGCGCTACCCACATCAAGCACTCATCTTCAGGGGTTTGGAATTCCGCGCGGATCAGGGCGCGCAGGCGGTGCTTGGCACGGTGCAGGGCCACCCGCAGCGCCCTCTGCTGGGGTGTGACACTGCGGCGGCCCTTGATCATCTGCTCCTCCAGGCAGTCCCACACATCGCAGCGGCCCTGTGACTGCAGCTCGGCGCAGATGCCGTGTAAGGCACGGTCGATCACTCCTCGGGCCCAGACGCGGTCGATTTCGCGATCCGGCGCGGCCTGGAGGTCTGCCACATCGATGTCTGCACCATCTGCACTGCTCAGTGAAAAGCAGGCCGCCCCACCGCCGCGACACTGACGGGTGCGGTGCTGCCAGCGTTTGATGAGATGGGTACGCAACCGGGCAAACAAGAACGCCGCCTGCTCGCCATGATCCACGATGGCCGCCGCCCGCTCGTGCTGGCCTTGGGCCACGAGTTTGGCAAACAGCTCCTGCACGGCGTCCTCCGCGTCGTGTGCCGCACAGCCACGGGAGCGTGCAAAGGCGCAGAGCGCCGGCCAATGGCGGCGGTAGAGCGCGGTGGCGGCTGAGTCGGTGGCATGACTGGCGGCATTGGGGTTGTTCATGCCGTATTGGAGCCACGGCGCATGACATCGGGCTGCGTGCCGAGATTAAAAGCCATTTATCTTCGTGCGTGTTGCGGGTCTGCGCGTGAGATTCACTCGTTTCCCTGATTGCATGAACGCCCTGGCCAACACCTGCAGCTTCCGCATCCGTCTGGCTCTACAGACAATGCTCGTCGCAGGCGCGCTGGTAGCGGTGTTCGGGGCGGCGGCGTGGTGGTATGCCAGCCAGACGCTGGAGCGCAGTGTGGATGACCGCATCATCGCCCCGGCCCAGCGCATTTGGAACCGGATCGACCCGCACACCACGGATGATGAGTTTCAGACCATCGCCGACCTCGTGTTTGGCAGCACGCCGGGCCAAAACGCGCAGGCGGTGCTGGTCGTGCAGGAGCATCGCCAGGGCCGCACCCTCTTCGCCACGCCGGACGCGCCCAAGGATCTCGACGTGTACTTCCGCAGTTGCTTCCCCACGGCTGAAGAGATCGGTCGGGTGCCGCCGCAGCCGGAAGGGGGTGGACCGCCCGGTGCCCGCCGGCCCGGCCCGCCGCACGGGAATGCAGAATTGGATGAACTGCTCGGCCTGCCGCCTGATTTTGCCGCCGCAGCGCCTGCGCCAATGCGCGGTCCCCCCATTCGTACGCAGATGCCCATGCTGCGCGAGCCGACCACCTTCACCGCACGCTCCGGCGGCATCGACTGGCGCTTCGGTGCCTTCAGCAGCCCGACTTACACCGTCTTTATCGGCCTCTCGCTCACCGATTTCTACGCGGAGATCAACCGCATGGCCTGGTGGTATGTAGGCGCGGGTGCCGTGGGGCTCGTGCTGGCCGGATTCGGCTCCTTGTGGACCGCCAAACAGGCCATGCGCCCGCTCCAACGCGTCGTTGCCACCGCCCAGCGCCTCACCGCCACCGATCTGGCCGAACGCATCCCGTTACAGCCCGATGACGACCGTGAATTCGCCCAACTCATCGACGTACTCAATGGCATGACGGCACGCCTGCAAGGCAGCTTCCTGCAGGCCGTGCGCTTCACTGCCGACGCCTCCCACGAGCTCAAAACCCCGCTCGCCATCATGCTGGCGGAGCTGGACGATGCAGTTCGCCATGCCGCACCCGGCAGCGTGGAGCATGAGCGTTTCGTGTCCCTGTTTGACGAAGCCACCCGCCTCAAACAGATCACCCAAAGCCTCCTGCTCCTCTCCCAGGCCGATGCTGGACGCCTGCCCACGCACCCCGAGACCTACGATCTCAGCGCCGACCTCTCCCGCCTCCTCGAAGACGGCGAAATCCTCTGTGAGCAGGCCGGACTCACCCTGGAGCATCACATTGAGCCCAGCATCGCCGTGCATGCCGGCCGCGCCCTGCTGGGGTGCATCGCCGAAATGATATTTTATTATAATTATAACTGTACCGCGTAAATAGGCTGGGTATAGAGTGCGGATGCAGTTGAGTATCACGACCATTCAAGCCACCGACGAAATCGAAGTTATACCTCGCGTCATGAAGATTTGTGAAAAGGGAAAAATTGGAAATTGAGCGTCAGGAGGGTGGCGAGCTCGGGCTTGTAGTCCGTCTGCATACGCTCCAGGCAGGTGTCGATGCCAGCGCAAAAGT
>Ga0209702_10005797_pt1 | contig 16467 bp, 22 predicted proteins | sample FRY01_FD_187210 | JGI IMG/M metagenome (GOLD analysis project Ga0209702, IMG submission 187210) | Freshwater microbial communities from Lake Fryxell liftoff mats and glacier meltwater in Antarctica - FRY-01 (SPAdes) (version 2) | ecosystem: Environmental > Aquatic > Freshwater > Ice > Glacier... | reverse complement strand
GATCAACTATGGTCCCAATGTTCCAAGTCTCGTGTCCCCAACTTTTCCAATCGTCGAACGACAGTGCTTCTTTAGGTGCATACTTTTTCTGGTTTTCATTGAGCCCTAATTGATCGGCAGTCAGTTTATCGTTATCAATATCAAAAGGTTTTTTGACTTTAAGATAAGCTTCTATTACTGCCCCGACTGGAGTTTCATTCGCATTTGCTTTTGCTGCCGTTAACACAGATTTTATTTGGTCTTCTGTGATGCCTTGTTCTCTCAGAAGTTTAGGTAGGCTACTTTCTAAAAGGTTCATGTCATGTAATGGTCTCAACTGCATACCCAACATGCCTGGAAGCTTGCCGTCTTTAAATTGAGAACTGACCGCTTCTTTCAGTGTGTTGTATTGTTCATCACTTAAAGGATCGGGGACACCAGAATATCCTTTAGCCACGTTTAAATTTTCAGTGAAATAAAATCCTGGTCCATAAAGAGATTCTGGGTCTTGGTTTTTAAATTCATCAAATTGTGCTCTCGTTCCATGGAAAACTTTTACTGGTTCACCGTCCTTATCGCTTGCTCCACCAGTTAATTTTGGGTTACCTTCATTGTCGACTACTTGAGAACCTGAAAACCACTTGGTGAAGTTTGTTGCTTTTTCTTTATCACCGAATTCTTTTTCTGCCCACTGTTGAACACTTCCAGTTCCTTTAGCGCAGGTATTACCCGGTTGAAAACCTCCTGGACCTATTCCACAATCGTTATCAGTTGGCTCTTCTTTGAACACCCATCCTAATAGATTAAGATGATCGACTAAGGCTAATGAAAACAGAAGGTCAGTAGGTTTGATAGTAGTCATCTTATCCATGGCTACTCCTTTATCACTTACATGCCCGGCAATACCGGGGACTCCACTATTGACGAACTTCTTAAGAAGGTCACCACTTTTGTTACTTTCAAACTCAAGGACACCTTGTCCAATTTCAGTGCCTGCAATCTGGTTATTGTTATCGTAAATTGTGATCATAGTTCTTGCCCAATCAAAGCTGCCGTATAATGAGCATCCCAGATGTTTGCCCATCTTGGGTGTCGTTGTCTGTATTGTTTGAGGTACTTACCGTTCCCGCCTTCATTACGATCGCGGTAAACTTCTCTATGGTAAAGACGGTAATGTTCAGCCGCGTGTTCTTCCCAGTTGTCAAGAGACCGCCGACCGACCACTCCATACTTTGTTTCATAGTCGTCGTGGTTTAACTTAACGCCTAGAGGTGGTGGATCAGCTTTGACACGTTTCAAAGCATCATCGTACTCAACACTGACTGCCTTGGTCAATTCAGTTTTATTGCTCCAAGAATCACCACCCCAAGAAGCCCTGATTGCGTGACCTAGTTCATGTCTAAAATCACCAGTCACACTTGTCGTACCCATCTCAACTTTTCTTGAATCCATGTAGCATACTGCTTGACCCGATAAAGCGTGGTCCTTCACTCCAATGGCAGACAAGATGTTTAAATCATGGATCGGTGTTTCTGAATACTCTTTCAATGCCCTGTCTGTTTGCCCACTGCTTATTTCTTTAACTCTGGTTGCAATGGCTCCTTTGTCTTGTTTGTTGACCAGTGCCATAATAGCATCAGGCATTGCGGTCCCGTCTTTAAGGATAGCCGCTGTGATAATAACCCTGTCCACTGCGCGGCTTTTGTTGGCCGGAGACGCGTCTTGTGTTAATGCTGCCGTTATTGCCTGTTTGGTTAACCCGGTCCCTTCTAGAGACGCCTTGGCCGATTGTAGACTGCCCGTTACCGCTTGCTTTGGCGTTGCGGGTGTTTGTTTAGGCACTATGGCAGGTTCTTTGCCTACGGACGCCAGGGCCGCTTTGGTTAAGCTCTTGTTGTAGTCAGAGACCGCACCTATCAACTCGGCTTTGTACTTTAACAACTTAGGACTAGGAGTTGCCGGATGTGCAATCAATTTATTCAGGTCTTTTGACTTTGCTAACTTAGTCAACTCTGAAACAGCTTTCTGGTTTTCTTTAACGTTACCTTTTTGACTACTAATGAATTCGGGTTTCGCTGGCAGTACAAGTTTAGGTGCCTTGAACTTTTGGATTCCTTTCTTAGACCCACAACTGTTATCTAATCCACCTCCGCTACCCGTTGGACAAAAACCGTTCCAGACAACTGTTTGAATTTGTTTGTCAGGTGTACTAAACACAAACGACTTGGCTGGAAGGGTCAGGCCGACAGATTTACTCCTGAAAGAAAGGTAATGTTGACCGGTTCCAGGCTTCAAGTATGCCACTGTTACATGAGGGTTATACGTTGGGAAAGCATCTGTGTTGTCAAGAATGCTGACAGCCTCACGCAACCTGACTAGATCTTCGCCTTGTATTTCGTACTTCAATACGTCTTGCTTATCACTACTGAACAGTGACAACCCACCAACTACAAAACTAACGGACTCCACATCTTTGATGAACGGCACTATCTCAGAGAAATTGGTTGTATGTAATCCATACTTGATTGTGATATGAGCATCTGTTTCTAGTTCAATAACGTCAGCCGGGTCAATCAGTGCGTGGAGCTGTTCGATGTCTTGGGCCAGGACAGGGTCACCAATACCGACCATCAAGCATGAGTACTTTGTTTCAACGTTATCTGTCGGGTCGTCAGGATTATCATCTTCACCAGTCATCTCCGATCCATCGTCATTCAAACGAGGTGGCTTTAACTCTCCCGTCTTGATTGTGTACTTCATAGCGTAGGCAAGAGCGGCCAGAGTGTTATGTCTTTTTGCTTCTGCTGCTTCGTACTCAGCGTAGTTGTCTAATTGTGGTTCGGCAGCCATAATCTTTACTTGTTACGTTTGTTGAACATCTGTTCGGCTTTGACAGCTTTAACGTGTCGCTTAGCTTGGGCCATTGTATCAAACGAAGAAGAGTGTGTGTTTTTCTCAAAACTGACTGCGAATTGGTTGACCAACCCAGCTTCAGCAGTCGCAACGCCCTTTCCAGTTACCAGTGTGTGACGAATCGTTGCTAGTGCTTTCCCTTTAAACGTCACTTGAGTGGTTGCCGTAGCAGTTCTTGACGCCTTGCCTTCAGCTTTGGAAAACTTAGTCAATGCCTCTGTCGCTTGTTGAGCTTGGGCCATCGTTATCTTCGGTAGAGATGGGCCTTTTGACGCACCACCTCCAGCCGCACAACTATTCCCAGGTTCAAACCCACCTGAACCTACTCCACAGTTATTTTCAGTGAGCTTTACTGCTTTGCACATACTGTTCACTTTCGTCCTAAACTGCATGTCTTGTTATCGACGATTGGAGCTTTCTTAGAACAGCATTCTTCGCCTTGTTTCTTCTTGGCGCAATCATCGCAACATGGTTTGTTATCAACTAATTCAATTGCTTTACATTTTTTCATTTTGTTTCCTTTCAGGAAGGGTTAGGTGGTACTTAGCGTATACTACGTCTGATTCCTTAGTCAGGTTTGGGTTGTTTGTAGGTCCCGTTCTGTATTTGTCGTGCCCATTGTTTTAGTGCTGCCCGTTTGGCCCACGGTATCTCAGAAGGAGACAGATTATTCGTGTATAGTTCGCCATTGATTTTAACGACGTGCTTGTTAGGTCCTCTGTGTGGTGGACTTGGTTGGTCCGTTATTTCTGGCATCTTAACTTTTGCTTTCTTCGCAATTGCTTCGGCTTCTGCAACAGTAAATTTTCTGCCCGGCTTAAAGACTGCTAAATCTTCTTTACCATCAGAGGTTTTAGGAGTAGAAGCTTTAGTGGCTTTGGCTTTGCTTGGATTAGCAGGGAGGTAAGCAGTCTTGGAGCCAATCAATTCTCCTTTATCTGTTTGGAAAACATGAGCCCCAACTGCTGAGTCATACTTATGGCTAATCATGGTTACTCTGATTTTGCCGCTACCAGACCCGTCAGAATTAGGGGGAATGCTTTTACCGTTCAGTGTTGAATTATCTCCAATACCCATAACGTACTCAGTTCCTTTCTTAGTATTCGTGGCCTGAGTACGTGATCCCCCTTTGATTTCCGTATCACCTCTGATATTACTTTTGTTTGATTTGACAGGAGCCTTCTTAGCAATACCTTTGCCTCCTTTGCCCGAACCCCCTCCTCCTCCGGCGCATTTGTTGCCAGGTTCAAACCCACCTGAACCTACTCCACAGTTGTTATCAACAAGTTCGGTAACTAATTCAATTGCTTTACAGTTTGGCATAAATCTTTTACTTTTTCAGGAAGGGTTAGGTATGTGCAACATTCATTCAGAGAGTAGTGAAGTTCATTACCTTGAGAAGGTATAGAAGACACAGAATCAACGCGATGGCAACGATGACTTTAGGAAACGGTTCAGGCATTGGGACGTAAGTGATTAGTAACCACGTTATCAACCCAACGACTGCAATGGTTAAGATAATAGAAATCATTCAATTGTCTTTTGGTTAGTTATCGCCCCACACACGTCTGCCGATAGTGGCACCACGCTTGATGTGAGGTGGTAGGTCGGGTTTGTCATCGATGACGTTTAAAGAATATTCCCTAAGATTCTTAGCGTCTACAAACGCTGCTTTAGGAATAGCACTTAGTTTCTTTGGTGGGTTGCCATTCTCTAAGAACGTGAATTGTGCATTGATGTTGTTTTTATGCTTGTCATGGAACGCTTGAAAGTTCTTTGCTCCAATGGCGTAACTATCAGCAAACACATGAGCATCCACCATCCGGCCGTCTTCTGGGTTCTGGGCACGCTTAACCACACCACGTTCTGGGTGAGCCCATTGTGTGTAAGGGTCAGCATGAACAAAAACATAGTTAACCTTCAACCCTCTTTTTTCGGCTTCTTCCTGTATCCACGGGTTTTCGGTTGCGTTCTGATCACCGGCTGAATCCCAAATTGCTTTTGACCTAGATTTGACCTCTCCGGCTTCTGGTACGTTCCCGAGAGCATAACCTTTTCCCGCACCACATCCCCCAACGGTGACCATGATCTCATCACCTTTAGATAAAGAATCAAGATGCTGAACGAAGGCTCGTTTGGTAATCGCATTTGCTGTCTGGTGTAAAGCGAGGTTTAACGTTGCTCTATTTTCACTGCGTTGACCTAAGGTTAGTTCTGGGTGGCTCCAACTTTCACTCAGTACCTTTGCATCATCAGTACCAAACGTTGGAGCTGTGCCCGGCGTGGTTCCCTTACGAACGATGTCTAAGAATTGACCTGCCACACCATCGGGGTCATCCTCGTAAGCCTTAGCGAAATCAGATTCAACCTGCCGTTCATGTTTGGTCAGGTTTGGTAGGCGACCAACCTTAGGAGGCGGAGGCAGTTCCATTGAAGGCACTCCAACTCTTGACGCCTTAGTAACACCACTTTCACTGTCTACCTCATTGACGTTTGGTTTGTATTCTGTGCCCTCTTTTAGAGGCTCTACCTTGTCTCTGGTAACGCCCGCTGCCTTAGCCTTAGCTTTGGTGCCTTCTTTAACTTTAGGACTGTTTGGGGCACCTTTACCGTCTGTCTGTCCACCACCACCCGCAGCACACTTGTTCCCTTTGGCGAAACCTCCCTTAGCGATACCGCAATTCGGTCCAGCGTTAGTAGTCGGCTTCTTAGGCTCGGTTAGACTATTGATCAACTTACGAAATTTTGGTCGGTAGTGATTAAGTCTATCGGCAAGTAGGTTTCGCTGAGAATGATGAACCATCTTAAACATAGCAGGGATCGTGTCTTTATCAGCAGACTCAATACTATGCAACAGAAGGTTATTGACACCTTTGGCGGGTTGCCCTTTAGAAGTCTTGAATGCCGGAGGGTTATCACGAAAATGTTTTTCTAAGTTTAAGAAATCATTTGCTGAACCATGCGCCTTGAAGCTATCGCGGTTAGTGAACGCCCAATCACTAAACACTTCTTTACCTGCTTTGTCAACCAAACTTAACGTAGAGTAAGGTTTATCAAGTTGGCGTTCTGTTTTTAATGTCAAGCCTAATTCTGTAGCCTTTGTTTTGACCTTAGCTACAACATCAGGACCGAATGATCTAGCAGTATCTTTATCTTCTAGGATCTTCCCACTCGGTCCACCAATTCTAACCTTCCCGTTTTTGGCAGCAATGAAGACACGTGACCCTGTAGAAGTGGTACGCCAAATTCCTTGCGCGTCCATCTTGTTCACGTTTTCAATTAACGCAGTATTGACCACACCAAATCTACAAGCCATAGTAATCCACACAAACGATAAAAGGAAGGTTAGGCTTGGATCTCAGAAGGGCTCTCTAGCATCAAGCCGTTTTCTTTTGCAAACTTGATATCTTTAACAACTGAGCGTCTTACCTTCTCAGCTTCTTTACCCTTTATCGTGACCGTTTGCCCAAGGATGACTTGACGGGTAATCAGGCTTACTTGTTCTGATGAAAGACTCATAGTTTTTCTGATCCTTTAAGTTGGAATTTACGCCAGAGCTTTTGATTGATAACGTTTAGAGCAGAACCCTTTGATTCAGCAATCTTAACAGGTGGCCCACCTTGTTCGGTATCCCAAACAGTTACCTCATCAAACAGACCTTCTTTAATAGCCTGCCCTAGTATTTTACTAACTCCCCGGTGCAATGCTTTAACTTCGGCTTCGGGCACAATACGTCCTTCTTTCTTAGCCCGTTCCTTGTTCCGGTTCAAAGCTTCCTGAGTAGAAACTGTAACGTAATGAGCTACAACTTTCTGGCCCGCATCTTTCATGCGGTTCACCTTGCCACGTAACTTTTCAAGTTCTCCATTACCTGTCCCATCAAGAACGCTATTGTACCTTCCTCGTGACGCCTTGTCTTGGATGGCTTTTGCGATGACAGCCGATTCTTCATGGAGATAAGCCGCCATGCCCATATCCTTACGACGTTGACCATCTGCCCATTCAGGCAACATGAACTTAATGTCATCAGCATTGATAACTATTGAGTTCTTATCGAGTTTGACAGTGCCGCCCATAGCAGGGTTAAGGATTGTAGACTTACCCGCCGCAGGACCACCACCCATGACTGTAGCAACTGGATTACTCACAGGTGTCTTACCATCAAAGTGACTTTCTATAATCCTCGCGTGTATCTCGCGTCTTGCTTGACTTAATTGACCAGACTCGTCAGTATGGACTGCCAGTGAATCTTTAACCTGAGCAGTTCCTACGATCCCTTGACTACCTTTGGTCTTTGGTCCATTACTGCCTCCGCTAGCACATTTATTTCCTTGCTGGAAACCACCTTTGGCAATCCCGCAGTTAGAACCAGTTGACGTGATGCTACCATTATTGATTAGCGATGCACTACAGTTCATAACGTTCTTCTATAGAAAATAGTTCTTGAAACTCTGGGTCTGCCAGGATTGAAGCAACGTTACATACGACTTCGTTACTGGTGGGAGACTTCTTTAAGAATTGAGGGGGGACTTTTCCCTTAGCCTTTTGCAACTGAGGCGGGACTGGTCCTTTAGGTGGTTGCCCTTGTACGGGTCCCTGTTGTCCTGGCACGGCGGGTTGTGGCGGTTGCCCTGGAACCATAGGTGGTACGCTGCCATCGGCCATCTGTGCCGCTTGTCCTGCCATCTGTTGACTTTGTAGTTCGGCTTGTTCGGCTGCTTCTTCAGCTTGGACCTCTTTCTTCTGAGCCATAAACTCTTCGGCTGCTTTCAACACTTCGCTAGCTTCTTCTTGCGTAAAATCAAAGACCTTTGTTAGCAAGAACATAGGATCTATTAAGCTGTCCACACCACCACTGATATACTGACCTAGAGCAGCAATGAACGCTGCCGCAGCTTGAACCTTAGCGAGCTTACTGAGGTTTGTAATATCAGGCCAGCTAACACTAAATCCTTTAGGCTCTGGTAATACGCCGATTTTGATTAGACGGTCTACAAACGGAACAATGATACGAGGGGTAATGTAGCCAGCTTGACGCATGACCATTCGCTCGTCCCAACTATCCTTGTCTTGACTACTTGCAAGTTCCCCACGTTCGGACCCTTTGAAAATACGAACTGGGCATTTCAAGTAGATGCAAATGGATTCGATTCGGACCTCAATATGAGGCGTAGGGTCACCAACAGAACCACTAAGAAGCTTAACGCTACCCCCGGTTGTTGCTAGGTAACGTTGAAGCGTGTTTTGATATCGTTCAAGTTGTGCCTTAGTACCTTCTGCATCGAATCGTACCTTAGCTCCAAGTTGCGGATGGCTCTCGAATGACAAACCAGGGAAAGCCATTCGCCAGTAACCTTCACCGCTTGCACCGAAAATCTTTTGCAGATCTAGAATGTCGTTTGTAACTGGTCGGCACGCTGGAGTCCCGATGTATTCTGAATTAGTTAGACCATCGGCAATATGAATGATCCTACTCCAATGCACGTCAACGTCACGCACGATAGAGTTTACTGACTTACCGCTTCTTGCTCCCTCAACTTCACCGAACTGTAATGTGTAAAGTTTCGGCATACCATAACGACGGCTTTCAGCATTACCTTCCCACACTGAAACCTTAGCATGTTTTTCGTCGAAGCATCGTAAGCCAATGAGTTCAACTTCTGTTTCAATTGACTCAGGGTCTATTTCTTTTTTGTTAGGCAAATCATAGATGCTCTTTTTCTTTCCACCCATCTTTGGTGCTTCACCAGCTACCGCTTCGCTATCATCACCCTCTTCGCTATCATCATCTTCACTATCTTGGTCAAGGTCTTCTTCTTCCACCTTGGCTGTAGGTAGTTTGACTTTAGATTTCGGGAACTTTAATCCGTTACGAGTTAACTCTGTTTGAGGTAATTCGTTAACGTCATCTTCAAACCCTGGAGCAGGGTCGGCCCACGTAATAACATCGCCATTCTTTTTCTTGCTGCCTACATCATCCAGTTCTAGGAAGATGACGCCGTAATGACCGATACGACTTAGGCGGTCTACACGTTGCAAGTGCTCCCAGATTGGGCTCCCATCGTTGTCTTGGAACCAGCTTTTCTCACCACGTAATTTCTTGTGGAGTTCATCCCACTTAACTTCAAAGTCAGTGATATCGTGTTCGTCTTCCGATTCATAAACATCGGGTTGCGCCCTCCAAGACTCATCGACTGGCAAATCGATAACGCGGGTTGCAATTGGAAAGCGTTGATAGAGGTCCAAGAAGGACTCAACAGAAAGTTGGTTAGTATCTGGATACCCACAGTCAGTATCAATGTCTCTGTTTGGGTGCCTTAACTTGTCAACCAACTCTCGACGGTAATAAAACTCGTTAGCGACCAAATCTTTAATGAAGGCTAACTCATTAACGTCAACATCCCCAGTCGCTTCTAAATGATTGAGGTTGATGTCGTTTACTTCTGGCGATGTAGACATGATAGCCTAATAATGAGGTAATTCGTTAAAGACCCGGACGCCCACAAGTCTATGTTGTAGTGTTACTTACTAGCTTTCGTAACGATCGCAACACAAGATGCTTTCTTTGCTGAGGCTTTCTTGGCGTTTTGAATTAACTCAATAGCCGCACATTCATTTTTGTTGGACATACTAAAAGGCTCCAATAACTGATTCTCGGTAACTAAGGGCGTACACTGCTAGCACTAAACTATCGGCTTCGTCGGGACTACAACCAATCAGCTTTTTGATAGTGACCCCTTTGTGAGTGGTGGTCGGTTTGTCTTTTGGAGGCAGATACATACGACCTTCTCCATCATACAACAAAGGAAGTGGGCTTAACTGGCGAATAAGTTCAGTATACTTGTCTGGAATACCAAATACCACAGATCTATCTCCATGTAAAGGTTGTCTTTTCGTGGGTTCACCTTCAGCATCGATATCAACCTCAAGGTATTTGTCAGGGTTCAAACGGTCTCGTAGGGTACCATAAAACTGAGCTCGCTTGTTTTTATAAAAGTACCTTTCTTCTTTCAGGAGTGACCTGTCTTCTGGATCAGTCCAACCGCTAAGGTGTTCGTCTGGGTCGCTAGGACTTTCTCCAAAGCCGATCGAACGTACTGCATATCCCATCTCGCGCATGTAATCAACGTGTTCTTTACCACCGCCCCCTCTGTCGAATACAACGTCTTCAGGTTTGATACCATGCTTTTTCATTAACGCGATTGTCTTACCTTTAATCATCGCGGTATTGGTTGTCCTCATTGATTGCTGGTCTATGATACCAAGGTCATCTACGACAGTCCAAACTGTGTTATCACCACCTTCAGCCGGATCAATCCCAAGACAACGTCTACCCGTACGAGGCTTACCTGCTAACGCTTGAGCAGCTTGTTGAGATAACGCCATCCACTCGTGAGGATAAAGCATGACCTCTTCACCCTCATAAAACTCAGCGAACAGACCAGCCGCTTTCTTTACCGGGTCATACGTCTTCATCCTAAAACGGTAATCATCAATGTCCATTGTGCCCGGAACAATGATTCTTCTACTTAACGGCTTGCCCGCAGCTTCTTCAGCTAGAGCGAGCCTGACATTAGGGCTCCTTGATGCTGGGATCTTTATGATTTTGATATCATAGTCAAGATAGGGTGATTCTGATTTTACGTCACCACCTTTGACCAAACGTTTGAAGAAGTTTTCACATGGGAACGCATTGCCAATGATTAAAATACGATGAGCCCAAGTATCAATTCCCATGTAGTTACCGTCATCGAAACCACTAGCTTCATCGACAACAGCCATGACCCTAGGTTCCATATCTGGACCATAGGGAAGGTGACGCCCAAGTAGACCTTCACCTTTATTGACTACTCGCCCTATCATTTCGCTATTGCCACGTACCGACCCATCCGGCATCATTTGACGGAGCTGAAGGTGGTTTACCTTTAGAGGCAGTGTAATGATAGCAGACTGTAAGAAGTTTCGTATCTCACCCCATAGTACACCCTCTAACTGTGAACCGTCAACCGAGGTTGTAATTACCCTAGCAGGTGTTCTCGAACAATAGAAATGTAAAGCTGCAAAAGCGGCAATCCAATCCTTGCCCAACTTATTTCCAGCAGGGACAACCGTTATTTTGTTTGATCTGATTGATTCCAATATCTCTAATTGGTAATCGGTCATAACGAACGTCGGCCAGAACGTATTCAAAAACTTGATTGGGTCTTTCAACAACGAAAGGGCATTATCATCAAACATACCTAGTCTTCTGTCGATTCTAGGTAGTGACCTACCAATCTAAATTGGTTCCCCTTCTTGTCTTCTGCAATCGCTCCTTCTACTTTATCAAACTGAATTACTTCGCCGGCCATCTTCACTGATACAGTTTGATCCACGCCTATAACCATGCCGATACGAGTAGAACCATCTTGAGTACCTACTTTTCTTAACGTGACTTGGTCGTTGATTTTGAACGGAGTAGTTGTCATTTGACTGCTTTTCATTTTATGGACTGGATAGAAGCATAGTAGCCATGTTGTGATAACTAAGCAACTACGATACGATTTTAATGACCTTGGTGCCGTTTGCCAACGTACTAATCAGAATGCCCGTAATAGTTTGGTAGCACCCATCTTCATCTCGCACCACGACAGGTAGAGAGTGCCCTTCTTGGTTGTAGATAGATTCAACTAATGTAACCAACTCATCTAACGTCATATTATTTTCCTGGAAAGAAACACTATCAAAGGGTTATCACTTGTCCTAGCCACCAGAAATCTTCGAGCCGTTCTCGAGTAGATTCACCACATCGCATGACAGACCATTTTCCATCATAGTAAACGTAGACAATCTCAAAGTCCCCACCGTCAAGCCACGTTGTTTCGTCGTTTGGTATTGCTTTCCAATAGCCCGATACCTGCTCTGGTTTAGGTATGTTAACCCACCGTCTACGTAATAGTGCATCCATAATTAACTCGGTACCCTAATGTCAAGACCGACGGGCTATCTCTTCACACTCTTTGCAATATCGCTCGCGTAAGTGTGTCACTAGTCCCCACGTCTTCAAAGGGATTTCAGTTGAAAACACACTTGCACCGCACAGAGATTCACAGACACGCTGGTCTTCGCGGCGTAGGTGGTAGTGCCATGTTGATGTGCTACCTTCCACAACATAAAGCGGCGTGCTAACGGATGCATGAACCGGCAGCGTCTCATTTTCTATCATAGTTTTTCCTCAGATAACCCAAGCGTTATGGTGACTCATCATCTAGCCCAGCGGTAATCGACGCCTTCGGTTTTGTTTCGACTCCATCCGTACATTGACTCCCAACTATCTGTTTCGCTAATCGACAACGCTACCTGCCTATCTGCATACGCTTCCGCTTCGCGTTTGGTGTCGACCTGTATACAGCAATCGCGATCCAAATAAGACACTCTCCATTTACTGCCGTTCTTCCGTGATTGGAACCCGTTTCGGTACAGTCTCTCGTGAGGCCGTGGCACCAACGGCAACGCCCTCCAGTTCAACGCTAGCTCCAACGCTTCGGTGAATCCGTCTGCTGTCAACTCGAACGGCTGCGTGCTCTGCTCGCCTTTGACATGCCATTCGCCCATTGCGGTCCGCCAAATGTCCCACCGAGTAAACTTCATGTCCATCTCGCCAATGAGCCGACGAACAATTGCATGAACCGGAGCAACCAGCGTTGTCTTTTCTGATGTCATCGTCTTTCCTCGGTTGACCCGGTTATGCAAAGCGTTATCGAGACTTAATTATCGACCTTCTTCATCCAGTGTCTCATCCAGATTCTTTTGCTGTCTGCTACGTCACGCTCTCTTTTTGCCTTTTCGCACTCCGCCGTGTTCCAGAAGGAGAGTATCCAAATGCGATAATCCAACCTCGCGATTGCACGATCCAGTTTTCGCATCCGTTTACGATCCCAACTACTAATCGGGCCTGTGCGACTCGAACGCACGCCTTGGCGACTAATCACCATGTTCTGCTCCACCTAAACTAAAGCCCGATAACAATGCCGTGCATCGGAGGACGGCATTTAGGTTTTTGAAATGGTTAATCTCTTGGCCGTCCCCGATGACGGCAAGCGTTATCGGGAGGCGGAAACATCCGCATCTGGATACCGACAACACGCATCCATGTAGTCTTGCACCCACGGTACAAATCCGGCATACGATCCCCATCCGTTATCTGGGTTCAACGCCTCGAATCGTTCCGGTTCTCGTCGCATCAACTCCAGGCCAATCGCCAGTGGCTCTATTAGTTCTCTGGCCTTCGTAATGCCGAGTTCTTCCGGCCTCCAAAGATGCCTGTAAATCCCCGCTAGTCCTGCCATCTGTCCAAGGTTGTGCGTGATGTTCGCCGAATACGCTTCATCGGTTTCCTCTTGACCCGACTGGAAGGTCACTGGCTCCTGACCTGGGTCACGTCGCAGGTGCGGGTGTCAGCGGTAGAAGATTTTCGTATTTGGATCATGGGTCTCTCGAGTTAGCTGGTTTTGTTGACACTCATCGCTTTGATCAGGTCGCGGAAGTGTTTCCTCGTCTTCAATCGGCACAGGTAATGGTTATGCGACGTCTTGACGCTGTATGCATCCCAGTATCCGCTCGACTCCTGCTTGAACATCAAGCCTTGGTGAACAAACCGTCCGCCGGTCTGCTCCGAGCAGTAGTAAGCGTCACGAAGCCATTCGTTCGTGATCAATTGATCGTCGCCGCTAACCTTCGGCGGTTGGGCCGCCGCTTCCGGCGAGTCTTCGATTTCGCAGTATTTCCAGTGCGAAACAGCGAGACCGTTCTTCGACGTCGCGATGACGAACGGGCAGCCATTCCCAGAAACCACTGCGAGGAGTTTATTGTCGTGAGCGAGCCAAGGGTTGGACAGATGGTCTCGCACACGGCACACCGGTCTTTGCATCGCGTCTTCGTCGGTGGGAACACGCCATTTCTCGACGACCGGCCACCGGGTAACACCGTCGGGCCAATCGATGCCGACCGTGTTGTGGATATGTGATATCGTCGTATCGTTTTCTCTGACCAGGTAAAATTCGTTTTCATCTTTGGACGGCACGATGCTCGCGGTTTCTGGCCAAAGGACTTTGGCGGCGTCGAGTGCGGCCTGAGGGGTAATTTTCATTTGCGTTGTTTTGTTACCGTGGATTAGTAGGAGTAAATTTAATACCTGAATACTGTTTCACTTTTCATTGCGATACTTATATTGCTCTAAGACATTACGGTCTTCGGGGCGAGGGATCGTTATTTTGGATCCTGGAGTTGTTTCTATGTCAGGAATGATTGCTGCCGCTGGAAGGATAATCACTAGACTGATTAAACCACCAACCAAGAGTACAACTAGACATATCCCAGTGACCAGTACAAGCACTATCGATACAACCAACGCAGTTAACGCTGAGACAGCAAGCCCAACACTAACCAAACAAACGCCAACTACTCTTCTTGAAGCTTGCCAGACGTGCCACAGGGCTTTTAAAATGGATTGCATGGTACTACCTTATTATACGCTGACAAAGCGGCTACTAACCGGTCCGTACACTTTACACTCATGATCAATTGCCATAGTAGCAATAACCTCAATTGGTACTCCGTGACGGTTTCGTGCCGCACAGTTTTCAACCTGCTCTAGGGTCCTGACTTTAAAGAATACGACTTCAATTTCCCAGCCAGAAAACCTTGCGGCGAGTATGTAATTCTGACGCTCCCACTGTTTCAAATTCGTATTATCTACTGCAATCAAACCTTCTTCACGTTGGAGGTTGATCAGGAAACTTTTCATACAATCAGAATGAGCATGAGCCAACAACTTAGGATTAAAATTGTAGTTACCCTGATCATCCGTAAAGAAGTTATCAGCACTGCAAACTATTGCTTCTGGGTGGTGTGTAGCAATCCACGTTGACTTACCACTGCCACTAGGTCCGCTAAGAACCAAAACTCTTTTCATACTTTTTCACTGCCTCTTGTGATTCGAAAGTTAAAGCGTTTAATCCTCTCATTAAAGACCATGATGTACCTACTCATGTGATAGGCTTGGTCCAATATAGAATGTTTGTCGGTGTCAGACATGGGAGGAGAACTTTCAACATTCAATAAGTTAATCAGTTTAACCAACCGTTCTTTTAACTGTTCATTTAACTGTTTTCGTTCTTTAAGGACTCGTTCTTGATATGGTTCCATTTGGTGTTCCTAATTGGTTAAATGTGCCTGCCTTTATTTTAACCTAGACGGTTGCACAAATTTTCCTGGAAAGAAACACTGACCTACAAAGACTGGATGTGGTCATACACCATTTGGTAAGCGTCTTCCTTTGTGTCAACATAACTATTCTTAATGATGTCAACTGCCAAGAACTCATTAGCCTTAAAGAATAGTTGTGCCTGCAAGTTACTTTCTACTATGTCTACGACTAATCGCTGCCGTTTTTCAAATGATAGTTTTTCTTTCATCTTGTCTATCATCAACTTGCCTACGCCCTGTCTACGCATAGAAGGTGAGACTGCGAGGTTGAGTAGTTCTATGTAGTCTTTTTGTAGATTCGTGATCATGTAACCGACTACCACTTCATCTAATGCTACAACGAAAGCGACTACCATGCGTTCTCGTAAGGTCTGTATGAAGGTTTTCTCGTCCCAAGCAAATTTGAAACTTTTAGATTCAATTTCAAGAACAGCCGCCATGTCTCTTCTGACCATCCAACGGCACGTGATAGTAGTTTGAGTTTGCATTTTAATTATCCTCAGTATGACATGAAGTTATCAGGGTTCATAAAATCAGCATCGACTAACTTTTGAGTGAATGACCTATCATCATGGTCTTTAGAGTTATCAAATTTACCTAGTCGCTGTTGGTAACGTAGCACATCTTTTTCTTCACATTGATGTTGTGCGATGTGATGAAGAAACACGATTGTATCACAAACACAACAACGATATTGATTTTGATCAGCCATTTTGAATCCTTTCAACTTAGATTAGAATGGTACTTCAGGTCTGCCAGATTGGTGTAGTTTACTATGGTCCCAAGGCCAAAGCATAACTAGGTTAGAATGGTGGTCGTCGTAACGGTCTAGGTTAACATGGTGGAGCTCTACGTTGGGTGGCAGTACAACGCCATGCGCAGCCATGTAGATAAGGCGACTACGTAGGATTGTGCGTTTAGTGCCATTGTAACGCAACTCAAAACGAAACCGCGTACCGTTGCGTTTAGCGTGCCCACAGATAGTCGCTTTGAGGGACCGACCACGAAAGACAACTTCAAGAGTATCGTGGTCGACGACTAATAGCTTTTCTTTCAGGAAACCAATGACCATCTCGTCGGTGATCAACTCACGTGGTTTCATATAGCTCAGGCTTCGTTAGCCATTCGGTCAATGACAGTGCCATCGACGATAGACAATTTATTATCAGCACTGGTGTACTGTAACATCTCAACAATGATGCGAGCTTTGACATCAGCATTAACGACAGTCACATTGACTTCTGGTTGCAACATTCCAAAGTGACGCATTGCAAGTTGAAGGGCTTGGTCCTTGGACATCCATTCTAACTCATAAACGTTGTAGTACTC
>Ga0209702_10005795_pt1 | contig 16469 bp, 14 predicted proteins | sample FRY01_FD_187210 | JGI IMG/M metagenome (GOLD analysis project Ga0209702, IMG submission 187210) | Freshwater microbial communities from Lake Fryxell liftoff mats and glacier meltwater in Antarctica - FRY-01 (SPAdes) (version 2) | ecosystem: Environmental > Aquatic > Freshwater > Ice > Glacier... | reverse complement strand
TTTTCTATTTTGCGAAGACAAGGATGAGTTAATTGAATGTCTGCCCGAGGTTCGACCAACCTACGCAAATCCGGCACTATCGAATTACAGCTATCTCGATGATGTCGGCAAGAACGAGAACGCCGATCCTTATTATTTCGGTGCATCGCTAGTCGATAGAATCAAGCAGACACCTGGGCAAGAGATCGGAACGCATACGTTGTCGCACTGCTACTGTCTCGAAGATGGCCTTACCATCAAGGCATTCGAGGCTGACTTGAGCGCGGCGCAACGGTTGGCGTCACGTCGTGGCATCACACTTCAATCCATCGTCTTTCCCAGAAACCAATTCGGACCGGAGCACTTAGAAGTGTGTAAGCGGCAAGGCCTTACGACCTATCGCGGGAATCCCGATAGCTGGGCCTATCGTGCAGCAAAAGGCGCTGAGCAAACCCCAATGCGTCGTGCTCTGCGGCTTATGGATGCCTACACAGGCGCATTGGGGCCGCAGACTTTCTCCCGGCATACCGATGCGATTGTGAATGTTCCGGCAAGCCGGTTTCTGCGTCCCTGTGTCGGACGGCTGGCAGCCTTCCATCCGCGCCACGTTGCCACCATCCAGCGGGGCATGGCCACAGCAGCTAAGTCGGGCACCGGATATCACCTCTGGTGGCACCCGCATAATTTTGGACGTGACCTGGATGCGAACATGGATGGATTGCAGCAGATAGTGCGGCATTTCACGCAGCTTCGAAAGAGCTACAATATGTCTTCTGTTACGATGGCCGAAGCTGCATGACAAACCTTACGATCTCAATTGAGGGTTTGAGCCGCGAGTTGATAGACGCCTACGTTTCGTCTGGCATGGAGCGCGGGAAGGGGGGTGAGAACTCGATAATCTGGTCATTCGGTTCGAACCTGAAACCTTTTGCAGTGGCGCGCGAAGATGGGCGCATCGTAGGGATGTCAGCCTATATTCTTTCTCACATGAAATACGGCACAGTCACGGGCACAGGCCTTCAAGCGGTGGACTCGTTCGTTTCCAGTGACATGCGCGGCAGAGGCGTTTTCACGAAATTAGCCCAGGCCTATGACGATCATGCAAAACAATCCGGTGCCGATTTAGTTTGGGGTTTTCCAAACGATAATGCTGCCCCTGCTTGGTTTGGAAAGCTGGGTTGGCAGAGCCACGGTCAAGTCCCGTTTCTGATAAAACCACTTCGTTCAGGATTGTTTCTCAGAAAACTTGGCCTTCCTTTGGATTTTCCTGTGAGCTTTTCTCGTGATCAAAACATAGTTGAGGCGACTGAAATCGGGGATTGGGCGGACAGGCTATGGGAAAACATTTCCCCCGGTATGGGGTGCTCTACTGTTCGAGATCGTGAATTCTTGACACACCGACTGATAAATGCACCTCAGGCCAGTGAATATCGAATTGTCGCGGACACAAATCCACAAACTGCGTCAGTCGTTGCGACACGCGAAGCCAACAAGCATGGTGGTCAGATTGCCTACCTTATGGAAGCTATGGGAGGATTATCCATGGCTGAATTACTGATGTCAGAAATAGGACGTCTGCGTAGCCGCGGCGTAGAGCTCGTTTTAGCTTGGTCCTTCCCTGGATCGGCTAACTATAAAACCCTAAGAAAAGCCGGATTTATCCCTTTACCACAGAGAGTCAGGCCAATCCGCATTTGGTTCGGAAACAAACCCCAATCTGCTGTTGCAACCTGTGCGAATGACCGTTCGCAATGGTACATCAGCTATCTTGATAGTGATACGGTGTGAAACAATGACAGCTATAGAAAAAACTGACCGACAGCGCCGCATCCTGATTACTGGTACTGCCGGTTTCATCGGCTTCCACTTGGCCAAACTGCTGCTGGCAGAGGGGTTCATCATCCACGGTTTTGACGGGATGACGGATTACTATGACGTCGCCCTCAAGCAGCGCCGCCATCAGATGTTGCTGCAGAATCCCAATTTTGCGGCCACGGAAGGGTTGCTGGAAGATCAGGCGCTGTTTGATCGTGTCGCAGATGAGTTTGCGCCTGATGTGATCGTCCATCTCGCTGCACAAGCTGGTGTGCGCTACAGCTTAGAGAATCCGCGTGCGTATCTTGACGCCAACGTGATCGGCACATTCAACGTGATGGAGGCTGCGCGAAGGTTGGGCGTGCAGCATTTGCTCATGGCTTCCACCTCGTCAGTTTACGGTGCCAATACCGAGATGCCGTTCATCGAGACTGAGAAGGCCGACACGCAGTTGACGATCTATGCCGCGACCAAGAAAGCCAATGAGAATATGGGGCATGCCTATGCCCATCTATACGATCTGCCCACCACCATGTTCCGGTTCTTTACCGTCTACGGACCATGGGGGCGGCCGGATCTGGCACTTTACAAATTCGTGGATGCGATTCTCGACGGTCGGCCGATCGATATTTACAACAATGGCGATATGTTCCGCGACTTTACCTATGTCGATGATCTTGTGCACGCGATCCGCCTGTTGATTGATGCTGTGCCGGTACGACCTGCGGACGGCGTCGTGCCCGAGGGCGACAACCTGTCGCCTGCAGCGCCCTACCGGGTGGTCAATATCGGTAATTCTGACAAGGTAAGACTGCTCGACTTCGTTGATGCGATCGAGGAGTGCCTAGGGCAGAAAGCCACGCGCAATTACATGGGGATGCAGACCGGCGACGTGCCCGCGACCTGGGCCAATGCAGACCTTTTGAAAACGCTGACAGGATATCGTCCGCAGACTGATTTCCGCGATGGCATCGCGAGGTTTGTCGAGTGGTATCGGGAGTATTCAGGGAAATGAAGACAGACATGAAAAAAATCGCAGTGATTGGCCTTGGCTACGTGGGTCTTCCCCTCGCGGTGGAGTTTGGCAAGATCCGGCCCGTAATCGGTTTTGACATCAATGAAGGCCGTATTGACGCCTTGCGCGCAGGCCGCGACAGCACGCTGGAAGTTTCGGCTGAAGAGTTGACAGCTGCCAGTCAGCTTTCATTCACCACTGATACTGCTGATTTGGATCAAGCGACGATTTACATCGTCACTGTTCCGACACCAATCGACGCCCACAAGCGCCCCGATCTGACGCCGCTTATCAAGGCGTCGGAAACGCTTGGTCGGGTCCTGAAACGCGGCGATATTGTCATCTATGAAAGCACTGTTTACCCGGGTGCGACCGAGGAAGACTGTGTGCCGGTTCTTGAACGGGTTTCAGGGCTCGCCTTCAACGTTGATTTCTTCGCGGGTTACTCGCCCGAACGGATTAACCCCGGGGATAAGACCCACCGCCTACCTGATATTCAGAAAGTGACATCCGGCTCCACGCCCGAGGTGGCTGAAGAGGTTGATCAGCTCTATGCCAGCATAATCACCGCCGGAACTTACAAGGCTGAAAGCATCCGTGTCGCTGAGGCGGCCAAGGTCATCGAGAACACGCAGCGCGATCTCAACATCGCACTTGTTAACGAACTGGCGATCATCTTCAACAAGATGGGGATCGATACCGAGGCAGTGTTGAAGGCCGCTGGCACCAAGTGGAACTTTCTGCCTTTCCGGCCTGGTCTGGTCGGTGGTCACTGTATCGGTGTCGATCCGTATTACCTGACACATAAGGCCGAGGCATTGGGGTATCACCCGCAAGTGATCCTTGCCGGACGGCGGATCAACGACGGGATGGGGGCTTATGTAGCCGGGCAACTGGTCAAGACTATGCTTAAGCGTCGCATCCAAATTGATGGGTCCCGCGTGCTTGTGCTGGGGCTGACGTTTAAGGAAAACTGTCCTGATCTGCGCAATACCCGTGTGGTGGATGTGGTAGCCGAGCTGCGCGACTACGGTGTTGTGGTCGATGTCCATGACCCTTGGGTCGATCCGGCGGAGGCTCAGAAAGAATACGGGCTTGCGTTGGTTGAGTCTCCCGAGCCGCAGGCCTACGACGGTGTGGTCCTCGCGGTGGCCCATGACAGCTACCGCGATGCAGGTATTACGGCATTGCGGAAGTATGGCCGGGGCGATCACGTGTTCTGCGATCTGAAGAGCGTCTTTTGACGTGATGAGAGCGATCTGAGGTTGTGATGGATTTATCTTTAATTGCGCGGGTCGAAGGGCCAAATCTGACCCTACGGTTGATCGAGCCCGAAGATGCAGATTATGTTCAAAATCTGCGAACCGATCCAACTTATAATCGCCATCTGTCGGAGGTTCGGGGGACGGTTGAGGATCAGCGCCGTTGGATCGAGGAATATAAAGCCCGAGAGACCGAAGGGCGGGAATTCTATTACGTCATCGAACGCAAGGACGGGACGCGCTGCGGTCTCGTGCGACTTTACGATATAGGTGCGGAGAGCTTTACATGGGGCAGCTGGATCCTGGATGCGAACAAGTCGCGCAGAGCTGCGCTTGAAAGTGCAATGTTATCATTTGGTGTTGGGTTCGACCGTTTGAACCTGTCAGAGGGGTTTGTCGATGTTCGTATCGACAATGCGAAAGCACTCGAATTCTACTTACGTCTTGGCATGAAGGAACTGCACCGCGATCAGCGGGACATTTATTTCGTTTATTCACGCGATACCTTCGAAAAGGATCAGACTGAATTTCTAAAAATTATAGAGCAGGAGCCTCAGGCATGATTGGCAGAAATGGTATTTCTGACGACTGCATTATTCCTGATAGTGCAAAAATAGAAGATGATGTCAGCATAGGCCACCGGGTTGTTTTTGCTGGAGATGAGATTCTCATCCGTGCTCATGCGCGTCTTGATGCAGCCTGTGTAATAGGCGAGGGTGTTACGATTGGACAAGGCGCATGGGTTCGCGCAGGAGCTGTCGTTCTTCGTTCTGTGCCACCCAACGCCATTGTCGAAGGCAATCCAGCCCAAGTAGTGGGCTACCAGAACAATGCGATGGACGCCCTTCGGCCTGAACCACGTCACATCGATATACATGGCTTTGCAAGCGTCGAACGACCGGCGCGAGTGCCCTTAGGTGTTGGCGAGAGCGCACTTTACCTCATGCGTAGGGTTGACGACGCGCGGGGCGCATTGACGGTAGGAGAAGTGCCTACTGAAGTACCGTTTTCACCATCACGTTACTTTGCCGTATTCGATGTTCCTTCAGTCGAATTGCGCGGTGAACATGCGCACAAGCGCTGCCAGCAGTTCTTGATTTGCCTGCATGGATCTTGCCGCGTTCTGCTGGACGACGGAATTCAAAGATGTGAGGTCACGCTCGATCGGCCAGACATGGGTGTTTTTATGCCTGAAATGATCTGGGGCACGCAGTACCGTTACAGCGCTGATGCTGTCTTGCTAGTCTTTGCATCCCGAACCTATGAGGCCGACGATTATCTTCGGACCTATGACGATTTCCTTGCCGAATATGAAAGGCGCAAAGCATGAATATTCCGTTCCTAGATCTTGGCGCCGCCTATCGCGAGCTCAAGACTGAGATTGATACCGCCATCCATCGGGTGCTCGACAGTGGATGGTACATTCTTGGGCCGGAAGTTGAAGCATTCGAGACCGAATGGGCCAGTTATTGCGAGGCAACTCACGCCGTTGGATTGGCGAACGGGTTGGATGCGCTGATCCTCGCGTTGCGTGCGCTGGATGTTGGGCCAGGCGACGAGGTAATTGTGCCGTCCAACACCTACATAGCCACGTGGCTTGCGGTGACCGCCGTTGGTGCGCGGCCGGTGCCTGTCGAACCTGATGCAGCCACCCACAACATTGACCCAGCGCTTATTGCTGCGGCGATCACACCAGCGACAAAGGTCATCCTGCCAGTTCACCTTTACGGTCAGCCCGCCGATATGGACCCGATCCTTGCAATTGCCCGCAAGCATGGCATCGCCGTGGTCGAGGATGCCGCGCAGGCCCACGGAGCGCGCTACAAGGGCCGCCGGATCGGGGCGCATGGGGACGTCGTCTGCTGGAGTTTCTATCCCGGTAAGAACCTCGGTGCGCTTGGGGATGGTGGGGCGATTACCACAAACCGTGCCGATCTGGCGGACAAGATCCAAGTGCTGCGCAACTATGGCAGCCGCGTGAAGTACGTGAACGAAGTGCAGGGCGTGAACTCGCGCCTCGACCCCATCCAGGCTGCGGTGTTGCGGGTCAAGCTGCAGCATCTGGATAATTGGACCGACAGACGTCGAGCGATCGCAGAGCGCTATAACGAAGGCTTGCAAGGTAGCGGGCTGACTTTACCGCATACACCGGATTGGGCTGATCCGTCCTGGCACCTGTTCGTGGTGCGGAGCACGGCACGGGATGCACTGCAAAAACGTTTGACCGAGTTCGGTGTGGGCACGCTGATCCACTACCCGATCCCTCCGCATATGCAGGCAGCCTATGTAGGGCAGGAAATAGCGCCAGACGCGCTTCCCATCGCGCGCCAACTTGCTGATGAAGTGGTCAGTCTGCCGATAGGGCCGCAGTTAGACCTGCAAAAGCTGCAAATTGTTATCTCTGGGGTTTGCGATGCCGTCTGACTATTTGTGCAACCTCATCATTCCCGGGGCCGCTAAAAGTGGCACTTCGTCTTTGCATGAGTATCTCGGGAAACACCCCGAAATTTCAATGAGTTCAAATAAGGAACCCCATCATTTCTGTCGTGATGAACGCTATATTCAAGGCGCCAAAAAGCATAACGAACTTTTTGAGCAGACGCGGGGTGTTCGCTATTTTGGTGAAAGTTCGACGGGGTATCTTCCTTGGGTACTGGCCGCTGAACGCGTGGCTCGCGACCTTGAAAACCCTAAGGTGATTATGCTCTTACGCCACCCAGTTGACCGCTGTTTCTCACATTATCGTTGGAGATATCGGCTGGGCCTAGAAAAGCGTAGCTTTCTTCAAGCCCTGAAGACCGATGCCTTCGGATTTCATCCAGAAAGACCAAAGCAATTCGGCTATATGGCCTATCTCGAGTTCTCACAATATGAGCGACAGTGCGCAATATGGGAGAATGCTGTCGGAGCAGAGAATTGCTTAATGATTTCTTCAAATCAACTCCTAATGAACCGTAGCTGTGTTCTAACGCGGTGCTTCGATTTTTTGGGACTCCCACAAATCGCATCAAGTGATGCTTCTGAGAAGTTTAATGAAACTGCAAGTATGGGTCGTCGTTCTCCAGAGTGGGCAACTAAGGTGATGAAACTTGTTCCCCAGGGGCTAAAATCTTCGCAGACTTATCAGGGAGTGCGCAATTTGGTTCTCAAGTCTGTAGCCCCCACTCCGCCTTTGGCGATGACGAAGGAAGAACTAGCATTTATCCAAGACGCCCTTACAGATGATATATCGTGGTTTGAAGCGCGGTTTGGCCAATCAAATTCTGCTTTACCGGAATTTCGAAAGATCAAATAAATGTCTGATTCACGCGGCCTTATAAAGTCAATGATGGTCATTGGCAGCGCACAGGCTGTTAATATCCTGATTTCCATCATGCAAATGAAGGTGCTGGCATTGCTTCTTGGGCCCTCAGGCGTCGGTCTATTGAGCATTTACAATAGTCTGAAAGATATGGTCTCGACGGCGGCCGGACTTGGGATGGGATCCAGCGGTGTCCGGCAGATTGCCAGCGTAAAAGGCGAGGAACAGGCACTCAGCCGGGTGCGTCGAGTTCTTCTTGCGGCACATCTGATTCAGGGAACGCTCGCAATGCTGGGAGTCTGGCTGCTGCGCGCTCCGATTGCAGAATGGCTGTTCGGAGATCGCAGCTACGCGTCAGCAGTGGGCTTGATCGGCTTGGCGATCTTGTTGAGCCTGATGGCCACGGCGCAAACAGCCCTGCTGCAGGGATTGCGGCGGATAGGCGATCTCGGGCGCGTGACGGTGATGAGCGCGCTCGTGGGGACCGTTGCGGGTCTGGCGGCTGTCTGGTTATACGGCCAGGCAGGACTTGTCTGGTTTGTGGTCGTTCAGCCCCTCGCAACGATGCTGATTGCCTTGCGCTATACCCGCCGATTGCCGCAACCTACAATGCGCCGTCCCTCCGCGGGCGAGGTTTGGGACGTATGGAAACCAATGGCCAAGCTTGGTGCGGCCTTCATGCTGGGAGGCTTGGCGTCGGCTGGGACATTGCTTTTGGTACGCAGCCGGATCTCCCAGGAACTGGGACTGGATGCTGCAGGACAATTTGCCGCCGCATGGGGTATCACAATTACTTATGTGGGATTCTTGCTGGGTGCGATGGCGGCCGATTATTATCCTCGCTTGACTGAGGTCATCAACGACCGTGCAGCCGCCAGCCGTTTAATGAACGATCAGGCGCAGTTGGGTCTGGCTATTGGCGGCCCAGTTCTGTTGTTGCTGGTAGGTCTAGCACCTTGGGTTATCACATTACTTTACTCAGCCGAATTTGCACCGGCGGCTGAACTGTTGCAATGGCAGACTGTCGGGAATGTCTTCAAGCTTGCCAGTTGGGCACTTGGGTTTGCCTTTGTTGCTGCTGCGCGGAGCAAAACATTCCTTCTGGTGCAAATTAATTTCAATGTAATATTCCTGCTTATCCTCTGGCCTGGATTGACTTACTTTGGCCTTGTTGCTGCGGGTCCAGCCTTCACTATTGCCTATATTCTGCATTTTGGATTGCTGAGTGTTCTTGCTCACACCATGCAGGGATTTCGGTGGCAGGCCCTGTCGTTGCGGCTGCTGGTATTGTACGTCACACTTTCGGTGGCTTTGCTGGCCTTGGAGCAGACCTTACCCCTTGCCGCCGCCATCGCTTCGCCGCTGCTGGCCTGCGCCACCGGGCTGTTCAGCCTGCGCGTGGTACTCATCAAGATGGGTCCTGAAGGACGCATCGCCGCCCGTATCACAAGCTTTTACGCCGCCATCGGCTGGCCCATCCGGAGCACTAAATGACCCATAACATTACGACCGACCGGCCGCTCGTTACTTTTGCCCTTTTTGCCTACAATCAGGAAAAATACATCCGCGAAGCAGTAGAAGGCGCGTTCTCGCAAACCTATCAGCCGCTGGAGATCATCTTGTCGGACGATTGCTCTAGCGACCGGACCTTCGAGATTATGCAGGAGATGGCAGCGACGTATGACGGGCACCATGAGGTGCGGGTGCGGCGGAATGTAGCGAATCTAGGGGTGCTTTCACACGTTCTTTCCGTAGCCCGTTCAGCGAAAGGAGACATTTTAGTTGTTGCTGCTGGTGACGATATTTCTTTTCCAAACCGGGCAGAGGTGGTTGTTCAAAATTTTACCGGAGAGGATATCTATGCCCTTTCCAGTGATGATATTATAATTGACGACCAAGGTGTAGTTACAGATTTGGATCCTGAAAGAATTTCTCAGCGTGATAATTGGCATAATAAGGCACCGACTTGGCTTCATGGGGCAACTGCTGCATATCGAACCGGTTTTCTAAAAGTTCTACCATTTCCTGAAAACCCTATTTTTTACGAAGATATGGTATTTGCGGATGTTATTGATGCGCTTGGAAAAAAATCAGTCAGAATCCGTTCGCCATTGATTAAATATCGTTATCATCTTGATAACTTATCAAATCGCCTTTTCGGTGACAGATCGCTACAGCACTTGGAGGAAAAGGTCGTCGAAAGATGGCAATGGGCAAGTCATGCCAAAAATTATACTGTTTTAACAGTGTTGTTGCTTGCTCAAAGGAGCATTAAGATTAAAGCTGAAGTCTTGAGTAGGCTCTCAGGAGAATCGAAATATCTTTCGCTCATTTCCAGTTGGCAGGTTAACAATCTATTCGAGCGGGCTAAATTGCTTTATTTTAGCTTTCGATATGGAAATATTAAGTCTAGTGTCATACGCGTCTTGGGGAAAAAGATGTTCTTCACTCTGAAAACTTATACCAGACGCAATGCATAAGAGGGACGTTAGCATCTCCATCCTTCTCCCCGACCTGCGTGGCGGCGGGGCTGAGCGGGTGAGTGTTGATCTTGCGCGTTCGTTTGCCGCAAGGGGGCATCAGGTTGAGTTTGTTCTGATGTCGGCCATGGGCGATTTTCTGGCTGAAACCCGGCGGGAGTTTTCGGTTGTCGATCTGGCGGCAGACAGGACGCGCGATGTGCCTCGGAAACTGGCCGAGTATCTGCGGGAAAATCGCCCGATGGCCTTGATTGCCAACATGTGGCCCCTCACCTCTGCCGCTGTTCTGGGGCGTGCGCTTTCTAGGCACACTTGCCGCTTGCTGCTTGTTGAGCATTGTACCATGTCGCAGCAATATGCCGACTGGGGCCTGCTGCATAATTCTTTAATGCGGGCCAGCATGACTGTGACCTATCGTTGGGCCGATAAGGTGGCTGCCGTCTCCGAAGGGGCAGCAATCGACACAGCACGGCTTTCGGGGCTTCGCAGGGGCCGTGTCAGCGTTCTGCACAATCCTATTCCACCACGACCGATGCCAGATCACGTTGCAATGGCGCAGGCCGAAAAGCTTTGGTGTTGCCCACCCGGCAAACGCGTTTTGACTGTCGGCAGTCTCAAGGCGCAAAAGAACCACCCGCTTTTGCTGCGCGCCTTTGCCCGGATACCTGACCCGCAGGCGCGGCTGATGCTGGTGGGAACGGGTCAGGGCGTGGCGGGTCTGCGCGCCCTTGCGGCCGATCTGGGGATTTCCAATCGCGTGATCTTCGCCGGGTTCCACCCCGATCCGACGCCGTTTTACCGGACCGCCGATCTGTTCGTGCTGTCGTCGGACGACGAAGGGTTCGGCAATGTCATTGTCGAGGCGATGGCTTGCGGAACCCCCGTCGTTTCGACCGATTGCCCGTCAGGCCCGGCGGAAATTCTGGAGGGCGGGCGCTATGGGCGGCTGGTGCCGGTGCGCGACCCTGCGGCCCTTGCTGCGGCGATACAAGCCGCCTTGTCCGAAACGCCCGACCGCGGCGCCCTGCAACGCCGCGCCGGTGATTTCGCGCCCGATATCGCAGCGCAGCGCTATCTTGATCTGTTAGGATTAACATGACCCCCACACTCTACCTCACCCGCAACGGCCTGCTCGAACCCTTGGGTCAAAGTCAGGTGATTGCCTATTTGCGGGGCCTTTCGCGGGATTATAAGATTACCTTAATCACGTATGAAAAGCCCGAGGATTGGGCAGACAGTGACCGGATGGCCGACGCGCGGGCTGATTGTGAGGCACATGGTATCCGTTGGCTGCCACAGAAGTTTCGAGCGCGCCCAAAGATTATCGCCCCGGCATTGAGCATGGCGCGCATGGTCTGGCTGGTCCGTCGCGAGGTGAGGCGCGGCGGCATTCGACTAATCCATGCGCGATCATACATCCCTGCCGCTGTTGCCCTGACAGTCAGCCGGATGACGGCGGTTTCGTTCCTTTTCGACATGCGGGCCCTCTGGCCGGAGGAGCTAGTCACGGCAGGGCGGTTGAAACGTGGATCGTTGATCCACCGGGCCATCGCTGCTGCTGAAAGAGCCTGTTTATCATCTGCCGCTGGAGTGATCTCGCTAACCCATGCGGCTGTTGAGCATTTGAAAGATATTTATCCAAAGGAATTGGCTGACCAGCGCCTTGTAGTCATTCCGACCTGTGCCGATCTTGATCGTTTCACTCCATTGGTGGAGCGTAAAAGCGGCCCGAAAGTCCATAGCTGCATTGGCACCGTGCTCAGTGGTTGGTTTCGTACGGAATGGCTTGCCGCTTGGCTGGCTGCGGCAGCAACACACGATCCGGAAGCTCGCTTTGAAATCGTCACAAGGGATGATCCATCGCAAGTCCGGCTCGCTATTGATCCGGAGGGGCGTCTTGTCGATCGCCTCACGATAGCCCCGCGGCAAACTCAGGAGATGCCCGATGCGGTGCGGGGCCATGATCTGTCAGTGATGTTTTATGCGGGTGGTGAAGTTTCAGAGCTTGGGCGTTCTCCGACGCGCATGGCGGAAATTCTAGGATGCGGCCTCCCCGTGGTGGCGAATGAAGGTGTTGGCGACGTAGCGCGAATTATCGGGAAATATCGCGTTGGCATCCTGGTCGATGGCCCGACGCCTGAGCAGATGAAGGCTGCGCTATTAGCACTGGATGAGCTTATGACCGATCCTGATTTGCCCGCGCGTTGCCGCGCCGCTGCAGAAGAGGTTTTCTCCCTCAAAGGTGGAACGTCGGCATACGCCCGCCTTTATGAAGTGGTGCTCGATCAATCGAATGGAGCGACAGCATGTGCGGAATAACTGGCTTTCTTGACTGGGAAGCGAAAGGCATTGACGACATGCGCGCCCGTATCCAGCCCATGACAGACAGCCTGCGCTTGCGGGGACCTGACGCTGAAGGGATCTGGTTGGGCGAAGGCGTGGCATTGGGACATCGGCGACTATCGATCCTTGATCTCAGTCCAGCTGGTGCACAGCCGATGCTCTCAAATTGTGGTAGGTTTGTGATCGTCTTCAATGGTGAAATCTACAACCACCTCGATCTGCGCCGGGATCTTGAGCGCGCAGGAGCTACTTCAGATTGGCGCGGTCATTCAGATACTGAAACTCTTTTGGCAGGGGTCGTGCTGTGGGGGCTGGATGAGACGCTCAAGCGTGCGGCGGGCATGTTTGCTGTAGCGCTCTGGGATCGTAAGGAAAAGCGGCTGTCGTTGGCGCGTGACCGGATTGGAGAAAAGCCTCTCTATTGGGGCTGGGCGGGACAGACGCTGGTTTTTGGATCAGAGCTCAAGGCGTTGCGCCGCCATCGGGACTTTCCAACGAGCATCTGCCGTGAGGCATTGGCACAATATTTGAGCTTTGCCTATGTCCCCGCACCCCGCAGCATCCATCCGGGGATTTACAAGCTCGAGCCAGGCTGCATTCTGGAGGTCAATGAAGCACCACCGCTGTCGCCACCACAACAGCCATTGCGACCCGACGACACCTATGGATCACTGTCGATCCGGCGCTATTGGTCGCTGAACGAGACGATCGAGGCTGGTAGTCAGTCTCGTTTCACGACTGAGGCCGAGGCGGTTTCAACACTTGAGAGCACGTTGAGCACTGCCGTTGGTCGGCAGATGATCGCCGACGTGCCACTCGGCGCGTTCTTGTCCGGTGGCATTGACAGCTCTCTCATTGTGTCACTGATGCAGGCGCAATCATCGCGGCCCGTCAAGACGTTTACTGTCGGGTTTGAAAACGCGGCATTTAATGAAGCTCCCCATGCGGCAGCAGTGGCAAAACACCTTGGAACGGATCACACGGAAATAATCGTAACCGAAAATGAAGTACGGGATGTTATTCCCCTTTTGCCAGAGCTTTATGATGAGCCATTCGCGGATTCGTCCCAAATACCAACTCATTTGGTCTGCCGGGCGGCGCGCGAACATGTAACAGTCGCGCTCTCTGGTGATGCTGGCGATGAGTTGTTTGGGGGGTACAATCGGTATTTCTGGGGGCCACGAATTTGGAGCCGCCTAGATTGGATGCCGCTTCAAGTCAGACGATCGTTGGGGCGTATTATAGCTGCGGTTCCTGTGCGCACTTGGGACAATCTAGGTTCGATTTCTAAGGGAGCAATTCCAATTTCGCGCCCGGGCGACAAAGCACATAAACTTGCCTCTCGCCTTCGCGATGTTCAAAGTCTCGACGATCTGTATCGCAGCCTCGTCACTGAATGGCCCGGCCAAGAGATCGTTAGGCATATCGATCAAATGCCCAAGTCCATGCTTGATGATGCTTTGCCGGGATGTCTTGATGGCGACCCTGTTGGTCGCATGATGGCGCAGGACATGCGCAGCTATTTGCCAGACGATATCCTATGTAAGGTGGACCGTGCAGCAATGGGCGTGAGCCTCGAAACACGTGTGCCCTTCCTTGATCCGGATGTGTTAGCTCTCTCGGCGAGATTGCCCGCGCAAATGAAGATCCGTGACGGTCAGGGTAAATGGGCATTGCGCCAGGTACTTTACCAGCATGTCCCCCGTGACCTGATCGAACGACCGAAGGTGGGTTTTGGTATCCCTGTAGGAGACTGGCTACGTGGACCTTTGCGGGCTTGGGCAGAAGACCTTCTATCGCCTGAAGCGCTGGCAGCCGACGACCTTCTTGACCCGGAACCAATCCGTGCAGCATGGAAAGAGCATCTGTCGGGACGTCGCGACTGGACGCATAGGCTTTGGATCATCTTGATGTTTCAGGCGTGGCGCGCGCATTGGAAATGAGCATGCGTCTTCTGGTCTTATCACGATATTCCCGACTTGGTGCCTCGAGCCGACTGCGAACGTTGCAATATCGCGGGTGGCTCGAGGATGCTGGTTTTGAGGTGGAGTACTCTGCTCTCTTTGATGATGCTTACTTGCGAGGGCTTTATGCTGGCAACCAGAGCAAAGCTGCCATCCCGTCATATTATCGCCAAAGGATTTCCCGCCTGTGGCATAAACCACCCCCCACATTGATTTGGGTTGAATACGAGGCACTCCCTTGGGTACCTTGGATGGTTGAAAATACCCTTTTACCAAAATCGGTGCCGGTTGTGAGTGATTACGATGATGCCGTGTTTCACCGCTATGACCAGAATCGACACGCGCCCGTTCGCTGGCTTCTTGGTCGAAAGATTGACCGGATAATGCAACGTTCAGCATTAGTGATGGCGGGGAACGAATACTTGGCTGATCGCGCGCGGCTTAGTGGTGCGACAGGAGTTGAGGTCGTGCCGACTGTCGTTGATCTTACTGCATACACCCCCCGAGTAAAATCGACTGTGGACGCTGATGTTGTCGTCGGCTGGATTGGGACGCCGGAGACCTGGTCCGCGTTTGCACTGGATCAATATGAGAGGTTGAAGGGCTCGCTCTCCGAACAAGGCGCTCGCTTCCGTGCTGTTGGAGCAGAGTTGAAGGCGGGAAAAATGGGCTCTTTGGAGGTAATTCCCTGGCGCGAAGACACAGAAGTGCTCGCGATCCAAGGCATGGATATTGGCGTCATGCCGCTGCCCGACACGCCGTGGGCGCGTGGCAAATGCGGATATAAGTTGATCCAGTATATGGCGTGCGGCCTGCCGGTCATCGCATCTCCAGTGGGTGTTAACACTGAGATCGTTGAACATGGTGTGAACGGATTTTTGGCCACAACAGACGCGGAATGGCGCGAGGCGCTCGTGATGCTGCTGCGCGACCCAGACCTCCGGAGCCGTATGGGTGCCGCAGGCCGGCGAAAAGTTGAAAAACAGTATAGCCTTCAGGTCTGGGGCCCACGTGTGGCAGGCATGCTGTCCAAAGTTGCGAAAGAACACATCGCATGATTTATGTGGCAGTCTTCAACGGCCTGATACTTTTGCGTTATTCGTTGATGCGGATGGTTAGTCTGCGCGGCCAGCTTTATGCCCCTTTGCTGGCCACTTTGTTCCTGTTTTCTGCCTTCCGCTTCGAGGTTGGATGCGACTGGACTGGGTATCTCAATCAGTTCTACTTTTACGGTTCACTTAACTTTGCTGAATCGCTCGTTCAGCGGGAAGGATTGTGGACCAGTCTGTTTGTTTTTCAGAATTGGCTGGGATTGCCCTATCCTTGGATCAACGTATTTTCCTCTCTGATCTTTTTCTATGGAGTTCATGTCCTCGCTCGACGGCAGCCGGATGCTCTGGCCTTCCTGATCCTGCTTTTTCCGATCCTGATCATCAACATGCCGATGTCCGGTATTCGACAGGGGGCTGCCATCGGCATGATGTGCATCGCCTTTGCGGCTTTCATCGACCGTTCATTGTGGCGATTTGTTCTCATGACGGTGCTGGCATCGCTGTTGCACTCTAGTGCCATTGTTTTCCTCCTGCTCGCACCGATGGTAACCGGTAACTATTCCCGTCAACGCCTGTTCTTGTCACTGCTGCTGGCAATACCGGGCGCGCTGGTCCTGATGTCTGGCGAAGCTGCGGAAGTATCTACAAGCCGTTATATTGGTACGGGCGTCGATGCTGCAGGTGCAGCCTTCCGTGTCGGCCTTCTTGTGCTGACGGCTGTTTTCTTCCTCCTGTTCCTGAAGCGGAAGTGGGCGACAACGTTTCCCGACGATTTCAAGCTTGTCATGATAGGTGCTCTCATGATGGCTGCCATGTTCGTCTTGGTCCCAATCTCCTCGGTCATCGGCGATCGCTTGGGATACTATCTGGTCCCAATCCAAGCGATGATATTTGCGCGTATTCCGTTCCTGCCCATCCGACAAAACCGCGCGGTCTATGTTGCTTTGCCGTATCTGGGCTTACTGACGGTTTTTGTGGTCTGGACATCTTTGTCTTGGCATTTTCAGCAATGCTATCTGCCCTATCAAACGTGGCTTTTCGGGTACCCCGAATTTTCCCGCGCTATATTTGAGTTCTGATCAATATGAAACTTTCTACAAAACCCCTCGAACTACCTGGCCTTCTTCTGGTCAGGGGAATCGCTTTTGGAGTTGATGATTTGAGCGGACGGTGTTGCGTCTGACGAACTGTTGGATTCTGGTCTGTATCGTCAGCCCAAGGAGCCTCCAGCATGCAGATTTTCTTGTCCGCCTTCGAA
>Ga0209702_10005793_pt1 | contig 16479 bp, 12 predicted proteins | sample FRY01_FD_187210 | JGI IMG/M metagenome (GOLD analysis project Ga0209702, IMG submission 187210) | Freshwater microbial communities from Lake Fryxell liftoff mats and glacier meltwater in Antarctica - FRY-01 (SPAdes) (version 2) | ecosystem: Environmental > Aquatic > Freshwater > Ice > Glacier... | reverse complement strand
GATATGTCGTGATCAACGCGGATACTCGAGGCCGCTTTGAATCCGGCGGCGAGTGGGATCCGTTTTCTCCGCTGCATAAGCGGGACGGCCATGATCTGGTGGAATGGGCCGCCACACAGCCCTGGAGTACCGGCAATGTCGGAATGTTTGGCCTGTCTTACATGGGCTGGACACAATGGTGGACCGCGACTCAGGCACCACCTTCGCTGAAGTGTATAGTTCCGGAAGTGGCTCCTCCTGACAACTTCTTTAACTGCCCGTATCAGAATGGGATTCTTGTGTGCTGGATGGTGGACTGGGCCGGAATGGTCTCCGGCCGAAATCCTTACAGCGCCGGACCCGGACCATACGGTGGATTCGCGGTCAATCGTGAGGCCGCTTATCGTAACCTGCCTTACATTGATTTTGACAAAACACGTCGTCATCTGCCGACAGAATGGTGGCACAAGTGGATTCTGCAAAACACCGCGGAAGGCGAATACTGGAAGAGTATCGCGTATCAGACACCAGAGGACTACGGCAGAGTTATGGTGCCGTCGCTCGCTGCCACGGGCTGGTTTGACGCGAACTTTTCGGGGACTCCGTCAAACTATCTCGGTGTGAAAAAGTTCGGAGCCACGCGGGAGGCCCGGCAGCCACGCATGGTCATCGGGCCATGGGAACATATCATCAATACTCACCGCGTTGCCGCCGACATCGATTTCGGACCGCAGGCGATCATCGACTGGAACGGCTATGTCTGCCGCTGGTTCGATTACCATCTCAAAGGAATCGAAAACGGGGTACTCAACGACCCACCGATTCACTTGTTCGTGATGGGACTGAATGAATGGCGCACCGCGACGGAGTGGCCGCTTCCGGAAACTCAGTGGACGAAGTACTACTTGCACAGTGAGGGGAAAGCAAATTCGTCCGCCGGCAATGGCCTACTTTCCACAGTTCCTCCCGGTGATGAGCCGGAAGATCAGTACGTCTACGATCCTGAAAATCCGACGCCGTCCGCCGATTTTCAGAACGGTCATATTGATGGCCCACGCGACATTCAAAAATCTGCCACACGCGAAGATGTCCTGGTTTACACAACTCCCGTGCTTGAGCAGGACGTTGAAATCATCGGTCCAATCACTGCGGAAATCTTCGCGGCAACGAGCGCCAAAGACACCGACTGGATGGTCAGGTTGTGCGACGTCAATCCCGATGGCCGATCCTCGTTTCTGGCCGAAGGAGTGATGCGGGCGCGGCACCGAGATCCGGAAAATGCAGGAGCCTTCAACGCTTATCGCTTGAGTTCCATTGAGCCCGATCAGGTTTATCCATACAGCATTGAATTCTGGCGGCCGACGGGTAATCGATTTCTCGCGGGTCACCGGATCCGGCTCGAGATCTCCAGCAGCTACTATCCCTATTATCTGAGAAATCTGAATACCGGTGAAGATAATCTGGGACTCGCAACCACCTCCGTTGTCGCAAAACAGCGGATTCATCATGACGCAGCCCATCCCTCGCACATTATGCTGCCGGTGATCCCAGTACATTCTCAATAAAAATCACAGTGCCATCCACCCGATTGACACCAACACCAGCTTCACCGGGTCTTACGCCAGCGAGGCGTCACCTCCGGGCTTCAGGAGGTAACCAACTGAACTCGGGATTCGCGGCGAGTGATGCGGAAATCCTGACGCGATTTCGGCAGGCGCGCTTCGTTGCAGAATCGTTTCCGGAAGTTCCTGACCAAGTCCACCCATGTCTCGGCACTGCATTCGATTGGCTCAAGAATCGGAGCCAGCCAGCCGGCTTTCTCACTGTGCTCGATGCGAATATCCTTAGCATTCGGTGTCGAAACTTCCGCAGCCGATGCTCGATCTTCGATCCGTTCTTTCACGCTCGTAAAATCGCTCGTCTCCGGTGTCGTCGCAATGCCCGCTCAAATCGGGCTCAGGTCTAAATACGCCATGCAGGCCGCGATCCCTTAAGACAACGTCATCGCATTCCACTGGCGTTCCGTAAATTGATTCCATGCGGGCGTAGAACCAGTTGCCGTCGCAGGAGGATTTGGAACGCCGATCATATTACCGGCTCGGTCGCGCTTGTGTCGGAACAGCCTGCGATAGGTTGCGTGCAAAATGGTGGAGAACGTAGAACAGAGTTTTTCAACCACGAAAGGCACGAAAAGAATCGCCGGGAAAAGAGACGAGGAAGTGGATCGCGATTTTGTTTCAATTGTTATGACTGGCGTTCTTTGGGCGTTGCCACTTTTTCGTGTCTTCCGTGCCTTTCGTGGTTCCACACTGCGATTCAATGTCCCACGCTGCTGATGGGTCAGATGGTAGAGACCGTCATATTAATACAGTTCATTGTAACCGCTGAGCACACCGTCTTTTCGCCAGGTGCGATTGGAATCTCGGTCGTAGCCGTATTCGATCTGAGCCAGCGTCTTCGAAATGACGAGTTTGGCGCATCGTGTTACGGACCTTTATTCTTCGTTGTAATTAACATGAAACAAAGCTATTAATTCAATCCCCCATGTTGCGGAAAAACGAAGGAGAGCTCCAAAAAGAGAGCTCCCAGAAGGGGACATTCTACTTATCAGGGCGTTTTGGCCTTCCTCGCGGACGAAGAGAAGATTCAAGTCCGAGCTGTGCTGAAGTTCTGGACTGCCAGCGACTGTCACCGAACGGTGTGCCCCGAGCAAGGCTGTGGCGGAGCGACTTGAGTTCCGCTTCTGTTTCCACACCGTTCACATGACGAGTCCATTGAGCGGGCTTCTGAATCGGTCCGTTCCACAACAATCCATCGGGACCGCTCCGAGCTGTCGGTTTCAGGCTGGACCACTCCCAGTCCTGACTTCGCTCGACAACGTTCGCCCGCAGTGGATTGCGTTCGACATAACGCAGGACCGTCAGATAGTGCTCGTCCGGCTGAACCGGAAACGCCTTGAAGCGGCCCTGCCAGACATGCCCACTTCCTTTGTAGTGCCGATGGTACCTGCGGACATGTGAGGTCATCAGCCATTGCATCCAGCGACTCAGGTCTCCATCCTCGCGCGGCCACAACAGCAGATGGAAATGGTCTGGCAGAAGACAAAACCCGGTCAGCCGCATCGAAACTTTCTCGTGGGCCTCCCGCATCAGACCTACGAACGCGGCGAAGTCCTCATCCTGATGGAAGACATCACTTCGCCCATTGCCCCGATTCAGGACATGGTAAACAAACCCACCTCTAGACGCTCTGGATGTTCGTGGCATCGACACAGGGTAACTGCAGAAAAACCCGCTGTAAAGTAGAATGTCCCCGTTTCGATTCCTTTGTCCTGAACCGGGGCAATTTGCGACAGGCGACCTTTGAGAAAGATGCAGACTACGAAGCGTTTCTGCGTGTACTTCGCGAAGGGTTCAACAAGTACTCTGTAGAAGTGTTTTGTTTCACGTTAATGCATAATCATTGGCATTTGATCCTTCGCCCCTGCGAAGATGGGCAGATGGGCAGATGGGCCGTTTCCTACGCTGGGTTACCGCAACGCACACATTGCCACACCATGCACACTATCATCGCCGAGGTGGCGGGCACTTGTACCAATCTCGGTTCAAGAGTTTTCCGATTCAGGATGACGGGCATTTCTATGTGGCTTGTCGATACGTCGAACGTAACCCACTTCGTGCTGGCTTTGTCGCTTCCGCGAAGGTCTGGCGATTTGGATCGCTTTGGCGATGGAACCAATCCAGTGAGCCCGACCCGCCGATCCTTTCGCCTTGGCCACTGCCGCGCCTGCCGAAATGGAACCAGCGAGTCGATACACCACTGTCGTCATCGGAACTCAAAGCGATCCGCACGTGTGTGGATCGTGGACGGCCGATGGGCGACGAGATCTGGACCGAAGAAATGGCTGAAAGACACGGACTGTGGCACACTCTTGGACCGGCAGGTAGACCACGCAAGCGTCCAAAACCGAAAGTCTCGCAGAACTGATGCAAATCAACCCCCGTCCCGTTTTCTTTCTCGTCCCGTTTTCTTTCTCGACTGGATCCATTGAGATCGATAAGTTTCAAAATCCCCCAAAAGCGTAACCCCCTATTTTGCTAAATTGCCCCAATGTGCGAGCTGGCCTTGGGTCAGGGGTACGTTGTCAGTCAGTCGTGTGCGTCTATGTTATGTGAAGGTATTGAAGGGAAATCAGTGGATGAGGTCCTGGCATCTACAGCAGAACAGGTCATGGATTTCGCCATCCGAGATCTGACGATCAACCGACAGCGGTGTGCATTGACGGCTTGGAAAGCCTTGTTTCAGGCGTTGCCCGGTGCCGCCACAAACCGCAAATCGATTCGTTTGCCATGCGACTGTGATGCGACTGGTGTTCAGGAATCGTCCCGAGCCGTTGACAAGCCGCCGTGATTCATCGGTCAACGTTGCTCCTGCAAGACAATGCGTCCCACGAATTCACTTCACGGATCGCGATGGTCAATTTTGAACAGGAATCTTCGCTCAGCGGCTGTGAAAGTATACAAGCTCGAAGCGCCAGCGAGTGGGCTGGCGTGCCTTTTGGCCCACTCGCTGGCGCTTCGAGCTTGTAAGGGCAGCCTTCCTCAAGCCCCATAGAATTTAAACAATAGATCCACTACCTCTCACGGAATTTCAAGGAGAACAGTTATGGCTTCACTGACCGCTTATCCTGGACTGCAGGTTCTCACTCCGGATCCAGTCGGAGATGGTGGCCTTGCCATTCAGTATGATCTGAAGGCACTTGTGGTCTGTCACAGCTTAATTTGAGGGTAGATGGATTTGAGTTTAATGCGGGCGTCGTCGATTTTCATTTGCCAATCGACGCCACGTTGGATGGAATTAATGTCTTCGTACCAAGCTGTGGTTTCTTCACGGAGTTCGGCTTCGCATGCCGATGCGGCGACCCGCCACGCATTGAGTCGTCACGCAGCTGAGTTCATTCTCTGCAATGTTGAGCCAACTGCCATGCTTGGGGGTGCAGTGAAATTCGATACGGCTCACAAACGATCGCGCACGTGCTGGCTTGAAAGTGGTGTAGAAGGCACCGATGGTATGAGTGTTGAGATTGTCGCAGACAACGATCACGGTCTTGCAATCTTTGTAGCGTCCTTCCAGCAACGTCCCCATCTCCAATGCCCAATCGACCTTCGTCTTTTGGGTGCGAACGGAGACTTGACGCCAGTTCGCCAATGGTTCGGCAAACATGAAAATATTGGCGACACCAGCTCGCTTGTATTCGTAATCGATGCGTTTGGGATGTTTGGCGGTGGCTGCGATCGGTTCGCGGGTCTCCTGAACAAGCTGAACGGGTTGTTCGTCCATGCACAACACGGGCACATTGGCGTCATAGGGACGGGAATAGACGTCTAAAACATCTTCCATGTGGGCAGCGAACTCAGCGTCTGCTTCAGGCGGAATGACCCAGTATTCCAGATTTCGCCTGGTATTCATTTTGTTTTTTTAGCGTCCGCGCGACCGTCTGATAACTGATCGTTGGTGCGATCTCTCGTTCGACAATCTTTCTTGCCAACAGCCGCAAAGTCCATTTTCCGAATCCTTTTGGCGAATCGCCCAGCCGCATTGCAATAATCTTTGCTTCCTGTTCACCATCAAGAATTTTTTCCACCGGAGGTGTGACCCGCTTCTTCCGCTGCAGCGTCTGCTCGAAGCCTACTTCCACAAACCGCTTTCGTAAGTTCTCCACTGTATTCACCCGACAATCGAGCGCCTCGGCAATCCTCGCGTCGATCCATCGTTTGTCCGCTTTGAGGAGGATGTTGGCCCGCTTGACCTTTTGGCTTGTTCCCTTCAGTTTTTTGACAACCTCCTGGCAGACCTGGAGTTCTTCATCCGACAAATCAACGATAAACTTCTTGAGACTCATTGCGACTTCCTTGACGAGTGAGTGTAAAACAGACTCCCCACTCTCTCAGAAAATTGCAACCGATGAAACCCTCATTTTTAGCTGTGACAGACCACTAGCCCACGGTGTCGCGGGTAAGCAGAAATCTGCCGCTCGCCTCATCAACGTACGCCAGTCGGCTGACGGTTAAACGAAGTCTGCCCGAGGAATGCACTTTGCTTTCGAGGGCTCGGCCGATAGATTTCCACGCATAGCCGACGGGCCAGCGAATTCCGCGGTGGTCTGAACAATATCGAGAGGGAGATTGGCTGTTGATCCGAATCCTGAAGCTTGCTACCCGTTGGATTCTTTGTGTCCTGATGCTGGCTCTTTCTGCTACCCCTTGCCTGGCTCAGGATACATCGCTCGAAACCATTCGCGAAAAAGGGGCGCTGGTCTGGGGAGCCGATCAGGAAGGCGGTGGGCCGTTCGTTTTTCCGCTCGATGAAGATCCAAATATATTGACGGGGTTTGAGGTTGATCTGGCCGAACTGATCGCCACGCATCTCGGTGTGAAAGCTCAGTTTCAGCAGGGGCAATGGGACAAGCTGCCCGATTTGATGGAGCGAGGCGATGTGGACATCGTGCTCAACGGCTTCGAATGGAATCCTGGCCGGGCGGAACGCTACGGCACATCAATTCCCTACTATATCTATGAACTGCAGTTGTTGGCCCGGACCGACGATGAGACCATTCAGTCGTGGGATGATCTGCTCCGCACGCCAGCGGGCAGAGCGCGGAAAGTTTCACTGCTGGGTGGTGCAGCTGCCGAAGAATTCACGACGACATTCGGCAGCGGAAAAATTGAACTGGCTCTGTTCGACGGCGTGACCGATGCCATGCGGGCGACGGAACTGGGAATTGATGGGATCGATGCCAATGTGCAGGACTTGCCGATCTGGAATTTTTACAAGAAGGATTTTCCGCAGCTGAAAGCGGTAGGACCACCGGTTGGCCGAGGCTTTTATGTGGCCCTGGTTCGAAAGTCGGACCGCGCTCTTTTGAACGCCGTAAACGATGCACTCACCGCCGGTCTTCGTGACGGACGGATGCGCCAAATCTTCGAACGCTACGGAATGTGGAATGAAGTGCAGTCGCTGCGAGCACTCGAAACATCAGCTGATGGAGGATTCACGGGTTTGGCAGAGCCAGCCAATCGGGAAGACGATGCGATCAATGAAGACGGAGCCACGTCCGACGAATCTACATTGGCCGCGCACGAACGACGGCGTCCGAAGCTTTCTCAGTCGCAGTCATTGCGCGGGGTGCAGGTGATCTGGCAGCGCGGCTGGTTTCTGGTCCGGGCGGCATTGATGACAGTGCTGCTGTCTGTCACCGCGATGCCACTGGCCGTGCTGATTGGCCTGACGATGGCCCTGCTCCGGCTGTATGGAAAGTGGTACGTCGCGGCTCCGGCAACGTGTTATGTAGAATTGGTCCGGGGAACACCGCTCGTTCTGCAGTTGTATGTCATTTATTTCCTGGTCCCTGAAGTCCTGAAGCTGATTTTTCCGGGAAGTCATTTTGGGATCAGTGCGTTCTGGTCGGCTGTCGCTGGCCTGGCGATCAATTATTCAGCGTACGAAGCAGAGATCTATCGGGCCGGGCTACAGGCGATTCCGAAAGGCCAGATGGAGGCGGCGCTGTCGCTGGGGATGACGCGAAATCTGGCGCTGCGAAGAATCATCGTTCCTCAGGCCACTCGCATTGTCATTCCGCCTGTCACCAATGACTTCATCGCCCTGTTTAAGGACACGGCTGTGTGCAGCGTGATTACGGTGGTCGAACTGTCGAAGGAGTATTACATCCAGGCTCGCAACACCGGAGCCATTGTGGAATTGGGACTTCTGACCGCATTTCTGTATCTGGCAATGAGTTATCCGTTGTCTGTGCTGGCCGGTCGTCTGGAACGTCGCCTGAAACAGGGGAGCAACTGATGATTACGCTGGATAAAATTGTCAAACGCTACGGAACTCAGGACGTGCTGAAGGGCGTCACAATGTCGGTGGCGCGGGGGGAGGTCTGCGTTTTGCTCGGACCGTCCGGCGGAGGCAAAAGCACCTTGTTGCGCACGATTAACGGACTGGAAACGTTTGACGAAGGCGCCATTGATGTCGCGGGAACTCGCCTGACAGCAGCTTCGGGCGTCGCTCGTGACGCGGCTCTGCTGACGATTCGCCAAAAGGTAGGCATGGTGTTTCAGCAGTTCAATCTGTTTCCGCATCGAACCGTGCTGCAGAACGTGATGGAGGCACCCATGTATGTCCTGAAGCAGTCGCGCGAACAGGCGGCGGCCAAGGCCAGGGAACTGCTTGATCGAGTCGGTCTGCTTCCGAAATGCGATGCCATGCCGGGCTCGTTATCGGGCGGTCAGCAGCAGCGTGTGGCTATTGCGCGGACTTTGGCAATGCAGCCGGAAGCCATTCTGTTTGATGAACCCACCAGTGCTCTGGACCCCAACACGACGTCCGAAGTCATCGCGGTGATGCAGGATCTGGCCAAAGATGGTCAGGGCATGATTGTAGTGACTCATGGAATGCACTTCGCTCGGAATGTGGCTCACACCGTCCACATCCTGCACTCAGGATCCATCATCGAAAGCGGCCCGCCGCGGCAGGTTTTTGAAGATCCGCAGCACTCGGTGACTCGCGCCTTCCTTGCCGATTCCTGAGAGCGTTGGAATTCTGAAATAGCGACGAGTCGCCGGCCGGGGGGGTTGATTAACGATAGCGGTAATCGATTTCAATATCGCCGTCGCGTTCGAATTCCACTTCGACACGCCGAAGTGAACGATAGCGGCCGTGGCGGCCATAGTAACCCGGAGCCACATAGACAGGTGACACAACCCGAGCCGGAGCGTAATACGCAGGAACGATGGGAACCATCGGAGCATAATACTGCGTTGAGTAGGCTACAGTCGTGACTGGATACGTGGCCACAAACTGAGCCGTCGGCACAACATACGCCGGCTGGTAGCTGACAACCGGGACCGCGTAAACCGGCGGACCAGAAAATGCATAGGCTGGGAAGTGGTAATAATCACCAGCCTGAGCAGTCACTGACAACACAGCCACAGCAAACGTACAGACCAAAAGGTGACGCAACATGAGGTATGTCTCCATTAAAAGTTTACAACCAGACCAGGATCGCGAGGGCTTTTCGCAGAACCTGACGTTCTGGCATCCTGAAAAGCTGGGACGTTTGAACCGAGTTTAGCGGCCGCCGGAGACACTTAAAGTCTCGATCCTGATCGTTTCTGGATTTTCCCTCGCGTCTCAAAAAACCTTGGAGAGCTGGCAGACCTGATTGACGGAGTCTGCTTCATCGACGGAACCAGCGAGGTTCACCTCAAAGACCAACACACATCGAACGCCAAAATTCGTACCAGTCATACTGAAACAGTCGCCTGATCCATTTTGCCCTGAACCCAACATTTTAGCGGAAATTAGGTTTCCAGGAATGGACCCCTTAACTTCCAGGAATGAAAAAAACCTTTCCGCTGGCCGGGTGCTGTAAAAAGTTACCCACGGGACTTGTCGGATGTTGGGCATGAATACTCTGAACGTATTTGACAGCATTTTTTCCATTGATTAAGATCGGCTTTCCGTATAATTAAGGGAGGCAAGCGGGATTTCCTTAATCAGGGAAATGTTGCACGCTTCCGCTGTTTTTCGCTTCGGGTGGCCAATCACTGGTTCTTCTTCGCCCCCGCAACTCTCTCGCAATTGCTGATTCCTGACACACAGGCTGGTGCTCTGTCAAACCTTAAAATGTAGGTTGGACATTCTTGTCCGACTATGTTTCGACGGGCAAGAATGCCCATCGTACTCCTAAGTTAGACCTTGACAGAGCGCTATTGATGTTGACCTCGCATGGGGTAATATCGCTTGATCGGGACCGGCAGGAGTTCATTAGATGCTGATTTCGAGCTGGCTGTCAGGCATTCAGGGACTACTCACCCAATCATCGTCTCGGGCAAATCTGTACCGGAAAAGAACTTCAGCCAGTCGAAAACAGAGCCGAACTTTTGCGAACGAAGCGGCATTGCTGGAAGAACGTATCCTGCTGTCCCACGTGTTCGCAATGCGGCAGCAGGCGGAAGATCCCGCGTCTCAGGCCATTCCTGAAGCGCAGATTCCGTTAGTCACGAAGCCGTTGTCGTCTGCTGCAACCGGAAGCACGTCCCACATCGTGACCTTCGTTGATTCCAGTGTGACCGATTACCAGGCGATCGTTTCATCGATCTCGGCCAATCAAACAGCATCAGCAGTCGGTTACCAGTCGAACGAAGTTTTTGTTTTGGATAGCCGCACCGACGCCATTCAGCAGATGACGCAGATACTGGCGGGAAAGAGCGGCTTATCAGGCATTCAACTGATCTCACACGGGTCGAGCGGTGAAGTACTGCTCGGCGGAAAATCGGTTGATGGATCTGAACTGCGATCGCGCGCAGAACAAATTTCCTCGTGGAGCAAATCGCTGACGGCGGATGCGGACATCCTGCTGTTGGGCTGCGACGTCGGCGCTGGTTTGCAGGGCAGACAATTCGTAAACCAGCTGGCTGTTCTGACGGGAGCGGATGTGGCTGCGTCGGACGATAAGACCGGCAGCTCTGCGCTGGGCGGCGACTGGGTTCTGGAAGTGAATCGCGGGCCGATTGAGGCGAGTTCGTTCTCGTCGATCAGCTATGCCGGACTGCTCGACACGATTGACGGCGACGCGAACAACACTCCGACTGCCGACCGTCTGGTCAGCACAGTTCGCAACGATACCCTTCGCGGCAAGAAACTGGACGACACCTATGTCTTCACTGCCGGTTTTGGTGACGACAAGGTTATCGAAGCGGCCGGTGAAGGGGACAAAGACACGCTCGATTTCAGCGCCCTGACCGCAGACCTGACGATCACAATGGCGAGTGACGGTTTGCTGGAAGAGATCGCCAGCGGGGCGAATTCGGTGACCGGAAACGTTGGTGGCGATATTGTGAATGTGGAATTCGTGAAGGGCGGGAAGGGTCAGAACCTGTTGGATCTGGACCGTCATCCCGGCCCGCTGACCGTTAAAATTCAGGCTTCTGCCAGCAGTTCAGACGGCAATCAGGTGATTGTCCTGAATTCGTCCGGGAAGGTGCTTCTGACGGCGATCAACGTCACGGATATCGAAGGAAGTAAGGGCGATGACACCTTCATCATTGAAAAATCGGCCACTCTGACCGGCGAAATCGATGGGGGTACGGGGAACAATACGCTCAGCTATTCCCTGCCGACAGCCACTGTTGTGGCGGATCTCACCGCACCTGTGCCCCGCAGCGCCGGCAATAAAGCTGCGACAGGAGTCAAGGGCGGCATCATAGGCATACGCAATATCTCCAGTCAGAAAGTCGTCAGTCAACTGACTGGCGATGCGGCGGCGAATAAGCTGACTGGCGGCGATGCGGATGACGTTTTTTCGGGTGGCTTGGGTGCTGATGAGCTGGTGGGGGGCAATGGGGACGACACCTATATCTTTAAGCTTGCAGATTTCGGAAATGTGACAACAACCGACGTGAGTGCAGGCAATCGCGATAAAGTGACGGAAACGGCCGCGGGCGGAACTCAGGATACTCTGCGTTTTGCGATCCCTGCGAAGGATGATGGCAAGTCACTCCTGCTGGTCGCCACCGTAGGGGATCCTGTTGCGACCGGTATTCAGGTCAATCTTCATGCTGCGTCAACCGTCAATGGTCCCGTTGTCGACCGCAAACAACTCTTCGCATCACCAGTGAAGAACATTGAAAAGATCGAGATTGGTGAGGGGGAGAATATCTTTGAGTTCTCGAACTCGTTTGGTAACTCCACGAATCTCATCATCGACAAGGGCGCGAGTGGAAACTTCAGTGCGGCGGCAGTGGATCTGGACTTTTCCGATGTCACGTCGGATTTGATGTTTACGCTGCATGGAGATGGGAAGGTTACGGTTTCTCAGGCAGTGGCGGACGGAGCCGACGGTGTGAAGGCAAAGCCCAACAGTGGCAGTGTCATTGCCAGCTTCGTTCGTGGTTTGACCGGTGGCAAAGGAAACAACACCTATTTCGTTGAAGAAGCCAAAGCAATTGCCGGAACAATTACGGGCGGTGCGTCCGGTTAACCAGCGGGCAAGATTAACACACTCAGTTACCGGAAGTTCAAGGGTGGGGAGCCTGAGGTGGATATTTCCACAGGCAGAGCTACCGGGATCGGGTCGAAATTGCCGGGGGCCGGTGCGACCGTGGTTAATGAGGTTCAGAATATCGTCGGCCTTAATAAAGCAACGGCCGGCACCTTCACGCTGACTCTGAATGGAGAGACGACGGACGACATTGTGTTCAATGCGACTCCGGCGGCGATCAAGTCGGCTCTTGAGAAGCTGGTCGGTGTTGCCTCCGTGAGAGTAACAGGGACGAGTGCTCAATTCGTCGTCACGTTTTTGCGGCCCGGCGGCACAAACTTGCCTGATATGACGTTGAACAGCAGTCAGTTAACGAAGCCGACAGCGGCGACAGTTGTGGTACAAAGGGGCACCAATGGCGTTTCCAGACTTCCCGCGAATGCCATCAGTAAGATTGACAAAGTTGTAGGCGGGGATGTGGACGGAAACTTGATCGGCACGGAGCAGATCTCTGGCGGCTCAAAGAATGACCTGATTATTTCCAAAAGCGGCACGGGATCGACAGCGTTATTAGGCGGGGTTGGGAACGATCGCATCGTCGGCAGCGCGGGGGCGGATAAAAATATTGACGGCGGCGTCGGAGATGACCTGATCTTCGGAGCAGGAGGGAGAGACCTGATTTTTGGTGGGCCAGGGAATGATAAGCTCCAGGGTGGAGAAGGCAAAGATGACCTGCACGGTGGAGCTGGCGAAGATGTTCTGATTGGTGGCGAGGGCGATGATAAATTGCTGGGTGGCGACGGTAACGACACCTATATCTTCGGCCCGGGATGGGGAAATGACACGCTCGTTAACACACCAGATCCCGGGAACGACACACTGGACTTCGGCAGTGTCGATGAGCCGTTGACCTTTGTCCTATCCGGCAAGCAAAAGAATGTTGGCAACGCAACGGTTGTAAATGGTGGTCGACTTTTGGTGGGAACCGGCGTTTACACGCCTGCCATTCCGCAGGATTCATTGCGAGGAACGAAACGCTCGACGGGAATCGTGACGGGTACGTTTTCGTCCGCCGACAAGAGTACGGTGACTCTGCCGGAGAAGGCATTCGACACGATGGATGCAATCACGCTGTCGAAAGCTGACAATACGTTCCTGTTCGGTGATGACTGGGGAACTGATTCCAATTTCGGAGTGCTCCAGCTTCCGACATTCCTGAATAAGAACAAGGACCGGCAGCTCACAGTCAAAACCTCCCCCGCGTTGGATAACGGCCATTCTCTGGTGCTCGACTTTCGAGCAGTCACATGGCAGCTCACGTTTGTGTTTGAGAAAGAAGATGACGGAAGCACCAGCCTTGTTGTTGGGAAGGCTTTCGGAGGTTCCATTTTCAACCTGAACAATGAAATCAAGTTCGAAAAGGTGAACGAAAAAACCGTCATCTACGGCGGCCGAAACGTCAACACGTATGTCATTGCGGGTGATGCAACCTTCGGTGGAACACTGATCGGCGGAACGGGGATGCGTCCCCTGAGTCGAATTGCGACCGATGGGGCCCTGGACAACTTGATCACAGCAGTCTCCGGAGATTATCTGGGGCTGAGTCTGCCCCAGATTACGGTGGTTAATCAACTCGATTTCACCCAGTCGTCACCGTTTAGTCCGACCTATGTGTCTTTGCTCAGTTCCAGCCTGTCGAGCGTCACTGTTCAGCAGTCGCGAGACGCGATCACTGGCCAGGAGATTCAGCGTTTGCTGATTCCCGAAGCCACAAGTGGCAATTTCAGGCTGAAACACGGCAATAAAACATCCGGCAGTATTGCATTCGATACGAACAGTGAAACGACCCGTGCCCGAATCGAAGCGGCGCTCAATGCGACAACCATGCTCGGAGCCAATGCTGTTTCGGTGAAGACCGTCGATGCCAATACGTTTGATGTGCAGTTTACGGCGACCGGCAATGCAGTAGAAATGTCGCTGGTTAACGTGGATCTTGCCAAAACTGCGGTTGGCACGACCACGATTACGCCGACCGGCACGGCTGTCAGTGAAGTGCAGACGATTAATCTACTGACTGCACAGAGTGGTACTTTTCAGTTGAAGTACCAGGTTGTTAACGGCGAGAGGCTCGTTGATCCGGTGCATTTTGATTTTGGCAGCAACGACACCATCGCAAAGATCGCCACCAGACTTCAGGCGGCCCTGAACAAACGATTCGGCAGTGGGGCGACTACGGTCACCGGCGCGGCGAAGGTGCTGACTGTTACGTTCAATACGGCAGGCAATGCTGCCAGGTTGGCTTTTGTGACAACCCCTTTGGCCACAGCCCCTGTGATGAGTTCCAACAACGGATCTCCAGTGACTGGTACGACTGCTGTGACGACTGAGGGAGCGTCAGGAAGAGAAACTCAAACGCTGCAGTTACCGGCTTCCGTCACGGGTGGATCGTTTCAACTGAAACTTGGAGACTCCGCTACCGGGCCGATTCAAATTGGCGCGGACGATACGGAGACGGCGACCAACATCCAGAGCGCACTGAATACCTTTCTCCAGCAGACTTCGATTCTCGGAGCAAGTGGATCGGCCACCGTGACAAAGCTGGCTTCACCGGCTCATAAGTTCAGAGTCACGTTTACGCTCGACCGAACGGGAGACTTCAATGTCCCCGTGATGAACGCAGATTCGACGAAACTTCTGCAACTGTTGGAGTCAAAGACTAAGGTGAGTGTGGGCCCGGAGGCTGTTCCTGTCCAATTCGATGGCGTTTCTGCCGCGGGTCTGGTCCAGCAGTCCTTCTCCCTGCCAGCAACCGGCGGAAACTTCACGATCTCGATTGAGTCGACCGGTGCGGGCAATGCAATCCTTAACAAAGCGTTAAATACAGTAGGACTTAGTAAGAAAACAACCACTCTGCCGATTGCCGGGAATGCTACGGCGGCCCAGATTCAGGCGGAAGTCAGAATGCTGGATGCCGGGACCGGCGCTATTGTAAGGCAGGATTCGACCACAAAAGTGTGGACGATCGAATTGGCCAGCACGTCCTCCGGGCAGACTCCTCGAATCAGAATTGATGGGACGAAACTGACGAAGAGCGTGACACCGAGTGCTGTCGGAGCGGTCGTTGCGCTGGTGAAAGGCGGAGCTGCCGTTAAGCCGGGGCAGGTACTCACTTCAAAGTTAGCGGCGAACGCCCCATTCAGCCTGAAGCATAATGGCAAGTCAAGCGCCAGTATCGTTATATCGTCGTCAGCGGCAACGATGGCCACACGGATTGCGGCGGCTCTGAATCATGTCAACATGCTGGGGCCAGCCGCCGTTACGGTGACACCGGTGACCGTGACTGTGAATAACACGGCGGTACCCACATGGGAGATTGCCTTCAACGACCCTGCTAAAGCCGCTGCGTTGAGTGCATTTGTGCCCAGTGATTTTACGCAAAAGGCTTTCCAGGGGGTCAGAGCGCGGTCGGGATTCACGGGAACCGTGAAGTATATGACCGACGTAGCCTACGGGGCCGGCGTTAACGTCATGTTTGGGTCAAACATTGGACTCAGCAAATCGCAGTGGGCCAGTATTTCGGCGGCACGGAACAATGTCTCCACGGGGCTCGAAGGGGTTACGCCATCCGTCTGGGACTCAGTTTTTGACGGCGATATTCTGGGAGCCAATACCTTTGAGGTGGGTGGTAATCTGTTAGTTCCACTCGCGGAATATGCTGCTGACAAGGCAGGAATCAAGACAGACGATAGTCGTTTTCTGAAAGTCGCCGGGGGACTGGCCAGCGAACTTCTGGACCAGTTCACGCTCGCTCCGGGAGTCCACATCATGAGTGGCCTGACGGGCGGCGATACTTATGTTTTCCAGGGATACTGGGGAGCGGCGGCGGTTCTGGAGATTCCGGATATCAGTATTACAGGGACGTCCGCTCCTGAATTTTATGACACTCTGGATTTGGGCGGTTATCGAGGTGACCTTGACTTTACGATTTATCAGGTCTCGTCCTCCAATATTGAAATCCTGAAGAACCTCTTTTCGGGTGCCACGACCGGACAGACTGCAGATCCTCCACCGCTCGAGATTGGCACTAACGTCGTGCTGGTTCAGGCGTATCCGGAATACGTGAAGGGCGGCAACCAAACGGTCCCGATCCAGTTTATCGTTGCGAACGATATCGAGAACATTTCCGGTGGACATGGCGTTAATCGCTTCAAGTTCGTGGATGGGGCGACGATTCAGGGAACCATTGGCTCATCGTATGGTGGTCGAATCGAATTTGATTATTCGGACTACCAGCCGTTGACGACGGGCGTCAATGTCGATGCGACGGCTGGTCCCAGTCTTGAGCTGATACCAAGCTACACCGAAGGTGCTTTCAACTTTCCAGGGATCAGCTACTCCTATGGCAGTGCGGATGGCGTGAAGGGAAATCGACTCGGCGGGCTGGAGGACTGGCT
>Ga0209702_10005792_pt1 | contig 16482 bp, 14 predicted proteins | sample FRY01_FD_187210 | JGI IMG/M metagenome (GOLD analysis project Ga0209702, IMG submission 187210) | Freshwater microbial communities from Lake Fryxell liftoff mats and glacier meltwater in Antarctica - FRY-01 (SPAdes) (version 2) | ecosystem: Environmental > Aquatic > Freshwater > Ice > Glacier... | reverse complement strand
GGATGAGGGCATCGCCGAAGTGGTGCACGATGTCGTGACCCAGGTGCACACGGTGGTGGTGCAGATGAAGTGCGCTGACAGCCAGACGATGGTGACGACCGCCAAGCAGCACGAGAATGATGCCACGTGCAGCAATCCCGAGCCCTTTGGGAAAATGGTGAGACGTCTCATGATTGAGGTAATTGTTGCGGGAATACTGCGCACCGACGATAAGGTGCGCGCCAACGATGTGTATGGGCGTTTGCGTGTCAATCTGCTCGATTTATTCGGGGTGCAGTACATGCAGTGGCGTAGCAAACGTGGACAGGGTCCTACCCATGCCGAGACTTGTCGCATCCAAGACAAAAAGAAGCTGATGCTGCGGACTATCCGACAGCACGGTAGACAGATGGTGTATGAGCAGGTGCAGAAAATGGTGACGATAGTGAGCGGGCTCATGTCGGTGTCACCCGACATGCAGGCCTGCACCGAGCTGCAGCACTCGCAGATGCAAAAACGTCTCGCAATGCTCTGTCCCGGTATGATGCAAGAGCTGTGCGAGTGCATGCAGCGTCAGCACACCGAAGACACCGGCATCCACTTGCTGCGGCATACTGCACCGAACAACGCCGTACAACGTGCCTCGCCATGCTCACAGTCGTACGTGAATGCAACGTCGCTGTCCACCATGCTGCAAATGAACAGCGTGGTGTCCTTTGTTTTTGACAGCGACAAGGTGACTGACATGCGCACGCTTGGCGACGGTTACAAGAAATTACCCAGCAATCTGTACCAGGTACTGCAAAATTTTGGTCCTGTCCTGTCAATCGACACGCCGCTCCGCGATCCTCGCCAAGGCCTCATCCAAAGTTTTCGCGAATACCTCGCCATCGCATATCTCGAGATTATACACAGTTTATGGGCGTCCGCGTAGGCGGGCCCGGCAAAGTGGGGAGATGCTATTTCTGGGATTTTATGCCCCTTTTGTGCATAAAAGGATTGATTTTGTGGAATTGGCTTTGAAACCCGATGAAGCGCACGTTAAGCGCCGTATATGAAAAACGGCTGGTGCCTACCGGTGTCGACGACACCGTGGAAGTGCAGGATAGTGACGATGACAAGGACGACAAGGACGAAGACGACGACGATGACGACGGAGATTACTGGTCCGCTGCACTGGGTGTGGACGCGCCGGTGCATCAGCTTTTCGCCCGGGTGAAAATCGTATTCGGCAACAATGACGAGACTGCTTTTTACAAGCATGTTGATGTATCCATCACCATCAAAGAGCTCAAGGCCAGGATCAAGCGCAAGAAGATGGCACGCACGGCCGGCGACCATCCCATCAACCTTCGTGTGCAGATCAGCCCCATCATGTGCAAAATGGTCGGTGCGGCCATCGCCAACGTGCAAAATGGTGACGGTACTCCGGCAGCGGACGTAGAGGAGCAACAAAAAATGGACGACTGCACGCTACAGGAAGCGTTGGCGTCATGCCCTCGCCGTCCGTACTTGGTCGGCCACGAGCTTGTCGACCAGGACCCCATGCAAAAAATCATTTTGCACTGGTCCACACTGCGCTAGATGGCGGTCAGCTTGCAGACGCACATGGGTGTTTGTGTCGTAATGTGTTTTGCTTCATCGCATGAAAAAAAGCGCACAGCAATGCGCGTGCACATAGAGTGCTGGCGAACGATATCAAAAATTTTGTTCTTTAATGAATTCGTGATAGCGCCAACTCATGAGGTGTCTTTGACATGTGCGTGTAGCATGCATGTGCGTGTAGCATGCATGCAGCGATTTGAATGCTGGAGTCCTGGAGCCAATGGTTCGTGTGTGCTATTTTGGTGCAAAATCGGCACGAAAAGTCTGTAAATACATAGAGATTTGATAGAGCTCATTGCATTACAAAAATGGGCATGAATGACACGAAGTTGTACCATTCGATAGTGCAAGGACACGACTTGCTGCAAATCACCGCTCACATTGACAAGATTGTGGACATCAACTTTCAGTGCAAGGGCCGTCCGACTGCTTTGCATGCTGCGGTGGTACACAACAACGCGGAAGTGGCAGCGCTGCTGCTGGAGCGCGGGGCCGACATGATGATGACACCGTTGAAAAAATGTCTGCACAACGTATCCGACTGCATCTTGCTCAAGGCTTTCAAGCAAGACGAATCGCACGAGGCCATGCAATTCGTTCTGCTTCGCCATCTCTCAAACTGCAATGCCGACGAATTCGACAGCGCAGCACTCAAGAAAATAGCCCGCGTCGCCCAGCATGCGATGCTGTACTGTAGCAAGCGTGTGTTCTTTGCAGCGCAAGAATTGAACTCGAAGATGACTGTTGTGAATCCAACGGCGTGCAGTCCCTTGATCTTCACGATTATCCACGTGGGTCTGTATGAAGAAAATATGGACAATACCGTCAAGGTTCTTGATCGAGTCTTGGAGATTCTTGACACGGATTCGACGATGCTCTGGTATCGCTACCTCTGTCCTGTTATCGCCAAGATGGGGGCGATGCCGCCATCCATGGGTAGCACGGGGCTCGGCACGTTGTTGTTTTTTGTGCTGAAAGATCGCCAGAAACGCTGCACCGAGTATGGCGAATACCTGGCGGGTGTCGAAAGAATGAAAAGTCGCATTGAGCAGTATATGCCGGCGACTGATCCGCATCACGACGGGTTTGTGCAATCTGCGATCGAGTGTAATGCCAAACAAAAGTGCTTTCACGACAAAAATGTGGCAATGATGTCATACTTGGCGAATGATTTCGCTCCCCGCCTTTTCGCTACAATGCTAGCATCGATGCGCGTCGCGCTGGGCATGAGCACACATCACCGTCTCGGGAATCAAAAAGGTTGGGGCGTCGGACAGCTGCATGGCGATAGCATGAATATGATTTTTAACGAGCTCGTGCGCGGCATTGCCACCTCTCCAGAAGAGTACAAGTGCATGCTCTAACAAAGAGATGGTGTATATTCTGGGCTTGCACTGACGACAATACATTGCAGCAAGTGTCGGCGTCGTGCCCTCGCCGTCCGTACTTGGTCGGTCACGAGCTTGTCGACCAGGACCCTATGCAAAAGATCATTTTGCATAGGTGCACCCTGCGCTAGATGGCGATAAAACACACACACACACACACACACAAACGCAGAGGCGCATGGGTGTGTTTGTTGGAGAGTGCGTGGCTTTATCAAATGAAAAACAAAGCATAGCAATGCAAACGCATTGTTGGCATATGTTTCAAGGTGGGCACCACGTCTGCAGCGTACGGCATGTTGTCTTCAAGTCGGGGGAAACGACGGCTCGTTGTAGTGAGGTGGGATTTCCAACGCGGAGCAGCGCGCCTTGTTCACGACATAATGAATTTTTAAAAACATGCTGCGGTACTGTCGTGTTGTTTCAATGTAATTTTCCAGTCCTTCAATGACATACCTCTGGAGAACCACAATCATGTCTTCGTTGAAAGCAACTTTACACACCATGTCGTCAAAATACCACACAAGTTGTTGAATACATATTAAATCGTCTTTTTGTTGGAATGGGCAGCTATCCGTCGCGTCTGTAGAGGAGTGCCAACAACGGAACTTAAAGCACACATTTTCAATGATATTGCCGATGCAACCTCGAATTATCTCGGAAAATTGGTGGCTGGATTTCACAAAGACCCACAGCAAATGAATGGTGTCCCGAATCATGCGGATGTACATGCGACCAAACACATGTCTTGTCGCAATGTCTGTATCCAAAAAATCGCCGATAAGGAACGTTGCCAGATCAGATGTCGTTCTTTGTGGTCCGCGTGGTCCATACGCGAATTGACGCAAGGCCGTTTCTACGTATGGCACTGATGTCATGAGAGCCGTCTGTAGTACTGCTTCGTTTTCCGCGAATATGTATAACAGGATGTCAATACACGCATACTTTGTGTAAATGTCCCACAGCAATTCTTGTTGTTTCGGCAGCCAGTGCAGGACGTCCATGAAAACTGAGATTCCATTTTTTTCCACAAAACGCTGCCGGCTTCCAAGTGCACAAGGACTGGCCGGCACGTACTGGGTCTGGAAGCGGATCAACTTGCAAACACGGAAAATTGTTGTAGATCTTTCGAGGAGCTGCGCACCCGAGGCGGAGGACTCTGGCTTTGCAGTAAACGTGTGATACACCAGCGTCCGCAGCAAAAAATCGATAGGGAAGCAACTCTGCAGCGTGTCGTACAAACTCTGTGGGACGTTCGCGGGCACTTGTGAGTAATCGATTTTTTGCGGTGGGGTGTCCATATCAATGCAGGCCTCCACAAGTTTCCACAGCACATACTCCTGCGTGTTGTACTCGGGCCCATTCATGTTCATATGCTGATCCTGAATCATATCTGATACAAAAGACAAGTTTTCGGGCGTAAGGAAAACTGTGCCCACGCGACCATTCAACAGCGCATCCAAGCCCCTACATTCTGCTTTATGGATGACCTGTTCGCCAGGTCTCATTTTCATGTAACCTAGGATCAGATCTTCTGCAGTGCGAGACGGTGTGTGCATGGGTCCCCAAGAAACGCGTGGTATGTGTACAAGAATGCGCAAAAGTTGAGTACATTGTGTCAGTATGCGAGGTTCGCCATAATAGTCACAATACCGGAGTCGAGTACCCAAGATTGTTGTCAGAGGGTCGATTTCACCCGACTCTGTCAATTCCCACAATGCGGTTGGGGACAGCCTGTTAATCGTCACGATCACAGCAAGTGCATGTACCACAGACTCCTCCATGTATTTTTTGGAACGTGTCAAAAACTTGATCGCAACCTTCATGGGAGCTTTCCGGCAATCGGTTGCCTCCAACCCTTCTTCTCGTCGCAAGTCGTATAGCATGCTCATGATTCGAAATATGGACACATGCAAAATGAGATTGTGTGTATGTGCTTCAAGCGTATCCACCAGTGCTTGTATGATTTCGAGTTTTGTTTCACGCGACAGTCTGGTGCATGAATGTTCAACACCATATCGTTCGAATTGACGAATGATTGCGGCGATCAGGTCGTTGACGACGTCCGGCATGTCCTTGCACGAAACCAAACATTCTAGTATCTGCGTCCAGTCACACGAGTCCACACCGATCTGCCGCCAAATTTCTTGTACAACTCGCTGTGCTTCCCTGTATTTCTTCCACTGGGAGGAATTCCACACTTCTTTTGCAATTGGCGTGAATTCTTTGCTGACCCGTCCAATCATTTTTATCAAATCCCCGCTGCTCTTCGACTGGGATTGACTGTTCAAGAGTGAACGTAGAAGATCGTCATGTTGCAAGACGGATTGTATTGTTTTAATTGGCACGTCCATGATTGTTGTCCACGTGGTGCGTCTCTAGTTGCTTATATACGCATCGTAGCTGTTGGCTTCCGCATGGTGTGCTTGTACATACCAACATCGTCGTAGAATGCATGCTACCGCCCCACTAACATATATGGGCAATGTCATGACCATCACACCGCTGTTTTTGTGCTGCAATGAAACGTAAAGTGTGGCGTCCGTATATATTTTGCGTTTCAGCACAACTGGCATCCGCCTTTGTGTTGTACGTCTTTATCGTCCGATCCATACCTTCGGGACCTACACGTCTACCTGGGTCTGGACTGCACCGATACAGTATTGCAGATCGCGTCAATTTGTCAGCGCACAAAAAGGGACAACAGGCATCGCGTGCATCTCCACACTCTCAACACGACCATGCATACAAAGGTGGCAAAGTTTCCAACGCTAGTATTGCGCACAATATTACAACAAGTGTAGCAAGCGTCCCTATCAACCTTCTCGATCATCCCGAACCTGTGGCACGGAGGAGTGTCATTATGGCGTTCCCGATGAGCGCAGAACTCGACATTTTACATGTCAAATTGCACCTTTTATACGAACACGTTGATCTTTTTATTTTGTGCGAATGTAAATTTGCATTGAACGGCCTGCCAAAAGTGCTGCACTATGACACCCACAAAAACGAACCCCGATTCGCAAAGTACCGCAGCAAATTGGTCCACCTCATTGACGACAAAAATCCACACAAAACGGGGTCGGCGCTTGGATGGGAGCAATTAGAACGTCCAAAAATTGTGTTGGGTGATTACATTTTGCAAAATGCGGGCAAGTGGCATCCAGAATCGATTGTCTTTATGGCGGACATGGATGAATTCCCAGCTGTAGACACTTTGCTGTGGGTAAGAGATCACGTCGAGCAGGGGCAGACTGCGGTTTTCGATACACGTTATTTTCTCTACAACTTTCGCTGGTTAATCGCACCAGTTTCAAGGGCGCAAATGTCGGCGCGACAGCTGAGGGACGAAACGCGTTTTTGGGTGCATAAACACACAACAGCAAGTGGTGCATTCCCGCAGCACATCATCGCACCTCCAGAAACCGTACATCCCGGATATCACTGTGGTTATTGTCAGACGTCCGAGCTGAATGTACTCAAATTACAATATTCCAACGTCATTGATGGGCCCCCCTTCCTGACAGAATACTTTTGGGACGTTGAGATTTTTAACAACCTGCGATCTTGTGGGGTATCGCCACGATGCACCAAATTGACGCGCGTACACGAAGCCGGGAACGCGTTCTCGCTGTATGACTACGGCAACGACGAGAAGACGGACACATGTGATGTTGTTCACATCTCGGCGACTGATTGGCACACTGTGAACCCCGAATTACAAAAATGCCAGTATCTGCAGTGGAACATCTCGACTTGAGCAAAGTGTGCCATTTCATAACCACCGAAAAGGGGCCGTGAGAACGACGTTGCAAACAGGGCATAGTTTCGTGGACCTCACCACAAAATCGGCCACCCGTTCGTCGTGAGTGCGAAAGTCGCATTACATTACTGCAGTCGCATGTGCAAGCTACACAACAGCAACACAACAGCTTGTTATACCAGCACAACCATTTCGCAATACAGTTCAATTGTTGGACAATAATACATAACGAGTCGCGTTACTGCTGTGTATAGGATTCACGTTTATAGGTGACCATTTTGCGTAGACGTCTGTTTGCATGCACAGCAAAGCTGTCGGGTTGAGGATCTGCGGCTGTCCGATTGCGGATACGATGAACAACTGGGCTCCAGGATGCCAGTCTTGGCGCATCGAATTGAGGATATGCCGCAAACTTGTGAAAGTGTTGTCCACATGGAACCACACACTATTGTTGTGTCCACTGTATATACTTCCGGTTGTAGTACCAGCACCTGCGTCTGTTCGCATCGCAAACTGCTGTACAGTGCACACAGAACTTGCATTCGCAGGACAGACGGTGCATTGCGGTTGGCCCGCAGTTGTCTCAAACGCCATAGAGGCAGATGTACACAATTCGCAGGAAGTACTCCCTTCCTTCGCATTGTATGATCCCCTGGCACAGAAATGACAGTCGTCGTCGTCGCAATCCTGTGCACGGGTGCTACCTTCTTGTGAAGTTGTGCCCGTTGGACAGCTCTGACATACGTTTGCGGCATGCATTTGTCTGTATTTACCAGCGGCACAATTGCTGCACATATGCCCACTTTTGATTGACCCGGCATCGCACGATAGACAGTACTCAGTAGACCCAGCAACAGACACGACGTTGCCAGCGGCGGTGCACCGACCTCTACGTGCAATACACTGCTCCGCATTCCCGCTGCTCACATTACATGATGACAGCGTCCCGACATATTCATAAACTTGTCTGTTTGTGTAGTTGGTGCTAGTACACCGCACCCTTGCCGCAACTGCACTATTTTCTGTGGCAAATATGCCACCGGTGGCGCCCACCTCAATAGAAAACTTAGCTGGACAACTACTTAGAGATATCACTCCTACAAAAAGACACACGTGCACAAGTGCATTCAACACGACAGCATGCATGCGGTGTGTCATGGACCGGTTTGATGTACACGGGTAAAATGATAGACACAACTTATATCATGTGCATATTCTTATATACGTCAACGGAACTCGAAACATCACTCTGCACGAACAATTTTTGCCGTTGCATCCAATAGTGCGTTTTGACGCGAGCTTGCAACACTAGAACGCATGTGCACTTTGCATCTATAACATAAAATATTCGTAAAGGCAGGTTCGCTCGTCATGGTTTGTTTGTGATGACCCCGTCAACTCTACTTTTAAGGTCCGGCAATAGCTTTGAACTTGCCAATCGGACAATTGACACACGCAGATGGTGATTTAGCTCCGGCGTACAACTGGTATTTCCCGGCTTCACACCATATGCAGGTTTCGTCAGACGAGGCTCCGAGTGCTGTGGAAAATTTCCCGGCGGGACACTCTCTGCACACGGGTTTAGTCGCGTTCTCAGATGACCACAAGTACAGCCCTGCTCCACATGATTCGCAAACGCTTTCAGACGCGGCACGCACTACTGTGGAAAATTTTCCTAATCCACACAAGACGCATGACGAGCTTTGATTGCCACCCTCGAGAATCGAATATGTTCCTGCCAACCAATCACAAACACGCATTAGATTCCGCTGTAAATTTCATTGTTCTACACCAAAGCAGCAACAAGGATTGAGGGTCTAGTGCATTCTTGTGAAACCCATACAACGTTCGTAGGGGCGTGTTATGTGTTTGCATTTGCATTTCTCTGTACCACAAAATACTGCATTGCATGCACGTGTACACGCGGCCAAGAATATGTAACTCCAGGACAGCTAGTACACACATGTTGCCCTGTCCGTTCTTCAAACGTTCCCGCTGGGCATTGCTTGCATACTGAACGACTAACATCGTCGTTGTACGTGCCGATGCCACACAATTTACAGCCAGTTTCCAGACAATCTGTAATATTGGTACTTCCCGGTCTCGACACTGTGCCTACTGCGCAGCTCAGACACACGTTAGGGCTACCCAACACTCTGTACTGATTTTGCCCACACTTGTTGCATACATCCGCAAATTGATCCCCAGTTCGGATCGCCCCTGCATTGCAGAATCTGCAGTACCAATTATCACCCATTTTGAGCTCCGGATTTGCACCTGCTGCAGCTCTGCACCTGGGATTACGGGCCTGGCACAACGCGTGGCACGTCGGACCAGAACTCGTGAAATCCAAAACACGTATAGGCGGGTCCTCGGGGCTAAAACATCGGATTCTTTGCGCATCAATTGTACTTTCGGTATCAAATACAGCACCGGTGGCACCCGTTTGTGTAATCCACCCTGCAGGACAACTAGCTTGTACTGTCGCGCTCAAAAAAAGACACAGGTACAAACGTATACCCAACACACCACCAGCCATACGGCGTATTATTGAGGAGTCTGGTGCAATGCTGGTACTACCTTGTCTTGTCCTTTTGCGGTATCTCATATATATAGGGGAAAAATGCGACACACCATACTTTACATGTGCACTCTTTTTATTACTATATCGAAAACTGCATTTGTATTTTGCATGTGACTAGATCGATCGATCAAACGAAAAATGTGATGTTTTCATGTCACGCGCAACACCACAATGCTCATGACTGTGCGATGAAGTTTCGGCGACGAGCGGTCGCCGTGTCGGAGTGCACGTGCCTTGCCTTTGCTGTCCATCCCGATCTCCGCACGATACATCAGCACGAATGGCAACTGAGCCGCGAGATGGAAAAATTCGCTGTAATGAAACTTGAGTGGCAGTTTCAGCACAATGAGACGCGTGCAGCGCGCCCACTCAATGCATATCTGGCGCAAATTTTTCTCTGCAAGAAAGAGCGACAGTCGTGGAGCACGCCGATAATTTACCCCTCCCCACGGAGGATCCAGAAAGAGTACGTCTTGCACGATATGCTTCGACACAACGTCTGCTTGGCTGCTATCTCCACACCACACGTCTACCTTGTGTGACAGTTTCAGCAGTTTCAAATTGTGCAGCAACATCTGTGCCGTAGGTTCGAGCAACTCGATGGCGTTGACTTTAGCAAAGTGGGAAGCGAATGCAAATACGTTTCCGCCCACCGAAGCAGTGGCATCAGTGATGGTACAGGTCGACATGTCAAGTCCACATCTCACAGCGCACCCGCGCACAATACGGGCATACACTTTTGCAATTTTGCTGCTCGTCAGACTGTATCCTGCAGTTGCGTCCAGCCAGAAGGCGGTATCAGCCGGGTGCAGAGGAAGCACCCTCGGGAACGACCGTCGCCGGTGTCGATTGAGTTTGACTTGTTGTCGTCGGGGAAGTTTCTGCCATACGTCCCGCTCGAAATCGAACCCTGCCCGTAGATGCAGTAGGTGCATACACAGCGCAGCCAAAACTGCCCTGTGAACCCGTGACAATGCTGTCGTTATCACCCTCTCATAAATGACACGCACGTACCGCGTACCACCCTTATATAGACCGAGACAGTATAATGTGCACATACGAGGCCATAGACCACATGTGTTGCTAGTGATTCGTTTGGTTCACGTCACTCGTCAATATAAGTGCGAACAGGTGAAGATTGCATCTGGCTAGTGCTACGGCGTGACAGCAGCACTCATTTGATGGAATGCCGTTCGACATCAGCAAGACAGAGACGTTTGTGCCTTTCTTGTGGATTCTTTCGAAAGCCGTTACTGTTGTCTCACTTTTGGGCCTGCTGTCTGTAGATTGGTTGCAATGGAACATTACCAGTACAACTACACCACCACCGGCAAGCGCAGTGGGCTTGGCACTACACACAATCCCAATGACAGGATTGTTTGGTGCGTGGGACCGACTCCTCGCCGTGCTTGTTATAATGCTGGTTTTGTGTGAGCGCGGCCTGGACATGTACATTATCAGCAGATCTGACGTTGCGCAAAAAGTCACCAAAAAAACACTGACGGGACTCAATACACACATTGTCAACGACGTATGCGTGTGGTTTGGCCTAGTGTACGCTGCGAGAAAACAGCAAAATGTCTGCGTGCAGGGCCGCTATGGTCCGGGGCTCATATTTGCTAGTGTCTTGTGGTTTGCATGCGGATTGCTCCTCTTCATCTTGGAGATTCAGCTCAAACGGAAACACCTCAACCACGAGTTGGACCGCCACCGACGCCCGTTTGGGCAAGGGGCGTTGGCTGATTTCATGATGGCAGCTAGTCCAGTCTTGTACTATGTGGGAGTGGTCTTGTTGATGGCCATTAGCATCACCTCGCCGTGTCTACACCACGTCTTCCTTGAGATGGCGTACACTGAGTTCCGGCTTCGTTTGATGCTGTATGCTCTGTACGTGTGCGGCCGGTGCTACACCCAAGGCATCCCGGGCGACAGCTACGTAGACGAGATGCCAAACTTAGTGTTATTTGGATGGCTGGTACTGCTACCACTTGTGCTAGTGTACATTAGCGTGGCGGTCAGTGCAGCGGCATATGTGCGACTCATTGCTGCACCGAGTGTGTGGAAGAGAGGGGGGGCATCCTCCATGCTGTTACCCACGGCAGTGTCAGACACAACGATAGCGGTGATGAAAGCGGTGTCAGTCGCGCCGTACGCCATCACATCATCATCCCTGCTGTCGAATGCCGACAGCGAGCGGGTGCCACCAAGCAGCAACACCTCTGAATTCATGGCGCAACTCCAAAAAATGGAAAATACCATGCTACTGCACTCGCAACCGTCACATTCTTCGAGCTCCACGGCTGCCAAGTCCTCGCACGCATCAAAACGCCGCATTGCACCGCTCTTTTGACGCGCGGCTTTTTTCCGGTGGTGTGCGCGTGTGTCAGCGGCGGCTACGAGGGAACGGCGTTTGAAAATGTGGCATGCGGTACAAGGGTGATTGTGTCGATCTGGTGCATTCGTGTCATGCGTTTCAGCAGAGATATGGTTACATCGCCCCACTCCATGCACATGCGCGACGGATCGTCGGTTCCTTGTTGTGTGTGGAAATCAAACAGCGTTGTGGTGGTGTTGGCGGAGCCGTGTACGCTTTCCGGAAGAACGTAATTGTAGACACTGCACATATTTTCCGCTAGGTTTTGGTGACTGCGAAAAGTGGTACCGCCTAGCACGTACGGAGCCCCGACCGCCGCAGATGACGGCGCTTTTGCGACAAATAGAGATTGCGTGGATAGTGCTGGCGCTGGTGGCAGCTGCTGCTGCGACACGTCTGGCGATGCCTCGTCAGTGGATCCATCCGTATCGTCGTCGACATGACTGGTGGTGAGCAGTGTATCCGCAGCCGATGCCATCGTACCTGCGGTGTCCGGCCGCAGTGGCGGCAGTAGCGGTGTTGCCTCGGCAGAAGCGCGGCCTACCACGGTGGCGCCTGGGTTGCTGGCTCGCACAAAGGCGGGGAGGACTGTGGGATAGATAACGCGAGGAGTGTTTGTACCGTAGTGTACCCCATAAAAAAGAAAGCTACCGTGTTCGTCCGTAGATGTCAACAGCTCCTGTGTGTGTTGTGGGATATGCAGGCCTTGCAGCTGGCAGTCGTAGAGCAAGTCTTCGATGGTGATGTGGACAATGTTTTGCTGCTCCGTCCGTATTTTCTGGAGGTTCAGCCGATTTTGTTCACTGATGTTGTGCGTTGGACATAGATGCACGCATTGTCCGGTTTTGTTTTGGACATACGGGACTGTGTCGTTGTAATTTGCAAATGTGGCGCAGGTGGCCCTCTCTGGGAGCAAGAGCAGGAAGCCCTGCTCGTCTCCGAGAAACACGGGAATTGGGCCCTTCCGGTGCGTGACGTCCACGCAGTCCTTGTAGTGTCGGACCACCGAAACGGACTGATGTGTCCGGGCATCCGCGCGCACCTGACACTCGATGTGGTCGAGATTGACCCCACAACATTCCACCGCCAGGTCCCCGTTCTGCTGTTGAGGGTGGGCGTACATGTCTGTTTTCTGAGGCACCTTGATGCCGAGATGCTGCGCCACGCGCAAGATGAGTCGAAGACGGTTGCGGAGTGCAATCCGTTCGAGGAACCACATTTCTTTGCTAGTGCAAAAGTCCGCTGCGCTGGTGCTGCTGCCCAGGTCGGCCTTCATGGACAGCACAATGTCGGAGGCGATCTGGTCAAAATCAGAAATGCACACTAGGAAGAGATTGTTGCCGTCGCCAGCACCCTGGGTGTAAATCCCAATCGACCCATGCAAATTCGGCTCCCACACGCATGCGTCGCGGTAGCTGCAGTCCGACCCCGCCTCGTATGTGCTGGGCGCATTTTCCGACCGAACTATGCACGTGAATGCGTCGTAAAACACCACGTCGCCGCGCTTGCCATCGTGCAAGATGGACTCCTTGGTCGTTGACCCGCCCTTGTACTCACATGTTTGGCCCAGCCACCAGAAATCCTGCGCTGCGTCGGTCGGTATGATCTGGTCGAGCAACATCCCGCCTTGGTTTTTTCTTGCCTCCTGCATGCCGTGCATCAGTACGCGCAACGTTTCGCCCAGCTCGGTTTTGCGCTGCAACACGGACAGCGCTTGCATGTCGTCAATGTTGCATTTGACCACCGAAACGCCGCGGAACGCCTCTTCCGTGAGCATGTCCGTGGCGTTTAGCAGACTGGAGCCTTGCACCTCGCACATCAAACCAGACAGACCCGTGGTTTTCTTCTGCAGGTTGGCGCACGTGTGAATGACATTCGCCTTGTCCGGGTCGTCCGTGGCGAGAGACTGATACCGCTGCTGCGTCTTGGCGAGTGTTTCCACCGTGTCCATGCTTCGGAGAGCCAAGCACGGCATGACCAGGCTCGCGTACGACATTGTGCGTATGTTGTTGTGTATTCACACGGACATTTGCACGTGTATGTGTATATGCTTACGTATATACGCAGGGAAACTAGACGTGGACCGTCGCGACCTCAAATTCCACCATGTCGCGCGGAGCAGTGTTGAGTATATATACCGTGCCCGCCATACTCACGGCAAAACACATGCATCCGCAGAATTCACAAGCTTCTGTATAGTTTTAATCAATATACTCAAACGAACCTTACAACAGCCGCAACCCTAAGCAAAAAGCAGTGCAAGACCCTCCTCTCTCGATGATCTGATCATGTACCGAGTGTACTTGTGGTGCACTGGATCCAAGTTGTTTGGCTGCCACATCCACTGTTTCCAGTAGGTCAGCACCACGGTGTTGGCGCACGCATGCGGTGGCAGTGTGGAGACGGTTGTGTGATCGCAGAATTCGACAGAATCTCCTGTCCGCCAGTTTGCATGTTGCGCGAGCAACACTCGCACGCGAATGTTTTGGATGTAGGAAAATATCAGACCAGTGTACATCTGCTGCACTATAATGGGCACGCGACAGCCGTCTGCCGGAACATTTTGTACGTGCGGTTTGGTTCGCACGTCCACTTCATACGAGTCCGCACACACACGGGGCATCAGGCTTGCGTCTTCGTACTTGTAAACACGGTCATGTGGTGTCAAAACCATGTTGCCGTTGTTGGTCCGACTGGAATATCGCATGATTCCCGTGGACTGCCTGGAGTTGTTCACCTCAAGCACGGCCCAATCGGGTTCTGGCACGACCATGCTCGACGTACTGCGATTTGCGTTAAACCACCAAGCGCTCGTGGCGTTGACGTCGACCCGGAAGCCACCGAAGCAAGGCGAACACGACATATGATCGCGATGCACCATGGTTCCTGGTGGACACACACCGCACAATGCGTGTGCACCAATAGGTCTCAACGAAAAGTCCCACATGGCCTCTCGTCGCAGATTCACATGCACTGCGACAGAGTGTAAATTGATATTTCTGCCATGCACGTGGAAAAAAGCGCTGCTGCGACACAATATCTGCACTTGTGTGCGATTGCCCGGGAGATGTACCGTGCACACGTTGCCGCGTCTTACAAAGGACACATGCAACTCCTGCAGTTGCTGCCGTTTAAAAATGCCACCGGCTGTGTGTGTGGTGGGAGGATGCTGCGAACCATCTGGGCTTGTCATAAGCATGCGTCGTGCGTGCGTCCGAGTATGGGTGTGGTTGAACATCACCACCAGCCCGCCGACGGCAAGACGGAGCTTGGCCTCCTGTGGGTTATACAGAGAAACCTGCATGAACATGTCCGTGGTTGCATCGTCGCTGGCAAACAGGTCGTGTTTCAACACCCCCGAATTACTTGTTGTGCTGCTCAAAACGACCTTGTCGCACCGCGGCTCAAATAGCAGCGGTGACGCTACAAGCAATAGCCCACGCCGTATGTCGAACAGTGTCCATGATGTCCTGCTGTTATCGGAAACAGCAGAGCACTGCTGCTGTATCACCGCGTGCTCGCGAGTGTAGGCTGCACATATCGTAGCGCAGGCGATGCATGCAAGCGTCACCCTGCCGACATGGCACGCGAGCGGCATCCCGACCGCACAATACGCACTGCAATTTGTCGTGTCTTATATATGGATTGCATTCAACACGATGCACGCACGAATTTGTGTGATATGCATCACATTGGTGAGGGCATGTTTTTACGCGTTACATTTTCGAGCGCCAAAGCTATAAAGTGTTGGGCATATTGCACTCGTATGTAACACACTTGCAAGGAAAGCACACGGACATGCCGCCTCCTGTCGATGGATTCCCGGAGGAGAATGCCAAGGGCAGGGTTTTTGCCGATGCACTTTTGAGCGAGGCAAGCGGGTTCACTGCGAATTTGCAGCCAGCGGAGAAATCTGATCTGCAAATCGTAGAGATCCCGGAAAACTTTTTCGAATACTACATGCCCCGGTTTGAAAGATGTCGCTGTGATACGTACATGGAAGCTTTCGACGGGCAGAGGTTTATGCACACCATACAGACGGAGGACTTTGGTATGGCATTTATGAAAGACCTCTTCAAATGCAACCCTCGCATGCTCCTGTCGTTGATTGCCGTATGTGACGCGAGCATGACGATCGACAAGCGAAGTGCAGCAATGCTCAAGAACCCGAAGTACGAGCGCACTTCGGAAGGGGGGCCGAAGCCCTTGGAAATGCGTACAGGGACAATTGGCAACGGGTTTGCGGCCGAGAATGGTGTGCGTGTCTTGGTACACAAATTTATAACCAAGGCCCACTGCGGCAACATGGACTGGCACCTCGACGATTTGGTGAATTCGGAGGCGGACGGCTCATACCGTATGTCGTCCATCATCCTACCTGCTACCCGGAAGCCTTCGGACGCGATATGCACAGAGATAAGCGGCTATGACTTCAAGGTGCCCCACGGAAAAGGAATCTGGCTGCCGTGCAATGTGATGCACCGCGGTATTCCCACGTCAGATATGCCACGAGATACCATCATGCTTGAGTTTATTGCAGCAGGTCGACAACACACAAATGCGAAAAATCACTACCACGAAAATGTCAAGGATTGGTTGTACTTTTCCAAAAACACTCTGATGGAGCACGTGCAGGCGCCGGTGGGGGGCGCATGCTCGTACATAGTGTGACTGCCCGCAGACCCCACACGGCAAGCCGCCGACTTGATTCTGTGGACTGGCATTACATAGATACAACACGCGACACTTTGGTTGATTCTCGCGCGTGTCGCACAACCGCACCACGACCGTC
>Ga0209702_10005789_pt1 | contig 16499 bp, 18 predicted proteins | sample FRY01_FD_187210 | JGI IMG/M metagenome (GOLD analysis project Ga0209702, IMG submission 187210) | Freshwater microbial communities from Lake Fryxell liftoff mats and glacier meltwater in Antarctica - FRY-01 (SPAdes) (version 2) | ecosystem: Environmental > Aquatic > Freshwater > Ice > Glacier... | reverse complement strand
AGAAGATGAGCCTTGGGTAATGACTAGATTTAAAGATAATCCTGTAGGGAATCCCATTTCTAACTCTTATTCTCTTGAAGTAAGATGTGATAGAACAGAGTTAAAAGTACAACTCAACCAATGGTTATCTCAATTTGAAGAAATTCTTATGGTTTCAGATTGTTTGGCTTACGATTGGGTATTGTGGAATCAGATATGGGGCCACGCTTTTAGCATACCTGAGCATGTATTTTACATACCGATGGATATATGCACTATGTTCTTTATGAAAGGTATAGATCCAGATATTAGTAGGGAAGAATTTTCTGGTATGACGGAAGGAGCGGAAAAACATAACGCTTTGTGGGATGCTAAAGTTATAAAGGCATGTTATGAAAAATTAACAAGTAATAAATAATAACACAAACAAATAAAAAAGAGAGATATGGAAACAATGAATTTTGGTTTAGCTGTAGAAGCTATGAAAATCGGTAAAAAAGTAGCAAGAATTGGTTGGAATGGTAGTGGAATGTTTGCCGTACTTTCTCCAGGAGCAAAACAGTTGCCAGCAACGGATTTCTTTAATAAGGACTTAAACGCTCACGCTTTGTCTATAGGTGGGTTTATGGATGTACGTCCAGCGTTTATGTTGAAGACTGCACAAAATGATGTAGCTTACTGGACACCGTCAGGAAGTGATTGTTTAGCAGAAGATTGGATAATTATAGAATAAGAAACAATACTCGAAAGCATACCATAGAACTGCTCAGAGTCATTTACAAGCTCTACCTGTCTCTTGACAATGTAGCGTTGATCCCTTGCTGTTGCAGGGGATTTTTTTATTCTTTTTTTTCACTGTGCCAAAGCAAATAACCTGAATATTTCAAATAATATTCTTAACCTGAAATTATAAAAGTAAAATTATGGCTATATTAAGAAATAGATTAGTGGGAAATGACCCAGGAGATGACCCAGGAATTTTTACACAAGCAGGTACTGATGGTCTATACGGAGGTTTCAAGAAGGGCACGGGTAAAATTGGGCTTTTATACAAGCCGGGTAGATTGGGTGTTCGTGGAGAAACAGAATATGCTGACCCAGGCGGTTCTTACTCTAGAGCTAATATGGATCTCGGGGGGTTTGCTGGCCCTAAAGGAGGTATAGGACACTCTTTTTCTACAGGTGTTACATCGGGAAGACATGGCTATGGCTACATAGGAAAAAATAAAGTTACTGGTGGTCTAGGTGGTTATGGGCGTTTTGCCTCTGATGGACTTGAAAGCGATGATAAATCTAAAGAAGTGAGCAAACTCCAAATTTCTGGTGGTATAGAAGGCAGATTGAATTTTCAACCTCGGCGTAGTAACTTTGACTTTTTTGGTAGAGCAAACTTAGGTGCTGGGTATTACGAAGACAAGATAGGGGGGGCACCTACTAAAAGGGGTGGTAGACCAGAATTTGGGGTAAACGCAGGTGTAAGATATAGATTTTAATTTATTACGATATATACCCGACAAGGTAGGAGCTTTGACTTAGGTTGAGGCTCTTTTTTTTTTATCTGAAATTTTTAATTATAATTAATATAATCTTACAAATTAATATTTGATGAGTTTATTATACAAATATCAAACAGGCGGGAAATATTACACACCACCTGTTATGCAGTCAGATAACACACGTGTAAACTCTCCAGTGAAAATGCCAAAAGCTTTCACGGGGCCCATGGAAAAATTAGAGCAAGAAAAATCTTTAGCCAAACATCTTACGCAATCTGGCAAGGCTGCTAGTTTTTTGGGAAAAAAATACACAGACCAAAAAGGCAACCCAAAAGAACTAGATGAACTTATGCTTAGGGAGATACAAAAAAATCCTAAGATAATGTCAGCTGTCGATAAAAATGAATATAAATTATTTTTAGAAAGAGATAAACGTGTAAATGATCGTCAGTCTACAGCTTACAAAGTTTTAAATAATGTAAGTGCATTTGCTTCCGATCCTATAGTTACAGGGGCAAATTTTATGAAAGGAAAAGGTGCTCTTGTAGATCAAGCAAAAGTATTAGGAGACCCTGAAAATCCCAATTACGCAAATTACAATAAAGCCGTGGGAGGTGATGGTGTAATAAATACCGGCGTAAATATTTTTAATCCTGCTGCTTGGGCAAGAGACGCTTCTGTAGATGTAGATAAAGGAAATTACTTGAATGCAGGTGTTAATTTAGTTACTGGAGTTGTTGGTGGAACTGGTGTTCTAGGTATAGCAAAAGGAGCGGCTAAAACATTGGCAAACAAGCCCTTACTTAGGGGTGCTGAGTTTCTTACTACAAAAACACCTTTAAAACATGCCTACAAACAAATAGGAGTTCCTAATACAGGTAAGACGCAAGGTTTACTGTATAGACCTTCTAATAATGATATAACTCTTTTTGCTAATCCTACTAAATCTGAGCAACTAGGTATGACTGTTTATGATATTAATAAAGAAGGAAAATCTGTAGGATACATAGGGGGAAATAAATTATCTAACGGTGATTTTGAAGCTGCTGATGTAGAAGTTGACCCAAAATTTCAAAAGCAAGGAATAGCAGGAAAAGCTTATAACCAATTAAACAACTCATTAACTGAAGGAAATAAAGTTAAATCTTGGGGTGCTTTTGTTGAAGACGTGTCAGGGACAAAACCAGGAGAAAAATTGTGGGAGAGTTTAGAAAAACAGAACTTAGCGCAAAAAAATCCAAAAGGAATTTATGAAATGATACCGTCTACATTTCAAGGATTACCGGGGGGAAATAATACAATTAAAGCGGGAGTTCCTAAAAACAATTTTCAATCAGAAGTTAACAATATAGGTAGCATTTTTAAAAAGCCATTGACAGACAAAGATAAAGAAATGTATAAATGGTTTAATGAACAATTAAAATTTGATAAACTTCCTGAAACTACAAATAAACAAAGTATTGATGTTTTAGATAATTTTCAAAAAAGAATTAGAACTTCAGAAGGTCAAAGAAGACTTAAAGCCCTTGGTATAGACAATGATAAATTATTACAAAATCTAAAAATAATAGACGACGATAAAACTTATGGTTATTACAAAGGGGATAAAAATAAAATTGCAATACATCCAGAACACCCTTTACCTAAAAAAGTCATAAGGCATGAAATAGAACATGCAGTTCAAAGTGCATTAAGAGCATCTAACGTGAGAAAAGCTATAAATATTTCACCAATTGAACTAAAGAAAGCTTTTGAATCAGGAACAACAGAAATTGATGACATTTTATCAGGATTAGAATTAAGAAGAGAAGTCACTCCAAATAAAGTTCGGGAAGGACATGTAGGTACGGATGAACCTGTAGATATGTCTAACTACAAATCTATTATTCGCAATAGACAAGATGCAACTGATTATTTTTTAACTGGTTCCAACGGGAGGGAGAAATCTGCTTTTTTAGGGGAAGTACAGCAGTATATGTTAGATAATGGACATTTAAAACATGCTTACGATAAGGTTACACCTGAGATGGTAAAAAAGACTATGGCAAATGCCGTATTTGACGAGGAAAGAGGTGGTAAGTATTTAAGACTATTTAATATAATGAAACCAAATGATAAAAACTATGAAGTGGTTTCAAAAGGATTAAATAAAATGTTAGGCTTTGTTGCACCAGTAATAATAGGGGCTCAAGCAATTAACAATAAGAAAAATTAAATTATGAGTTTATTATACAAATATCAATCAGGTGGTAATCTATTTCCTTACGGTGGTCCTGTTAAACCTTACGTTCCTAAGAGTGTTAAAGACCATGCCTACAGAAAAGGAATGTATGAGGATAGTTTATCCTTATATAAGGCTTATGATTTTCAAAGAAACAACTGGAAGCCTGCATATGAGGAATGGTTAACTAAAATAGCCCCCTCCCGACATATGAGTAGAGAACAGCTAAGAGCTCAAGTGGATCATGATTTGGGTAAACCTGGAACCCAGACTCTTCGCCCGTTTTCTTCAAGATTAGTAGATGCGAGTTATAGGTATAAGTCTAAGTATAAGCAGCTTGATGATCCTGATTTTAATTACTTTAACCCTTCAAGATTAGATCAATTACAATCTCAAATGGGTTCTGGGCGGAGGGATCTTGGACCGATATTTATGACGATGCCTTCTGACGATGTGATGATTGCTAAGTATAAAGAATTAATAAAAAACAATTATAAGCAATTTAAAATCTCTCAGCATCCATCTCCTGATTTGTGGCATAAATTAATTGACCCTATTGGTACTTATAGAGACGGTGATTTGAGTCCTATTTACAAAAAACCTGTACAAGAGATAGCGGATGTAAATACTATTGGTTCACTGCCTGTAAAAAGTGTTCTTAACTCCCCACGAAGTTATCCTAAACTTACTGTTTCAAATTTTGATTACAAGAAAAAAAGTTTACCAAAACAATACCCTATGTCAGGAAGGCAACAAACAGTATTGACTTGGAACCCTGAATTAAAAAAACATGATATAAAACTACGTATACAGGAAGATGCTTTTATTAGAGATGAAGAAGGGTGGCAAGATAATTCAAAACCTGTAGTTTACTATAATCCTGAAACAAAAGAATATAGTGATAAGCCTTTTGTAGTTAATTATAAAGGAATAGATCAAAAAAGATAAATTTAAAATAGGTTAAACAATTATGAGTTTACTATACAAACACCCTCCCAAGCGTTCACCAGAGGTATATAAAAGCTATGTTCAAGACTTGAGAGTGTTGGAAAATAGACAAAACACAGGTTTCAGAAATGGTAAATTTTATCCCTACGACAGCGTAGAAGGTGGAGCTCAAACTATAGCTAGTGGCCATAAGATAAAAGAAGGTGAAGATTTTTCACAAGGTTTAACACGAGAAGAAGCTAAAGCACTTTTGCAAACAGATTTTGAAGAACACAAATACCGAGCTTCAAAACAGTATGATAAGATGACTTCCACAAAAGGTGCTTTTGCCAAATTAGAACCGTGGAAAAAAGTTTTATTGACTGATTACACTTTTAATGTGAAAGGTGGTTTAAAAACTTTCCCGGATTTGGTTACAGCAGTTTCGCAAAATGATAAGGCTGGTATAGTTTCAAACTACGAAAGAGTAGGTGTAGGTGTAAGAAATAAGTGGATGGCGGGTTTAATATACAACAATACTACAAAATTATGAGCTTATTGTATAAAAAAGGTATAGCTTCCTACCGTAAAGCTTTGTCTTTAAGAAAATGGAATTGTTAAATTTAAAGTATGAGTATATTATATAAATACCAGAGTGGGGGTGCGCTTCCATACAGAACACCTAGAATGGTTTCTAATAAAGACATTAAACGGAGTTATTATGATCCCATAGAAGAAACTATGTATTTAACACCTGAAAATCTTGAAGAACCTGAAGTAATTGCGCATGAGCTAATACACCATAGGCAAAATTTAAGTGGTACTAATAATGCTACTGGGGTACCTTTTTTACGCCCCACAATGCCTACAACTGAGGAAGCCTCTGCCGATTACCACAACAGAAAATTTTATGACGTTCAGAGATACTTACAGGCTATGAGAGAAAATCACTCGGATACTAGATTTATGCCTGACGATTATTTGTATGACAAGATTATAGACGCCAATTTATATAATGACCCCGAGACCAGTGAGGGAGAAGCTCAGTTTTATCAGAAACAATATTCTGAAACAGACCATTTCAAAGAAGAATCGGCTAAAATGAAAGCTGGGCTGCTTTACAATAAAAATAAAAACAAATGAATATAGAAGACTTACACGATGACGACTGTGATGGGATTGAAGTATTTTCTAATGAAAAGAAAAAGGAAAAACCCCACGTAGAAATCAAACCAGAGTATACTTCTGCTAGAAAACATCCTAGAGAAAGTGTAGATGTAGATAGTAAATGGAGTAAATTTGAAATGTAAAAATTATGAAATTGATCTTAAGTATAGACGGTGGTGGTATAAGAGGGCTTGTACCAGCTTACATTTTAGCAGAATTGGAACAAAGATACGGAAAGGCTTTGCCATATGATTACGTCGCCGGGACTAGTACTGGTTCTATACTTGCAGGTGGTTTGGCTATTGGTTTATCCGCGGAAAAAATGTTAGGTTTTTATTACGAAGATGGCCCCCGTATATTTGCTAAACCTTCTTTAAACCACAAATTAAAATCCTTGTGGGGCCAACGGGGGGCTAAATATGACGGGCAAATTTTTGAAAATGTCTTGCGGGAGAAATTAGGAAATGTAAAATTGAAAGACGTAAATCTACCTTTCTTGTGCACAGCTTACAATATGAGTTTTGCGTATCCAACTTTATTTACAAACAAAACTCATCCGTCTTACGATTTAGTAGATGTTATCAGAGCTAGTTCTGCAGCACCTACTTACTTTACACCAAAAATTATACTAAAAAATGAATATATAGACGGTGGTGTTTTTGCCAGTAATCCTTCTGTTGCAGCATTAACTTATGCAAAAGAAATTTTTAAGGTGCTTGTTCCTGAAACAATCTTTTTATCTATGGGTACAGGCGGAAATCCTGATAGATACGAAAATGTTGAAAAGTGGTTTAAGTTAAATTGGATACAACCACTTATAAACCTTATGATGTCTGCTGACAATTCTTACACACACGATATTATGGAAAGTATATATGCTTCTGTAAATAAAAGAAATGATTATTTTAGATTTGACCAAAAAGTTCCCTTTGATTTTGTGTCTTCAATGGATGATGCATCACCGGGAAATCTAGATGTATTAACTTCTACAGCGAAAAAATTTATAACTAAGAATTCTTGGCATATAGATATGCTGTTAGAGAAACTACGTAACTTGGATAATTAAAATATTTTAACAATTATAACACAAATACAAATTATGATCTTAAGAAAATATCAACTAGGGGGCAGTGTATTGCCTGAGAGTTCAAATTTAAATTTGAACCAAACAAATAATAAAACGTCTTTATTATATGGCAGAAATTTAACGGGAAATATGCATGATAGAAACCTTGATATTTTTGCTGTTGGTGGTTTAGATCACCAGAACGGTTACTTAGATGGTAATGCAGGACTTCAAATTTCTACCCCAAATAAGAGTTTGTTTGATCTTGGTGTGCAAGGAAATTTCCGCGGGGGTAAAGATTTCTTCGGTATAGATCATAGAATAAACGCTGGGATCCAAGGTAAGATGGGTAGTAGAAGATCGCCAGTGTACGGCTCTGCTGGTGGTTACGCTGGTATAGAACAAAACAGGTCAGATGGTATGGGTGCCAACAGGGGGGTTTACGGTAATCTTTCTTATAAAAGCAAACAAAACCCTAGACTAACTGCTTTTTTAGAAGGTAAACTTGGTATGAGATCTAGCGGTGAAGGTTTTAATAATACTTGGAAACCAGCCAATTCTATAACAGGGGGTGTATCTTATAATCTATAACTTGATCGAGTCAATTATTTTTCTTATATTTGCTTTATAAATAAGTAAATATAAGAAAATATGACAACAATACACACTTACTTTCACGCAGGAGATGTTGTGAAACTGAAACAAAATATTGCAAATAAACCTGAGATGGTTGTTTTGAAAATTAATAAAATTAGACCAACCACAGAAAAATCAGAGGAAAGACGCCCTATATTATTAGGAGTTACTTGTTATTGGTTTTCCACTACCTTTATTTATCAGGAGAGAACATTTTCATCTAAAGATTTAGAAAAAATCGTATGTTGAAATTTATAGTTCATAATGGAAAGGTATGTTTAGATCCTGCCATTATGCTATTGGAAGAATTTTCAGATATACTTGCCTATGGTAAGAAAAAGAAAAATGAAGATTTATCTAATAGGATGTTGTTATACATATTCTTGTGTTGTGATCTCACAGATGACAATTTCTTGCGTGATGTCGATTACAGACTTAAACCTGAGCAAGCTATATCACGAGCATTTTCTGGTACTATAAAAAAGTTTTCAGAAGTAGAATCAACTCTTATAGACGCAGGTATAGATGCCTACAATTTTTTCAATGAAACTTCGGCTGAAAGAGCAATAATGACTGTGGATAAAAAAATTGATGAGGCAAGAACTATGCTCGACGCTACTGAAATCGAAATTGTTCGTAATATAAAAGATAACGGAGAAGTTACTTTTGTATCCAACGAGACTATACTATTTAAAATTGCAGAAAATATAGGGAAACTTATGACTCTGAAATTAGCTGTTTCTGCAGCTGCCAAGAAAATGGAAAACACAGGTAGAGTGCGAGGTGGAAAAGGTTCATCTTTACTAGAACGTGGTAATCTTGTAAGAAAAAATAATGGCGACTAGGAGAATAGACTTGGCCAAGTTACCAAAAATGGTCGGTGTAAAGAATGAATACGACAAATTTGCTTTAGATTTTTTGCTCATAAATGAACATGGGCGAGTTATGAACGGAGAATTTGACGTAACAGAATCGCCGGAAAGATTGGTAGGTGTGGCTTTAGGTGATGAAGAAATAAAATTAACTGATTACTTAGTCTACCGACCTATACCCAAAGAATTGTTGCGTTGGCGCGATATTCCTAATTATCATCCTGATAGTCTTGACATGGAAGAATGGTATGCTCCACTTTTTTCATATTGTTACGAGGGGGTTTGGATAGACGGTGAATACTTTAATCCGTTTTTTGTTTATTGGGTAAACATTTTTGTATTCCCAGTGCCTATATACGACTCTGAGGGGAAGCCTACACCTGATTTTGAAACAAGTCATCCAAAATACTGTAATATAGATAGATACTTTTTTGACTATTGCTGGAAAGCTTATCTTAACTCCTTGGACGTCAGTATAATGGGAGGTCGTGGTGTTGGAAAGAGTTTTATGATTAACAATATCTTAGATAGAGAATTTAGATTAATAGTTGAAAGTTTAATATTGGTTTCTTCTACAAATGAGGAAACAACTAATGAAGCGTGGAATAAAATAGAGCAGGGTTTAAATGCTATACCAGCTTTACACAGAGCTTTAAAATTAAAATTGATAACAAATTCATCAGATACTAAACTAGCTGGTGAAAAAATAGAATTACCAGATGGCACTACAGAAGATCGTGGCCATTTATCTCGTTTCGAAAAAATTGTTTACGGTAAAAACCCAGGTAAAACAAGGGGTAAACGTCCAACTAAACAATTAGTTGAGGAGTTTGCGGCATTTCCACCATCCCACCAAAAGGGTTCTTTAGGGGCTTGTAAAAGGGAAAGTCGTGGGTCTTGGTACGTAATGGGTAGTATTAAAAAATGTCAGGTACTATATTCTGGTACAGGGGGTACAGTTGAAAATGATGAAGCCGAAGGGATTTTTTGTAACCCCAAAGCTCATGATATACTTGCTACAAATGATTTTGGTTCACCAACAGGCTTCTTTTGCCCTACTCATATAAAACGAGCGGGTACATGGGAAACTACGGGCTGTCCCGATGTTGTACTAGCAACAAGTGAGGTTAATTCTGAGCGTGAGGCTGCAAAAACTGACCCTGCAGCTTATGTGGGGTTGTTGCAAGAATACCCTATGACGATAAAGGAAGTTTTTATGCGTCGAGGTTCTAACATTTTTAACCAAGAAAAAATTGCACAACAACGTATAAATATTACACACAACAAAGATGCACCTAAACCAGGTAAAGGATTTCTCAAATGGGAGCGTGCTGAAAACGGTAGAATAGTTGGAGTTACTTGGGCTGAAAGTACTGTTGGGGATATAGAAATTTTAGAGCACCCTCATTGGCTATCAGAAATGGCTTTAGATGACGAAAAAGTTCCGATGGCAAATTTGTATGTAGGTGGTTGCGATAGTATTGACCAAGGTACTGGAGATTCTTCTTACGCAACAGATAATAAAAAAGGATCTGAGTTGGCTATACTAATTAAAAAACGTATGTTGGCAAAAGGATATTTCAGGACAACTTCAAATATTTATGTTGCAAAATATAACAAAAGATCACAAGATGTAAAAACTGATTGGGATAACGCTTTGAAGTTGGCTTATTATTTTAATGCTGAAGTAAATATTGAGTACACGAAGATTGGTATTGTAGGGCATTTTCGAGATAATGGTTTTTATAACTTACTAAAGAAAAGATGTACTATAAATTTACAAAATGCAGATCCAAATAAGCAAACTACACTTATAGGTACTACAGTTGCAGGCCCAATTATTGATCACACAGATCAAAAGATAAAAGCTTACGTTGATGATTTTTATGATACTATTTGGTTCCCAGAATTATTAGAGCAGCTACAAGATTACAACAGACAAAACAGAACTCCTTCGGATTTTGTTATAGCAATGGGTCTTTGTGAATTATCAGATGAGGATTTAATGGGTAGAGAAGTAAAGCCACCTGAAGTTCTTACAGGCGGTTTGCAATCTTTTGGTTACTACTCAGTATGGGAAAACGGGAAACTTATTAAAAAGTATGGTGTAATACCCACAAAATCCAGTGAAGTAAAAACTTTTGATGACTCTATACGAAGAGATGCTGCTAATTTTGCAACACATGGTGGTGTAAGGTGGATAGATGCGTCCGACCCTAAAAATCCAAAATATCAATATGATGATTAGTTTTCCCTGAATTATATATCTTATTTTAATACTATAGTAATTGTAATAAATAATATGATAATATGGAAAAGTTAAGCGTCAAACCACAAGGTCTAAACATTTTGGCTGAGGTTACAAAATTACCTTCGTACGTGGACGGTGTTTATATGGGTGAGTCTCAAATGACTACGAAAATGAATATTGAATACTACTACGGATCTGCCATAAAGTTGGGAGATGGTGCTAATGCTAAAGATCAATGCCCAGAAGTAAAAGAAGGTGATAATATTGTTTTTGCACAATTTGCAGGCTATGGAGTTCCAACAACAGATGGGTATTGTAAAGTAATTAGAGGCCACGATATCGTAGCTATTGTAAAAGGTAAATTTGAAAACATGTCAGACACAAACGTAAAACCAACAGGGGAAAGAATTCTGGTAAAAATTATAGGTGAAGAACTAATTCAAGATGGTGTATATGATGACACTATTGATCCTAGAGAAGCACTTACCCAAAAAGGAGCGGTAGTTTCTTGCGCTAAAGGTGCAACTAAATATCCTAAAGGAACTGTTGTTGCTTTTGACCCTTACTGTGGTAATCTTATTATGAATGAAAATGATTGCAAACTAAAGACAATTAATCAATTTGATATTTTATATACCATAGATAAATAATGAGTTTATCACAACGCTATTTTAACACTGAAGATACCACGGTTTCTGAGAAAGATAAGTCTGAATACACTTATCTTTCCCAGTCAGTGGATTTCTATATTGCTTCGTTGGTTCGTGAAAAGGGCCACATTAAACACGCACGTGATTTATATGATGGCGTAAGAGACAAAGCAGAATACCGATACTTGGAAGAGGTCTTTGGTATAGAAACACCGATAGCGGTTAAAATGACACCACTTATTAAAACACGTATTGATGTTTTGATAGGTATATTGTTGGATGAAACCTTTACCTACAGAATCTCTATAAATGATTCCGCATCACTTACAGAGGTAGAGAACAAGAAGATAAGTGAAAAAGCTAAAATTATTCTTGGTAAATGGAAAGAGTTTCACGATGCCAATGTTAAGTTAGTTCAAAAAGGTGAAGCGCCAAGTGAAACTGCGCATGAGAAAGACTTTCTTTCTAAATTAAATGAAAAAATAAATAACAGTTTTATATCTGAGTTTGAAATCGCTGCACAATCTTTAATTAAATTTTTTGAGCAAGATGCTACAATAGATATAAGACAAAAAATAAAACAATACTTTTTAGATCTTCTCATATCAGGAGAAGCTTACTACAGAACTTGGGTTTCCCGCTTAGGTGAAGATCCACAGTTAGAAATATGTAAACCTGAAAATGTTTTTATTAGTAAAAACACAAGTCATCAGTTTATGTCAACTGGTAACAAACCCAATGTAACTGCAGCTGTGCACAGGTACTTTTTGAAAAGAACTGAAATACTGCAACGTTGGGGCCACGTTATGACTGACGAACAAAAAGAAAATTTATTTGGGCAAGCTAGTTCCGAGGGTGCAAGAGTTATTAGAGATCCGAGGCAACTAGATCATATGTACGATTCCCGGTGGTCTAATAATGAGAACCAACACATGAACAGTGCTTCGGATACTCTCCCAGTATATCATGTCGAATGGCTAGCTAACAATGAAGTAGAACTTTCCGCTGAAGATATAAAAAACTTTCAAGTAGTTGATGAAATAACTAGTAAATTTGATGCCCACTTAAAGAAAGGAAAATCCGCTGGTAGTGGTAAACCAAATAAAAAAGGTTATAGATTAGATCGCTACGAAGGAATTCGCATAGGTTGGGATATCTACTTGGAATTAGGTAAAAGTAAATTTGCACCACGTAGTATAGGAGCTCCTTCTTTCACTACACTATCTTATAACGGGGTAGGTTACAATGACAGAAATTCAAAACCATATTCTTTAACTTTATCTTTAAAAGATTTACAAGATTCTTACGATGTTGTAACTTTCTTCAGAGATAACATTATAGCAAACGCAGGTGTTGATGGTTCTCGTATAAATCTTGCAGCTATACCTAAAGTTTTAGGTCAAGATTTTATGGAGCGTTTAATGAAATTCATAGCTTTCCGTAAACAAGGATTGGAAATATATGACCCCACAGAGGAAGGTGCAAACCTATTTCAGCATTACGGTGACTTCAAAGGGTCTATGAATGGAAATACTATTCAGCAATTAAATATTGTACTTGAATCTATACAAGCTCAAGCAGACGTAGTTACTGGTATTAATCGACATATGTACGCAGCTGCTGAACAGAGAGATGCAGTTACAAACGTGCAATCCGGAATTAAACAAACCTCACTTATTACCAAAGATTTATTTGAACTTGTTTTTGACAGTAGAAAACACTTATTAACTGATCTTTTAAATTGGGCAAAAATTACTTACAAAAAAGGTAAACGTGGGTCTTATATTTTAGGGCAAAGAACAATATTGTTTCATGCACAACCAGAAAATTACAGATTTACTGACTTTAATATTCATGTAGTTAATTCTAGCCGTGAGAATTTGAAGTTAGAAAAATTAAATGCTCTTGCACCACAATTAGCTGGTAAAGGAGTAATGGAAGACGAGACACTTATAAAAATGATCATGACAGATTCCCCTTCAGAAGCATTGATGTTGGCTGAAGATAGTATGGCGAAGCGTAAAGCTGAAAATGATCAAGTTAAGAAAATGTCTGAGCAATTACAGCAATTACAATCTCAATCTGAACAACTTCAACAAGAGTTAGAAAAGATGAAGGTGGAGAAAGCAAAATTAGAAAAAGCCGACAAAGAATTGAAAATGGCGGACTTAGCTATAAGAAAAAATGAGTCAGAAGAACGCATTCGACAGAGTGATGAACGTTTAACTTTAGATACAAAAATACAGGAAGCTGAAGTTGCAAAAGATCTTGAAGTTGTTCGTTTAGAAAGAGAGCAGTTATATGCTGAAAATGTAAATGGAAACACCAGGCAAGTAAAAAATAATTTATGAGCCAGGAGAAAAGATATATTATAAGGTTAGACAGTAGAACAATTGTCTCTGTTTTATCTTACCAACTGTACAAACCAAAATGGTTAAATTACTTTGGTTCAGTAAAGCAAGTAAATGAATTTATAAAAAATTATAACAACTAAAAGTATGGATATTAGAGTAGTTGAAAGTGTAGCCACTAGTGGTGGTATGAACAATACAAATATCCGTATTGATCCTGCCGTGGAAAATATAAGTTTAGCTTGGGATGAACCTAACGCTAAATTATCTGTTGTTGATTATAATTTAGATTATAGTGTTTTGCCTTTTCAGATTGGTTCTGATATGGTAAAAAAAGTATTCTTGACTTACAACGGTAAGAATAAAACCACGGGTACGATGGTTGAAACTGTACTAGTTGAATCTAGCGCTGAAGCTGATGTAAACCAAATTCCAGGGTACAGAAATTCAAATGAGTGGGCGTACACCCCCAGCGAGTTTAAATACAACCTAGAATTAAGAAATTTAACTAATCCTTTGGACTACGCAAATATGCCATTTGATTATAGCCAAGGATTTACGGTAGTAAAACAATTCTTAACTGCACAAGCAAATATCAGTCCAGGCACTGCATACACCGCATTTTACCGCGCACCCCACTTTACTTCTTTTCTTCCTGCAAATGTGGAAAGTAATAGAATATATGTAGATGGTTGGTACACTAGTTATGTAATTGCTTGTAAAACTTGGGCTGTTTTAAACCCACCAACAAACGGTTCTACAAAAGGACATATTTTATTTTACCCTAACCAGGACAAATTTTATAAAAATATTACTGGTGCTGGTGGCAGTTTAGTGCAAGACCCTCAAAATAGTTCACTTCTAAAGCCTGACACTATTAATTGGGCCCCAGACCCTAACTTTTCGGAATGGGCTGATTTTATGCGTTTATATGTGGATGCATTTTCAGTTAATTCCCCTGTTTATTACGCTGAGACACAGCATTTAGTAACTGTAGAATTAAATAGAGCTATACTAAAAGAATTAAAGAAACAATGTTCATGCTGTCATGACCCTAACTTTGATACTTCTAAGATAATAGCTTATATGAAATTAATGCAAAAACGTTTAGGTGCTTATGTACAATTTAATGCAGAAATTTTTCATGAAGCTTCTTGTATATTAGACAGTGCAAGATCTATGTGTACTTTATGTTTATATAATACTGATGAGTCATGTTGTTAAACTTTACAGATGACTATATATTTACTATAAATTCTGGTAGATTATTGTTAGGAGACATACAGTTAACATTGGCACAGCAAGAGCCATATATTGGGAACTCTCCCCGTTTAGATAAAATCTACGCGCAAAGTATAATTATCTCAGGTATTATTGATTATTTCGAAAATGATGACAATAGTAATCCCAGAGAGAATGAAGCATTGTTGATGTGTTTGAGAAGTGCAATAGATAAAAATATTTGCAGAAACCCTAGAAATATCACTGAAGAGGTACGCAATTACCATGTAAAGAAATACGGTTACTATTATTGGCGAAGCTGATGACAATAGTAATCCTAGAAATATCACTGAAGATGTACGCAATTACCATGTAAAGAAATAACCCTCAAATAAAAAATATTATGCCAGGAACATACCAACAAAATAACAGTATATTAGGACAATCTCAAACTAACCCAAGAGCTATGAGAGCCTTTGGTGTTCCAGATACAGATAGCCGAGAGATAAAAATTACAGGCAGTTCTACAACAATAACACCGAACTTTATGTTTGACCATACCTTTACAACGTATATTTCACCTGTAGCCAATGGTTTAGACGTAAATTTTTATTATCCCACAAAGGCTGAAAGTAGAAGCTTGCATAGACTCTGTTTAGATAATTCTAATAACACTGTGTCCAAATTTTTTACCTTTTCACCAGAATATGTATTCTTGGATGATATGAATAACACCACAAAAACGTATACTGTAGGCGCTGGTAAAAAGCAAGTATGGTATGGAGCTATAATTACAGGTAAGTTATATTTAAGAGTTGATAGTAGTAGTACCAATTAAGTTTAAAACTTTTTTCCTATAATCGAGTAATAATAAATAATAAGACAATATGGATACAATAACATCACTAGAAGATCTTCATGACGAAGATAACTTAGATTTAAATTTAGACAACACAGCGGTAGATCTTACAGATCCTGCAGCATCTGAATCAGATAATACTGACCTAGAGACCACCGAAGGCGATGACACAACTCCTGGTATTGAGCAATTTTTATCTCAATATGGTGTAGTTGGGGGTATAATTTCCTTTGAAGATGGAGACAAGCACTTTGATGAATTATCTGAATCAGAGAAATTTAACGTTTTACATGATCTCGCACAAACTACTTCTGCTACAGTTGAAGAAGAACACGGTCTAGACGAGGAAGAAGTAGGATTGATTAACTGGATTCGGGGACAAAACCAACCATTACAACAATCTATTGAACTTCTTGCGCAACAAAGAGTAGAACAAATTTTAGCACTATCTGAAGCAGGAAGTACTGATTTCTCGGCTATGTCAGATGATGCAGTTATGATGAAGTGGCTACAAAGTAATGACCCTGAAGCTTCTGAAGAAGATCTTTCTGAGGAATTAGCAAGAGCAAAAGACGGAAAATTCTTTAGTAAAACTGTTGAAAAATACAGAGAGCAATTTGTTAGAGAACAAACTGTTCAACAAGCAGAAGCAAGAGAAGATGAACACCAAGAAATGTATGCTGAGATTGAAGAACAGCGTGGCCTTATTGCTACTACTGTTGCAAATATCAAAGATGTTGTAGGTTTCGAAGTAAGTGAAGAAGATAAAAATTTAGTTTTGCATGATCTTTTAGAAGTAAATG
>Ga0209702_10005788_pt1 | contig 16501 bp, 7 predicted proteins | sample FRY01_FD_187210 | JGI IMG/M metagenome (GOLD analysis project Ga0209702, IMG submission 187210) | Freshwater microbial communities from Lake Fryxell liftoff mats and glacier meltwater in Antarctica - FRY-01 (SPAdes) (version 2) | ecosystem: Environmental > Aquatic > Freshwater > Ice > Glacier... | reverse complement strand
CGAATGCTTCTGCGTCGTTGTTGTGTACTCGTGAATTACCTTTCAATCCAAAATGGATATCAGTGAAACACGCCGCTCGTTTAAACATGGGCATTGTTTATTTTACCTTCTCAAAATCCTCAGCAGTCACTGAGCCTTCTTTTTTTAATTTTTTATTCAATTCTGCAATAGCTTTTTTAGAGAACACTTTTACAGGTGCTGTTTCGACCTGTGCTCTCTGCACCTGTTCACCTTTGGTGTTCATATAATGAGTCTGCTTTATGACTTTATTCTGTTTTTTCAACTGTCTCTGAACACCCTCTGATTTGGCCTGCTCTTCATTTTTGGCCTGTCGAGTGTAGGATGGCATCATGTGATTCATTTCCATGATATCATCTCTGATGTTCTGATTCTTTTTTTCAATGTTTAGAATACGAGTGAACGAGTTGGTGATGGCCGCAGTGTAATAAGCAAATGGATTGTCCGACTTGTATTCATCGAACTGTAGCCCAATCTGTGACAGTTGCATCAGGGCCTGTGATTGCATTTCATCATTGTAGGTGTAGCCTCTCCAGTTGCTTCGTGTGCCATATCTCTCACACAGTTTCATGTACATCAGGGCGAGCTTGTTCGTCATCTTACCATGATCCACAGAGAAGTGACCGTTCTCCATGCCACCAATCCAGTGACTTTTACCCACACACACAGACTCACCTTCGTTGTCTATCCTGTAATGTTGGAAAGGAGGAAAATTCACTTTGGAATGATGATCTGCTCGAGTTTTAGGATTCTTCTTTCTGTCCCCATCTGTGGGCACATGGTCAAACATCATAACTCGAAACACTAGATCGGTCTTGTTAATTTTACGAGCACTCACAGTAAAGTCGCTCATCTTCTGTCGTTTATTGCCGGTGGCTTTGGCCGCTTCCCACGCTTCTTGAGTCAGTCGCTTTGCTTTTAATTTTCTAGCTTGAGCCACGGCGGTGTTGTTGATCTTTTTTACATCTGTAACGATGTAATCGTACTGTGCATCATCTTCACTCACATATGAACAATACGTGTTCTTGCTCTTGTGGATCTCTGCCAACAGATCCTTATTGTTCAAATAATTTACTCGTTTAGCCATTTGTATCTCCTAGTTAATTACTGTGTAAAACCGTGTCGTAAGTGAATAAAGTGCGCCTATTAAAATGCCTATAAATATTGTTTAAGTATACATAAAATTTAAAAGGAAAGCAACCAGTAAAAATGGCACTCATAGATGCAATAGGTAGATCAGGCGGTTACGTGTTTAACAAAACATTGGGCAGGCTGTTCGGTGCAGGATTAACACCCGGAGCAGAGTCACCTATAAACACATCTGGCGAAGCTCGCTGGAGCAGTAGAGATACTGTCACAGATTTTCGAGTGAAATTAACTCTGCCACGTGAAGCTCATGAATTAAGATCAATCTATGGAAAGAGTCCAATATTTGCACCATTGAACAAAGACGATGTGTATGGAATTATTTTTCCCTTAACACCAACGATACTATTGAATCATACTGCTTCATACAATCCTTTGACCACAACTCACAGTAACTATCCAGCCTATGCCTATCAGAATTCAGAAGTGCAGTCATTCACAGTGTCAGGAGATTTTCCTGTACAGAATGCACAAGATGCTCGATATTGGGTGGGCACTCTGCATTTCTTAAGATCTGTAACTAAGATGTTCTTTGGAAAATCCCCACTGGCAGGAAATCCACCACCAATATTGCATCTGAACGGGTACGGTGAGCACGTGTTTAAAAATGTGCCTGTGGTAGTAACGAATTTTACTTGTGAATTAACCAATGGTGTGGATTATATTTCAACAACACAAGGACCAACCAACGCTAATGCACAAGGCATTGATAGGAACGTGGGTGATGGTATCGATGACGGCATTATTTTATCACCGTCATCTACTGAAAAATTTCCAGAATCATATGCTCCTACCATGAGCATATTCACACTACAGTTACAACCGATCTATTCAAGGTCTGCAATGAAAGATTTCAACATACAGAATTTTATCAATGGTGATAGATCAAACAGCAAGGGATTTGAATTCATCTAATGGCTCAATATTCTAACACATCTCCATATTACGTTACTCCAGAAAATTCAATAAGTTTGGATTTTTTTGTACCAAGACCAATAACGGCTCAAGATAACGATCTGGAATACATTATTAATAGAACCTATGCCTATCGCCCAGATCTTCTAGCATATGATTTGTATGGAACTCCTCGTTTATGGTGGGTGTTTGCTCAGAGGAACCCAGATGTTATAGAAGATCCAATTTATGATTTTGAACCAGGCAAGGTGATAAGATTACCCAAATTATCTAATCTTAAAGATGATATAGGAATTTAATCCATGCCGATAATACATGCTATGGATGGACAAACGATTACAAATAAATCCACCACAATCAATACCAAGTTAACAGAGGATAATCCTCTCAATGCATATGCTTCGTACATTCCTATATTCACTCTCAGTGCATTAACCAGAGACGAAGTACAAACATTAAAATATTATAAAGAAAACTATAAACCTCAGAACATTATTGCTAGGACTGGAGGACTAGGAGGTAATCCTAATGCTGTGTCTAATAAGGATTTTCGAACCACTAAGGGTGCAGTTGTAGACACAGGAGCCGCATCTGATATAACCATACTACCAGGAAACCAAACACAACAGGAGAGACTGCTTGGAGCGATAGATACTGCAAAATCTATACTAGAGAGAGCATTTGATTTTTTCTTTGAATCTGTGAATATTACCACAGTTCCTTCAGCCAGCAACGATAGACGATTAACATCAGTCACTAATATTGATATGACTATCCATGAACCATTGGGGTTGAGTCTCATACAGGTTATCCGCGGAGCGGCGAACAACGCAGGATTTATTGATCACGTGGATGCACCCTATTTGATTTCCATTGATTATAAAGGGTTTGACGAGAACGGAAAGTCTGTAGTAATGGATTCAGCACACCAGCGAAAAATACCTATAAAGCTCACCAAAATGGAAATAGATGTCACGCAGAGCGGTTCAACATACACAATCAAAGCAGTGCCATTTAACGAGTTTGGGTTGGTTAATAGATTCAATTACATCAGACAGGACATGTTAGTAACAACTAAGGATGATCTTGCATCTTTCTGTAAATCATTAACTGAAAAACTTAATGGTCAGACAGCGGAAGAAACTAAGCAAAACCTGTATGATAAAGACAACAACACAGCAGATCACTACATAGTGACCTGTGATCCTTCTTTGAACGGAAAATTTGTTGAGCTTGATACTGTAGAAATTTATAATATGTTCAATATGACAGGAGATATTGACACTTATTTTAATGTAGCAAACGATATAGATCAGGCAAGGATTGATCGAAACAAAACAAGCAAACAACCACGTGGACAAATTGCTAAAGGCACAGCCATACATGAGCTGTTGGTTCAGGCTATGAAATCAATTACACCGTATGGGGATTGGCCAGAATTTTTAAAACAATGGGCAGTGAAAGCCTCTGGCGATATGTCAGATGATATAGACAAACTGATATCAGACGATGCCAAGGCAAGATTTGTGCGAGATAACGAAGATAAATTTTATGTGAATTGGTTCCGTGTGCAGACCACAATCACACTTAAACAGGAATATGACAAAATTAATAAGATGCACGGAAAGATAATACATTACCATATTGAGCCATACAAAATACACATTTTAAATTTTTCACAGCCCGGATTACATTCTAAATTCCGAGATTTTTGGCAACAAAATAGAAAATTTATTGCAAGAAAAAAATACGATTATATCTTCACCGGACAGAATACCGAAATTTTAGATTTGAGTATCAAATACAATGTGGCCTATTTTGCATCAAGATTTAAAGCACTACAACAACGGCAGTCCAGCATTGAAGAAAAACCCACCTTATCCTCAGACCCTTATTCAAAAGAAGAAATGGTAGAATTTGATTTACCCCATAGAGGTTCACCTGGAGTGGGTAAAACAACGAATGTAGGATTGTACGGAATTAACGAAGGGTTTGATCAATTCTTGGATGCATTTACAAATCCTGACGGGGATATGGTACAATTAGATATGGAAATTCGAGGAGATCCAATCTACATCAGTGCTAATCAATTCAATGTTATGCAACCACCAGAAGGAGACGCTCTCACAAGTCCAGAAGGTCCTGGCATTTATGAAAACAAAAATCTATCGGTGGATAATGAAAAAACCACTGCTTATAGTGAACGCACTCGTTCTTTTAATTTAAATCAAGGAGAACCGTTTATATTGATAAATTTTAAAGCGCCGGTAGATATAAACCTAAATACAGGGCTGTATGAAATAGGTGGTGCTGATCAAGTGGTATTTAATGGATTGTATAGAGTGGTAAAAGTTGAAAATATTTTTGATAGGGGCGTATTTAAACAGCGTCTGCGATGTATACGTATGAAAGACCAAGGTAAGAAAGTAAGCATTCCGACTTATCAAACAAGAATATCAGATCCTAAATATGGTAATGTAAACAGTGATGATATAACAACTACGTTTCCAGAAGATTATTATACTGGGTACAGTGATACTGGAGACACTATAATAGATTTTATTAAAAAGAAACTAGACAAAGTTATAGATGTGTTAAGAAATCTAAAAAATAACACACCATCCGACGGAGGCCCAGCGGCATAACCTATGGCAGAGAATACAGGATTTATAGATTCTTCCACTCCAACACTCAATGCAGAAGTTGACAAGTATATCAAACGAAATCCAGGACCATACATCGGAACAGTAACCAATAACAGAGACCCGCTCAAAATGGGTAGATTAGCAGTGCAGATAGCGAGTAGGACAGGCACAGATCGAGGAACTCACTCATTAGATGTTGTGTGTAGATATATGTCTCCGTTCTGGGGAACAAAAACATCTGCGTACATGAGTGAAGATAATGCCAACAGTTACGAAGGATCTCAACACTCATACGGAATGTGGATGGTGCCGCCAGATATAGGTTCTAAAGTTATGTTGATATTTGTAGAAGGTGATGCTAATCAGGCCTATTGGATGGGCTGTATTCCAGAACCATTGCTCAATCAAATGACACCTGGCATTGGCGCCTCCCCCAACACAGGAGTGGCAACGTCAGGAGGAGATTATGGACAAACCAAACAACAATTATATGGCACAGACAGGGTACCAGCCGGAGAAGTAAACAAGAGAATATTAGGAAAATCTTCTGGGTCAATCAAACAACCAATACATCCACAAACAGAATTATTAAGGCAACAGGGATTAATACAGGACACTGTGAGAGGCACAACCACTAGTTCGGCTCGTCGCGAAACACCCAGCCAAGTATATGGTATCAGTACACCAGGTAGAAAAGATCCAAAAGGCACACCAAGAAAAATAGGTGGCACGGACAGTAAAACACAAGATATCATAGACAGATTGATTGGCCATACCTTTGTGATGGATGACGGAGACGCAAAAGGTGACAACCAACTCGTTCGATTACGATCAGCATCAGGACATCAAATACTATTAAACGATTCTGCAGGCGTGGTGTATATTGCCAACGGTTCGGGTAATGCCTGGATGGAATTCTCTGCCAACGGAGCCATCGACATTTATGCAGGTGGATCAATCAGTATGAGATCTGCCGGAGATATGAATTTCCACAGTGACAGTGATATCAATATGTTTGCACGTAATAAAGTAAGAATTAAATCTTTAAACAAACTTGTGCTGGACGGAGGAGCAATACAACAATATTCTGATACAGATATTCAATCTCAAGCCACCACAGGATCTATAACTGATAAAGCACCCAATGGCGCTATAATATCTTACGCATCACAAGGACAGTATCACATGACATCAGGTCAACATCACCTAACTGGTAGCCAGGTACATTTTAACAGTATTCCTACCAATTCAGAAATTGTTGCAACATATGAGAGAACTTCGGTGTTGGATGCCGCGGGCACAGGAACCATACACACGTTCATGCCGGATGTAAACATCACAGACAAATACAGATCAGGTCCACTGACAGTGACACAATCAGGAAATGTTACAATGTCTGGTATGCGTATGCCCACACATGAACCGTACCCTCATCATTATGATAAGGTTATATCTTTTGTGGGAGGATCACCGAGTCTTAATGATCGAATACCAGGCACACCAGAATTCATTGCCGCGAGGAACAGAACCAGCACCAACGATACTATAAGATTTGGACAGTTACAGGCAGACCTACAATATCAATTAGAGAAACAAGGACTGGGGCAGATACAAACAGCAGTCAATAAAGTGACCAGTGCTGTTAAGAGTACTGTGGGATCAGTATCAGCAGTACAAAAAGCCGCTGATGATTTTGTTAAAAATTATTCTTTAATTTATGGACTGCCACAAAACACACTGCAATCCATCACCCCACTGACCACAGGAGTCAACGATATTGTTAATCAAACCATACGAAGTATTTCTGGAGAAGCAATAAATCTATTGAAAGACCAAGTGTTTGTAAATCAGTCAGGCATATTATACACAGCCGGCAACCTATCTCAAGCAGTAACCGGTAATATTACTAATGTATTAGGAGATCTCAGCACAGCTCAAGGAGTGTTCCGCACAGCAGGAGATATAATTAATAATCCTGTGGGAGCCATCAAAGGTGCGGCAGTAAATTATGCCAATTCGTTGGTGCAAGACAGTGTTAAAAATATAATGGGAGGACAGGTCACGTCAGTTACCCAACTTACATCTCTGGTAAGTAACATTGGATCAACTATATCAAGCTCAATTGCGAGTGTGGGAAGAGCAATAGGAAATATATTTAGATGGTAGATAATAACACAGGTAAAACAATAGTCACAACTTCTAGAGCATTCAAAGGTTTTAGTTCTCGTGCTGATAACAACAATTATAAATTGTATGATTTCCAATTGGTGAAACAGAATTTAATCAATCGTTTAAGCATTAGAAAAGGTGAGAGATTAGAAAATCCAGAGTTTGGTACTATCATCTATGATATACTGTTTGAACCTCTCACAGATGATCTCAAACAGGCCATACTGGATGATATCACAGCCAACGTAAATGCAGATCCTCGACTATCAGCAGACAATATTCTTGTGAGTCAATCGGGTCATGGTATATCTGTGCAGGTGGATTTAACCTATAAGCCCTACAATATCACCGAAAAACTAGCATTTGGCTTTGCAGAGAACAGCACACTACGTCTGTCTTAATATACGCAGTTTATACAATCAATAAATACTCGTACATTAATGTATGGCCACTACAGATAGACAAAACCGATTATTAGTCGCCGAAGATTGGCGTAAAATCTACACTGCTTTTCAGCAGGCGGATTTCAAATCCTACGATTTTGAGACACTACGAAGAACGATGGTGGCATATCTTCGCGAGAACTATCCTGATGATTTCAATGATTTTGTAGAATCTTCAGAATATGTGGCTCTGATTGATCTTATAGCCTACGTGGCACAATCACTCTCTTTCAGAGTGGATTTAAATGCTCGAGAAAATTTCTTAGAAACTGCTTCTAGAAGGAATTCAATTCTACGATTGGCTCGATTAATCAACTACAAGGTTAACAGGAATAAAACAGCCACAGGATTGTTAAAACTGGACTCTGTTTCAACGACACAGAATGTTACAGATAGTTCAGGACAAAATTTATCTAATGTAACAGTGGTATGGAATGATGCTACTAACTCAAATTATAGAGAACAATTTATAAAAATTTTAAATTCCGCTAACTTTGAAGGACAACGATTTGGAAAACCGTTAGAGTCTGATAATATTGGAGGCATAAAAACAGAAACATATACAGTAAACAGCTCTAACACAGATTTACCTATTTTTAAATATTCAAGATCAGTGAGTGGGGTACAAAGAAATTTTGAGATAGTACCGGCAACTATATCTGACAGTGAATCTATCTATGAGAGAATACCAGTACCTGGTGGCGGATTCACATATCTTTATAGAACAGACGGTTCCGGCGATTCCAGCAACAACACCGGTTTCTTTCTTTTAATAAAACAAGGATCACTAACCTCCACAGATTTTTCAGTCACTCAGTCGACTACAAACTATGTGCAGAGTATTAATGTAAACAGCATTAATGATACAGATGTTTGGTTGTACGGATTAGACGACTTTGGACAGGTTCAAAATATTTGGACTCAGGTACCTGACCTGGTGGGCAACAACACAATATATAACAGTCTTTCAAAAAACGTAAGAAATATCTACAATGTAGTAACAAAAAACAATGATGCAATCGATCTTGTATTTGGAGATGGAAATTTTTCTAATATTCCTTCTGGTTCTTTTAGAGTATATCACAGAGTCAGCGATAATTCAAAATATGCAATACAATCTACTGATATGCAGGGAATACAATTCAATGTTCCGTATGTTGATGCCAATGGTGGATCTCAAATATTAACTGTAACAGCATCGTTAAAACAATCAGTGTATAATGCCGCGGCCACAGAGTCTAACGCATCTATTCAAGAGAAAGCACCACAGACATATTATTCACAGAACAGAATGATCACTGCAGAAGACTACAACGTGGTACCTCTGTCAGCATCACAAGAAATTGTAAAAATTAAATCCGTAAACAGAACAGCATCAGGCATTTCACGAGCCAAAGATATTGTGGATCCTACAGGAGCATATTCTAATGTTTCTGTGTATGCAGATGATGGAATTATTTACAGAGAAGAATCTCAACCCACGTTCACATTCACATTCACAAATAGAAATGATATTCTGAGTACAATTAATAGGTCGGTAGAATTAAAATTAAAAGAATCATACTCAAGACAGTTTTATTATCTAAAATACGGCACCAAAGATCTATCAGCTCTGTCAGCGAGCTGGGTCAGTACCACCACAGGCACCAATACCAACACAGGCTATTTCACAGCAGGTGGACCTTTAGTATTGGGAGACTTTGCCACATCTAATTTAAAATATGCCCATGCAGGTGCACTGATTAAATTTGTATCTCCAGACACACGAAAATTTTTAAATGGAGTACTGGTTACCACAGGCACTACCAATGCTGAAGACCGATCCTGGGCAAAACTTTCTGCTGTGGACGGCGACGGAGCCAACGGTGGAGCAGGCAATTTAGAATCAGGCGTAGGACCAGTCACCCTGAATGATGTGATACCGGCCAATGCAGTGTTGAGTGCTGTGATACCTAACTTTGCCAACACATTTTCCACTACTTTAAAAACTGATCTACAGAATAGAATTGAAGCATACGAAACATTTGGATTGAGATACGATGAGGAAAACGCAGAGTGGTTGGTGATAGACACATCAAACCTCAGTGCCAGCACAGTGTTCAGCACAGCCTACGCAGGTGATACTACAAATACTAATTTAGATGCCAGCTGGTGGTTCCGATTTACTAATGATGGCAACACATACACAGTGACTTATAGAGCTCTGAAATACATATTTGAATCAGAAGGACAGAACAAGTTTCATTACGATCGCACAGAAAGAATCTATGACTACACCACAGGTCAAGTGGTAAAAGATTCTGTAAAAATTCTTAAGAACAACACTGTACCTTCCACAGGTTCTGCTATTGGTTACTCAATCCCCTGGCAGGTGGTGGACACAGTCACAGAATCAGATGGATTCCAAGACAATCGCAAAGTGGAAATAGGATTTTATGACTATGATGATGATGGGGTGGTAGATAATCCAGAAATTTTTGATATCATTGTAGAACCAGACACAAATGTCACTACTAAATTTGTATTCTTTGAAAAATACAACAGTTACAACAACATTGAGAGATACAGACCCTATGCGTCCAGCAACTTTATTGTGACGCAGTACGAAGCAGACATTACTCTACCAGGCTCATACTCCAATGGACAGTTGTTTTATTTCCATGATGCCGCAGAGAATGTGATCAAACAGTACAGCTCATCCACAATATCTCTAACAGCAAACACAGATTATATTGTTAGAAGAGGCAGATCCTCTATTGATTTCCAATATCGCCATCACGCAGGTCAGGACACTCGTATTGATCCATCTGTGTCCAATATTATTGATATCTATATGCTGGAGAGAACATACGATTCTCTGTTCAGAATCTGGTTACAGGAAGGTGGTGCAAAACCTCTGCCCAGCACTTCGGATCAATTGAGAATCAGTTATTCAGGCACACTCAATCCATTGAAAGGATTATCAGATCAGATTATCTATCATCCTGTGAAATATAAAATTCTATTTGGAACCACAGCAGACGAGCAGTATCAAGCCACATTTAAAGTGGTGAAGAACTCTGCTACTAATGTTTCAATTGCTGTGATTAAAACTAGAACGATCGCGGCAATCAACGAATTCTTTGCTCTAAATAATTTTGATTTCAGCGATACTTTTTACTTTACGGAATTGGCCGCTTACATACACAACCAATTAGCACCAGACTTACTCACAGTAGTGATAGTGCCTAACCAATCTGGACAGGTGTTTGGGTCTCTATTCCAAATCAGTTCTGCGGCAGACGAAATTTTCATCAGTGGGGCCACCGTTGATGATGTAACAATAATTGATGCTTTAGGCGCAAATCAACTTGCGGCTTCTGGCACAGTTGTAACATCAACCACAACAACAACATCAAATACTCGATCTTCATCAGCAGTATCCTCGGTGACCACATCAACTTACGGTAGCTCAAGTTCTACCGGTAGCAGTGGCACAGGATATTAACGATGGCAGATTCACCTCTCAACTCATCTAAAAATTACGAAGTGGTCACTGATAAGAACGGTGCTAAAATCCGTAGATCCGTAGCACAGTTACCATCATATTATAGAACAGATGCCAATGAAAGATTTCTTTCCAGCACGTTGGATCAATTGATTCAGCCTGGCTCTTTGGAGAGGTTGGATGGCTATGTTGGACGACAGTATGCCTACACACGAAAACCCACAGACTCATATATTTCTGCCACCAACGAAGCTCGTACCAATTATCAATTAGAACCTGCTGTGACCTACACAGACAGAGATACCAGTTCTGTCAACCCAGAAGATCAAGTAAAATTTTCTGCCACCTACGATGATTATATCAATCAACTCAATTACTTCGGTGGTAAGACCGATAATCATGATAGATTGAACAGAGAATATGTGTATGCTTGGAACCCTGCAGTAGATTTTGACAAACTGATCAACTACAGAGAATATTATTGGTTACCAGAAGGTCCAAACCCTATATTAATTTCTACTGTGGGTACAGGATCTGTCAGCGAAATAAAAGTAGTGAACAGTGGAGCCGATGCTTATCAGTTCAGCACATACACCACCACTAATAATCCCACAATCACTCTGTACAGAGGCAACACCTACAAATTTATTCTAAATTCAGCAGGTCATCCTTTCTACATAATGACTGAACCTTTTAAAACAGGCATAGCAGTGGACGGATCCACATCGGTGATATACACCAACGGAGTCACAGGTAGCGGCACAGGAGTAGGCACTGTTACATTCACAGTACCAGATACAGCTTCAGATATTCTGTACTATCAGTGCGGCACACACGCATCAATGCACGGTATCTTCCAAATTAAAACTGTTTCTGCTACCACAACAATAGATGTTGCAAAAAATATAGTGGGCGCCAACAATTATACATCCGCATCAGGAGTACAATTTTCCAATGGAATGAAAATTAAATTTGGTAGTAATGTCACAAACACAGTCACATATGCTGGTAAAGAATTCTACGTAGAAGGAGTGGGCAACAGTATCACGTTAACTGACACAGCAGATTTAATTGTGCCAGAGTCTTATTCGGAAGAGAGCACCACCCTGTATGATTCCTCAGCATATGATGACAGACCATATTCTATCAGTTTTTATAGACCAGTCACACCAGACTACATCACAATCAAAAAAGACAGTTTAGACAGAAATGCTTGGAGCAGATACAACAGATGGACTCACAGAGCAGTGATTGAAGCCACAGGAACAGCCAACGGATACACTCCGGAATTATTAGAGAGTGATCGAGCAAAAAGACCTATCATAGAGTTTGATTCAGGACTTGCACTGTACAATCACGGATTGATTGCAAAATCATCAGTGGCTCTGATAGACACAGTGACCACAGATGTGTTCTCCACCATTGTGAATGCCACAGGTTACATCATTGATGGAATCAGTCTTGTGAATGGTATGCGAGTTCTATTCACTGCTGACACAGATGCTCTGGTTAAAAATAAAATTTACACAGTTAATTTTGTTACAGTGGGTGCCAACAGTGTGATAGCCCTGACAGAAACCACAGACACAACACCTACAGATGGAGATTCAGTGTTCGTTGAGTTAGGAACCAACAACCAAGGCAATACATTTTATTATGATACAGACACAACCACGTGGAAAACAGGACAGACTAAAACTGCATTGAATCAACAACCTCTGTTCGCAATGTTTGATAATCGTCATACTGCTTTTGATGATGCTACTACATATCCTAACAGCTCATTCACAGGTGCAAAAGTATTCAACTATAAAATATCAGACACAGCAACTATTGATACTGTGTTGGGATTGCGAGTAAAGTACAACACCATTAACAATGTGGGCGATATTGTTTTTGAATCAGATTTAAGTGCAGGCACATTTACATACCGGAGTGGAAACACTTTCCTCACAAAGAATTACGGAGCAGGACATCTACACTATACCACCAGCAGAACCACACATAATTCTAAATCTGCTTGGATACAGAGATCAGAACAGAGTCGTCAGCGAGTGATTAGAACCTACACAGTTACAGCAGACGAAACAGAATATTTTGCTGTGGATGTGTATAAGAACAGTAACAATCTTACTGATCTAACAGTGAGTGTGGATGTAAATCATATCAGACAAGATTTAACCACAGACTATACTCTAGTAGATGGCACCATGAACAAATATGTTAAATTTAATTCACAGCTCGCTGTGGGAGATCTTGTTAAATTTGAGTGTTACAGTTCTGCCAAGAAAGTGGATGGAAAAGGTCTATACGAAGTGCCAGAGAATCTTTCTATAAATCCTCTCAACGAGCAGTTGAACGAGTTTACATACGGTCAGGTACTGACCCACGTACACGACATTCACGAGAAAAATTTAAACATCACCGGCACATTTCCAGGATCCACAAATCTTCGAGACCTACCAGATGTGAGATTAAAAGGCGGAACCATACTGCAACACCGTGGACCACTGCCTGCCGCAATGTTCAATCTAATTGATCAAAGAGCCAATGCAATCTCCGCAATTGATTATGTGAATCAAGAGTATCAAAATTTCCGACAAGCATTCTTAAGTTATCAAACAGGCACCACCTACGATGGTGTGGTAGCAGACAGAGTGGATGAGATTATCTCTGATATGTCTGCGAACAAAGACAACAGTTTCCCGTTCTACTATGAGGATATGGTAGGTTCTGGAGAAAATGTTACCACAAGGACCTACACAGTACAAGATGCCTCTGAAATAGAATATGCAATAGATGCACAATTTGATATAACCACAGTGAGCAACAGAGCTGTGTATGTGTATCTAAATGATGTACAATTAATCAGAGAAACAGATTATACATTCAGCACAACAGATGACAGTATCACTGTATCAGCCACACTAACAGCTGGAGATATTATTAAAATTAAAGATTACACAGATACCACAGGCAGTTTCATACCACCCACTCCAACAAAACTTGGAATGTATCCACGATTCAAACCTGAACTGATATCAGACAACACTTATAGAACTACCACCTCTGTGATTGTAGGACACGACGGTTCACGCACAGTGGCATACGGTGATTTCCGCGATGACATACTGTTAGAATTAGAGAAAAGAATCTACAACAACTGCAAGACTGTGTATGATGCCACACTGCTAACAGAGACAGAAGTAAGACCTTCTGTGTTCACTGCCACAGATTATACGAACAGAGAAATTAATGATGTGTTGAGCACAGATTTCTATGCTTGGGCAGGTAAGAACGGCATAGACTATCAGGTCAACAACACATATGATTCTACAGATCCTTTCACATACAACTACGGTAATTCTAGAAACGTCATAGACAATTCTCTACTGCCAGGACACTGGAGAGCGATATACAAACTGTTCTATGACACAGATCGTCCGCATACTCATCCGTGGGAGATGTTGGGATATTCAGAAAAACCTGCCACGTGGGAAGACAATTACGGACCAGCACCCTACTCATCAGGCAATGCTGTGCTGTGGGATGACCTTGAAGCAGGATACGACAGAACAACAAATACCACGGTGGACAGGTACATTAGAACAGGATTGAGCAATTATATTCCTGTGGACGATAACGGTCAATTAAAAGATCCTATCTCAGCAGGATTGATACGCAGTTATGAAGGTAGAGCCATATCAAGCCGATGGAATTTTGGAGATCAAGCACCAGCAGAAACTGCGTGGAGAAGGAGCACTGCATATGCTTACAGCATCGTTAAATTATTAGCACTGACTCGACCAGCGAAATTTTTTGGTCTATTCTTAGATAATTCTCGTCTCATAACAAACACAGCAGGCAATGTGATTGACACAGACACAGGTATCAGACAAAGATTAAGCACAGCCAAATATCATTTGGAAACTGTAACAAACACAGAAACAGGAGCAGTCACTCGCTATCAAACAGCCGGCTATCAACCACTGGTAGTGAACTACTTGATTAAAAACAATCTTGATCCAGCAGTATTCTATTACGATAAGATGAAAAATTTAAATGTGCAGTTGGCATATAAGTTGGGTGGATTCACAGACAAAGACAATTTAAAAATCCTAACAGACTCAGTGTCTCCAGGATCTAGCTCAGGCTCACAGTTCATACCAGACGAGAACTATAAATTATTATTTAGAACATCCAATCCAGTGGCACGTTATGACTACTCGGGTGTGCTGATAGAAATGAATACCAATGTTACCACAGATGGGTCGTCCTTAGAAGGTGGTTATAAAGTGATTGGTTACAATACTCTAAGACCGTATTTTAAAACATTTGTTCCACTAAAAAACGGCAGTGCAACCACACTGACAGTGGGTAATGCTCGAGCCACTCTGTATCAACAGTTTGCTGAAACAGAAACAGTGGTCACATATGGCACAGTGTTTACAACTCCGCAGGACGTGGTGGACTTCCTGACAGGATATGGCAAGTATTTAGAATCACAAGGGTTTTCTTTTGATGAATTCAGCAACGAGTTAAAAGAAGTAATGAATTGGGAAACTGCGGCCAAAGAATTTCTATACTGGACACGCCAAGGATGGGCACCAGGATCTGCAATCACTGTATCAGCAGGCGCGGCAGGATTCAACCTTACCACAGACAACAGTATTATCAGTCGTCTCACAAACCTATTGGGAGAATACACCATAACTGATGCAGGTGGAAGAACCATTGATAAAACAGATATTTCTACAAAAAGAGTAGGCACCACATTTGGAATCACATCTAAAAAACCAGAACAGGGCATATACAATGCTGTGATGAATGCTGTACAGAAAGAGCACATATTATTATTTGACAATCAAACAGTGTTCGCAGACATAATTCTACAGTTGAGCACAGGCTTCCGTCAACACAGATTACGAATGGTGGGATGGAAAACAGGAGAATGGAACGGAGATTATTATGCTCCAGGTTTTGTATTTGATGCCGCACAGGTGACCAAATGGTTGGCCAACACAGACTATCAAAATGGTGACACAGTGGAGTACCAAGCAGGCTTCTATGTGTCAAAAACCAATCATAATTCTGGCAACATATTTGATATCAACCAATGGCAGAAGAAAGCTAATAAACCAGCACCACAATTGATACCTAACTTTGATTACAAGATTGCACAGTTCAATGATTTTTATAATCTCGAAACCAACAACTTTGATGAATCTCAACAGAGATTGGCACAGCATCTAACAGGATACCAGAGTCGAGATTATTTAGAAAATCTTTTTGTCAACGATATCACTCAATACAAATTCTATCAAGGATATATCAGAGAGAAAGGCACACAGAATGCCATAGATAAACTGTTAAAATCCAAATATAATGATGCTGATATTTCCCTGGACATTTACCCAGAGTGGATGATCCGCACCGGTGAGTTTGGAAATGTAGATGGCAAAAAATCCATACAGATAACTCTGGATGATACCACTTTCAATGACAACATACAGAGCATAGAGCTGTTGGATAATCCCACAGACACAGCGAGTTGGACCCGTTCTGCCACAGTGTCTAAAAACGATCTTTACGACAAACCTATAGAATTCACAGCCGCTTCTGCGTTCTCAATGTATGATTACTCTCAAGAAGGATTCACTAGAGACACAGTGCGTGCC
>Ga0209702_10005787_pt1 | contig 16503 bp, 8 predicted proteins | sample FRY01_FD_187210 | JGI IMG/M metagenome (GOLD analysis project Ga0209702, IMG submission 187210) | Freshwater microbial communities from Lake Fryxell liftoff mats and glacier meltwater in Antarctica - FRY-01 (SPAdes) (version 2) | ecosystem: Environmental > Aquatic > Freshwater > Ice > Glacier... | reverse complement strand
TTGTTTTATTTTTTGTGAGTTGTAAAAAAGATTCGAGTGAACAAATTAGTCAAACTTCAAAGCAATATCTCCACATCAAGGCTGAAGCCTTTGATGTTAATAATAATAAATTGGGCGAAGTTATTTATCCTTCGGACTCCAATGGAACCTATTATTATTTTAATAATTTATTTCTTCAATGCGTTGTGATATGCGATGCAAACTCAGCAACCTTACCTCATAATTTTTATTTGTTACCATCTCAAATGGACTCAACTTATTTCCCATTTACAGTATCTACTCCTGTTTGGAGTTTTACATCAACTGAAGATACAATTAAGGGTATTATTTATAACCCTGGAGATTCGATTTATTTTCCTAATATTGATAGATTCGAATATTATTTAGTCAAATCAAATTATTTACCAGCAGATTCTACGAAATGTAACTGATATTTGGATTGTGAATTTTATTGACTTGTTGAATGGGAAAACTTATTTAGTTTCAATTCACAAAAGTTTATACCATACAATTATTAAAGAAATGAAGAAGTTAATATTTTTACTCTTAATTGTTTTATTTAATCAAACTGTATATGGACAAAATATTGGCCTTAGAACTGGAGTTGATTATTCGAATAATAAATTTATAAATAGTTCGATTGGTTTTGGTAGCTATTTAAATATTGAAGGTGTTTATAAGCAGATGGAGTTGTTATTTTCTTTTGATTATTCTGAAAATGAAATTGATGTTAGTGAAAATTTTAATTCTAGTATAAATGGATTTGTGAGTACTAATTATAAACATAGTTTGTCATCTTCAATACTATTTGCAATACCAATAAAAGAAAGGATAAAAATTAAAATGGGAGCAAATTTTAATTATCACGTTTTAAAAGCAACGGACAGTTATTACCCAAATAATATAGTTAGAACTTTTAAATCTAGTTATGTTGGTCTTGGTGGATTAATAAATTTCCAGTTCTCTGAAATTTTTAAAATACGTCCGCTCAATTTTGATATATTCATTTCTCCGGAGTATTTAATTAATGTAAAAACAGAAAGGGACCCGCCGAACACCACAACCGAATATTCTAGCAACATAAAATTATTGAATTTGCAATTGGGACTTTCTTACAAATTGGAAAAAATGCATGACGAAAATTGATTTGTAGTTTTTAATCATAACGGATTTATTCATCCCATAAGTGAAGGCAATATTTTTGAAAACGTACGAGCTTCATTTTTTTGAGTTCAAGGTAAAATATGAAGATGATTTTGCTAGCAATTGATTTAATTTGTATTTTTAATGTTGATTTGTATTTGGTTTCAATTTATACAAACAATTATTAAAGAAATGAAGAAGTTAATATTTTTATTCTCAGTTGTTTTATTATTTCAATATTCACATGCGAAAAACGGATGGTTTAGTAAAGCTACTTTCCCAGGTACACCACGTGCAGGCGCATCAAGCTTTTTAGTTGGTAACGATATTTATATTGGTGCTGGTTTTGGTATCGATACACTTCACCCTTCTTTATTGAATGATTTTTGGAAGTATAATCTAGTTTCTGATGTTTGGACAGCTATCGACAGTCTTCCTATTAGTTATGGGCTCGGATATGCCAATGCTTTTGCTATAAATGGAAAGGGATATGTGTTTGGAGGAACTGTTGATTCTATGATGTCGCAATTTACAAATCATCATGTATGGGAATATGATACAGCTACAACTAATTGGGTTCAAAAAAATGATGTCCCCTTTATTCCCGAATTCAATATCCCTTCTTTTGCGATTGATAGTTTTGGTTATGTCAATCTTTCTAATTTATTTTTCAATTCACTTTATAAATTTAATCCCTCTCTTGACATTTGGACGCTCATGCCCGATACATTCGCTTCAAATGTTTTATGGAGTATATTTGGAGCATCAAGAATTTCAGATTCTACTCATAATTATATCTGTACATTGAACAATTGAATAAAAAAGTACAAGCACTTGAAAAAAAATAGAACGCTCTTGTCCGTATTGTTGATGTTTATTCAAACATGTTGTTTTGGACAGCTTATACTAATAGTTTAAGAAGTAATGAATCGATCTCTCAATCTAAATTTAATTTTGATTCGATTTTAATTTATCCCAATCCGACAAGTATGGACTATTTTAATTTTTATATAGCATCAGAGCGAAGTGAAATAATGAATGTTAGAATAATTAATATGTATGGGATTTTTTTAAAGGAGATAATGATTACTAGTGGCGATGTAAATAAAATTGATTTTATTGCCGAGAATGGAATTTATTTTTTATTAATTCAGTCTGGCGATAAAATTTATAGGAAGCCATTAATTAAAGTATCTTAATATAAGATTAATGATCAAATTAAGTAAGTTTCACTTGGCTTTAGTGGTGTTTATTTACTTTTTTGTAGTAAATTGTAAAGCTCAAACCGACTCTTTTAAAACGAGTATGAATCCATATATTGGACTTTCACTTGGCTTGCCAATTAATAGCAATCATATCTTAATTAATGCAGAAGTGAGACCAATTAATAAAAAATATTCTTTAAATTATTTTGCAACTTATTATCAACTTACCACACGGTTTCCCGCTTTTTTTGGAGATTTAAATAAAGAGGAGAAAAAAGTTATTTCAATTGGAATTTCGAAGATGCTTTTTAAAAAATATATCATAAAAAGTAGAGCTCAAGTAAATTTTACTGCAAAGCTAAGTCCTTACATGGAAAGAAGGATTGTGTTTTATGAGGACAGTACTATAACTTCACCAAGAGTTATTGGTTCTTCTGTTATTGGTTCTCTTAATTTGGTTGTATACTTACATAGAAAATATGCTATTACATTTACAGGAGATTTAAGTTACAATAAAAACATATTTCAATTTGATCATAAAAAAACAAATATGGAAGGATATTTCAGATCAAAATATTGGATTGGAATAATGTACTTTTTCAAATAGTATATCAGGGACGGACACTTGCGGCTTGAATAGTCATTTTGAAACGTACTTAATAGACTTCGATTAATTTTATTCGAACTTAAAACTCCACCTCCAACATCACCGGACAATGATCCGAATGTTTTGCTTCCGGTAGAATCACACATCGCTTCAATGCTTTTTCCATGTTGTCGGTGGTCAAGAGATAATCAATTCGCCAACCTAAATTTTTAGCGCGCGCATTGGCACGAAAAGACCACCAAGTATATTGATGCGGCTCTTTGTTGAAATGTCTGAATGTATCAATGAATCCTGTTTTTAAAAAACATTCCATCCATTCACGCTCTTCCGGTAAAAAGCCCGATGACTTTGCATTGCTGATGGGATTGTGAATGTCGATGGGCTTGTGGCAAATGTTGATGTCGCCGCCAATGATGAGTCGCGATTTTTTCTTCCGTAATTTTTTGATGTAGTCCTCAAACCATTCCAGCCATTCCATTTTATAATCCTGCCGATCTTCTCCACTAGAACCCGAAGGAACATATACACTCATGACCGAAGTGTCGCCAAAATCTGCACGAATAATCCTGCCTTCATGGTCGATGTCTTTGTTTCCCGTACCAAATTCAACAAAATCGGGTTCCACTTTGGAAAGCAAAGCAACACCGCTGTATCCTTTTTTTATGGCAGGATGCCAATAGCTTTTATAACCCTCGTTTTCAAAAATACTGAGGTCGAGTTGTCCTGGTTCTGCTTTGATTTCCTGCAAAAGGATGATGTCGGCATTTACGGATTTTGTCCATTCTATCCATCCTTTTGTGATGGCAGCTCGAATGCCGTTGACGTTGTAAGTGATGATTTTTTTGTTCGCCATGATTGTAAGCTGCGAATTTAAATCAGCCGGAGGACTTTTGCACATCTTATAGACTGAAAATTAATGAACCTGCGTTATTAAGTTTCACCATAGCTATGTATTTTTAAGCGATTGAAGAAAATTCGATATTTCTGTTTGTTTTTGCTAAGTCTGAATTTCGGACAATCTGCTCTTGCCCAGGAATTGAATAATCTCCGGATCCTTAAATTTCTTCCCACATCCGATACGCTTTTGCTTGATTCATTGAGTGTTATACCCGGCAGTTTTATGCTGTTACGGGGAGATGTTCCGATTCCAAATGACCAATATTATATCAATGAATTTTCTTCCCGCTTTCTTTGGAAGCCCAATTCTTTGAACGATAGTATTGTTTCTGATACCCTCACGATGATTTTTCGCGTGTATCCGATAGCCTTTACACAGCCAAAATTTCTTCGTGATCGAAAAGTATTGGATCGAAAAGATCAAAAATCGACCGATCCTTTTTATACAGAACGTCCATCTGAACAAAATACGAACTTGTTTGGACTGGATGGATTGAGCCGCTCGGGATCTATCTCACGCGGATTGAGCATTGGAAATAATCAGGATGCCGTGGTGAATTCCAGCCTGAATTTGCAGATCGCCGGGAAAATTGCAGGCAACATCGAAATCATGGCGGCCATCACGGATGAAAATATTCCGGTGCAAGCAGAAGGCAATACGCAGCAGTTGCAGGAATTTGATCGCGTGTTTATTCAGTTGAATAACGATAAACATAAACTGATAGCCGGCGATTACGATGTTCGAAATCCAGATGGATACTTTTTGCGCTATTTCAAGAAATCACAAGGAGGATTGTATTCTTATACGGAAGCATATCAACGAGAAGGTAAATCTCCTTTGATTGTTTCAGGAGGATTGGGAGCTGCCGTTTCGAGAGGAAAATTTGCGCGGAATGTGATCAATGGCATTGAATCGAATCAAGGTCCCTACCGTTTACGCGGTGCCGAAAATGAACTTTTCATTGTGGTGATGTCGAATTCGGAAAGGGTTTTTATTGATGGAATTCAATTGGATCGTGGACAAGATCGCGATTATATTATCGATTACAATACGGCTGAAGTTACATTCACTACGCGTCGACTCATCAACAAAGACATGCGAATCGTAATCGAGTTTCAATACGCCGATCGCAATTATGCACGCACCTTGCTCACCGGATTCGCATCAGTGAAAAGTGAAAATATTCAAGCAGGAATTAATTTGTATTCAGAGCAGGATAGTAAAAATCAACCCTTACAACAGGACTTAAGTGCAGAAGATAAAGCGATTTTAGCAGCTGCCGGCGATAGTTTGAACCAAGCTTTTTCGAATAGCGGCGATAGTGTAGCTTTTAATGTGAACGAAATATTGTATGCGCGTATAGACAGTACCGTTAGTGCCGTTTTATACCAAGGTATTTATCTTTATTCTTCCAATCCCGACAGTGCGTTTTACCGCGTTTCATTCAGTAATTTGGGAACAGGCAATGGTGATTATATTGCGGTGGATGGAGTAACCAACGGAAGAATTTATCGCTGGGTAGCTCCTGTGAACGGGCTGTCGCAAGGATCTTATGCTCCAAAATTATTATTGGTTTCTCCCAAACAAAGGCAAATGGCTACAGCCTATGTGAATTATGCCTTTTCGAAAAAAACTAGAATGGGAGTGGAACTAGCAGCAAGTAAAGATGATATCAATCGATTCGCCACAAAAGACAAAGCCAACGATGATGGAGTTGCAGCAAAATTTTTTATCGAACATCGTCAGGCATTGAGAAAGGCGGATTCAACCGGTTGGGATGTAGTGGCTACTTTAAATACTGAAATGAACGATGAGAAATTTCGTTTTGTGGAGGTGTATCGCAATGTAGAATTTTCGCGTGATTGGAATACTGGATCTATAGCCTCCTTCGACAAAGAGATTCAATCGAATATGAGTTTGGGTTTAAGTCACGCGCAAAAAGGAGATTTGCGCTATGGTTTCAGAAATTTATTTCGCGGAAATACGTATCGCGGATTCATGCACACATTGAACGGAAATGTGCGTCCGGGAAAATGGACCGCCAAATGGGATGCAAGTTTGTTGAACAGCACCGGTCCGGCTTTTCAATCTGATTTTTTACGCCATCGTGATGAAATCACACGAAGTTTTGGAACATGGATTCCCGGAATCCGATTTGAACAGGAAAAGAATGTACAAAGAATAGAAAGCAACGATTCATTACTCGCAAATTCATTTCACTTTCGTATTGCAGATGTGTTTTTTAGTCGACCCGATTCGGTAAAGCTGAGTGTGAAAGGCGGATTTACTAGAAGGGAAGACGATGGCATACGTGGAAAAGATTTTGTTCATGTAACCACCGCCGACATGGCCAACTTTGGAATTGGTTGGAATAAAAATCAGAAACAACGCATTTCTTTACTCTTGAATTATCGGAATTTAAAAGTAATAGACACTACTTATACAACAGTGAAACCGGAAGAGAGCGCTACTGCACGATTGGATTATACATTAACGGCAGGAAACGGTGCAATCAGTTTCAATACTTTTTACGAAGGTGGAACAGGACGTGAACCGCGTCGTTTGTATTCTTTCGTTCAAGTAACACCCGGCACCGGAGCTTATTCTTGGAACGACTATAACGGTGACGGAGTTCCGCAATTGAATGAATTCGAAATTGCCATATTCGCTGATCAGGCGAATTACATTCGTATCTTTTCAACCACCGATGAATATGTAAAAGTGTTTTTTAATCAGTTCAATGCTGTTTTGAATTTTAATCCTGCAGCATTTTTTACCAATAAACCAAAACCATTTTGGGCGAAGTTTAGCCTACTCTCTTCACTACGTTTTGATAATCGAATTACAGCGAATGGTGGTCTTGATGCTTGGAATCCTTTTCCTCGAAGTATCCCGGATACGGTCTTGTTAAGCACGCAATCGAATAGTCGACATACTTTATTTTTCGATCGCAGCAGTTCTAAATTCGCTGCCGACATCAGTTGGCAAGATCAACAAACACGTCAGCTTTTAGCCAGTGGTTTAGAAACGCGTGGACAAGAAGCATCTTCCACCACCATCAGATGGAACATGACACAATGGTTGGGATTACAAGAGAAAATTGAAATCAGTAAAAAGTCGAGTAAGGCCGATGCATTTAGCTCCAGAAATTTTGAAATTGATGGAATAGAAAGCGACATGAAACTTAATTTCCAGCCGGGAAGCACTTATCGTTTTACTTTTTCATATCGTTATAAAGAGAAAGAAAACGTACAAGTTGAAGGGTTCGGCGAAAAAGCCATCTTAAATGATTTTGGAGTAGAGTGGAGGTATAATTCCATCAAGAAAGGACTCATCAATGCCAAATTCAATATCGTTAATATTCAATATAACGGTGATGCCAATACGTCAATCGCTTTTGAAATGTTAGAAGGATTAAAAGAAGGACAAAACTTAACCTGGGGTTTCAGCATCCAACGCAACTTAGGTTCCGGATTGCAACTCAGCATTAATTATGAAGGCAGAAAACCGGCGGGCACCAAAGTGATTCATACCGGCGGCGCGCAAGTACGAGCATTTTTCTAAATGAGAATTGTTTGTTTTCCTTTTTAAATCAAATTGTTAATCCTGTAATTTCATTCGAATAACTTTGCGAACGATACCTGTAAGATTTGTATGTAATAATTAAAATTTTTCCTGCATCCTCTTACAAATTCCTTCAGGTTTTCTGCTTTGCGGCCGATAGCTATAGGCCTTTGCGTGAAATTGGGTATTTTATTTTGTTGGTAGTAATTTTTGTAGAGATCATTATTTTAGTCACGCGTTAAGAAAATTCATGCCTTGTAATATATTTTTATTTCTATATGATATTTTGAGAGTTCTTTTCTGCATCGCTTCAAAAAACAATCAAATAAAAAAATGCCTCCCATCTTCAAGGAGGCATTACCGTTTATTAATAATTCTTCTTATTTCAATTCCAAAGAAACAATACCAATCTGATTGCTTTCACAATAAAGTTCAATGGTGTATTTCCCTGGGTTATATGTATTCCCTTTTTCCCAATACACACAAAGTTCGGTATTTCGATTTTCATACATGATGGACTCTTTGGTTGTGTAAAGTGTAGCTTGACCATTGAAAATAAAAGTTTCGCTGGTCGTCGACATTACTGCTCCATCCGGACTTAACACACGAACAAAAATATCTTTAGGTCCTTTTTCCACCACTAAGTTTTCCATAATGGTAAAACAAGTTTTGATGCGATCGGTACTTTTTGCTTTTGTGGTTTCGCTTTCCTTGCCGCTGTTTCTGTAGCGAACACCTAAGGCTTTTAAATTGGCGGTTTTTAATACTGAAGCAATTGCCACTTTATTTGATAACACCGAATTCTCTTGCGTTAAAGAACTTACTTTGGTATTCGCGCTAGACAAATTCTGATTCAAAGAAAAGTTTTGTTCGCTCAACATTTTGTTTGAAATATTAAGAGAATCTATCTGTGCAACAAAATTTTGATTCAATACTTTTAATGCACTCAGCTCTTCTTTCGCTTTTTTCAATTGAGCAGCATCCCCTGTATTTATCAACTTTTGAATTTGAGCAATTTTCAAGCGAATCTCTTCATCTTTTGCCGAAAGTTGGTTTTGAAGGCTCGCATTTTCCTGGTTTAGCTTCTCATATTCCGTTTTAATTCTTTGTAATTCGGCTGATAACGACTCTTTTTCAGCCATCGTAGTGTCCAATTCACGGCTCACTTGCTCTAAATGAGTCTTCTTATCGAAGAATTGCCAAAGTAGTAATGCATTGACACCTAATAGAATGGTGATAACAATGATGACGATGACCTTTTTTGAATCTTGGTCTTTATCCTGTGCAGGGTTGGTCATAGGGTGATTATATTAATAGCCATTGAATACTCAGGCTTCGAAATTATAATAATTTCCTTGTGATTGGATTATTTTTTAATCATTTTATGAACTCTTCGTTTGAAATACAAGTCGTTTTAAGTTTCTAACCATCATTGATGGCAATATTTCTCCAAATCGTTTTTCATTATTCTGATGGTCTTATACTCCATTTTATTCTCTAGATTTCCATAAATTTCAATGTTTAGAAAATGCATCCTAAATTCGATATACATTAGAGTTTCTTGGAAACGAAAGCGATAGAGATAGAGTTAGAGATTGGCTACTGCCTGTTAGTAACCTTTTGTTAATAGATAAATCAGGGTTCCTTCGAGTGGAAAGCCTTGTTTTGCATTTATAGGATTACTACCTTGCTATGCTTTAAACTGAGGAGTTGAATGATCATTCCTCATTGGAGCCCATCATCTGAAAAAAACAACCATATATGAAACCATTCATTACAAAATCAAAATCCTTTATTTTCATGACGACGATTTGCTTGTCATTGTTAATAGGAATCACATCGAATCTTTATGCCCAAACGCTAATTGCAGGTTGGGATTTTCAAACGACCACTAACGGCGGAACTGCTACAGCCGTATCTCCCGCTACACCCAAAGTTTACATCTCGAATTTTGGTGCCGGTACTATTTATCTTGATGGGACTAACAATTCCAGTAATTGGTTTGTTCCTGTTTCAGGAATTACTGGTACTGAATTAAATTCCTTTGGCGGAACAGCAAATAATGCGGGAACAGGATTTTCAACTGTTACTTCTGGCGCTTCCTCATTAGCATTAGTTGGAGGGACTTCTCAGGCTGCCAATGGTAAGTTCGCTATTTTCAGTTTTAATATGACTGGTTTCATTAATTTAACAGTGAGTTATGCCTCTCAACGAACTTCCACTGGATTTACAAGTCAGCATTGGGAGTACAGTACCAATGGTACCACATGGACAACTTTAACTACAGTTACAACTTTAGCAAGCTCTTTTGGATTGATCACATTGCCAACAACTGCCGGATTAAATGGAGCAGCAACGGCATTTCTTCGCACTACTTTTAACGGTGCAACCACTGCCACTTCAAATAACCGCCTAGATAATATTCAACTTAACGCAACTGCCGGTGTAACTTTTAACACGGATCCTATCAGCGGTTCACCTTTCTGCATTTCAGAAGATAACAGTACTCCTGTTAGTGTTTCATTCTTGTATGGAGGAACACCTAATCCAGGAAATATTTATACAGCAGAATTAAGTTCTTCAACAGGAAGTTTTGCTTCTCCTCTTGTTATCGGAAATCTTCCTTCTACTTCAAGTACAGGTACTATTGCAGCGAACATCCCGGCAGGTACAATTTCCGGAACAGGGTATAGAATTCGTGTCAAGAGCAGTGATCCTGTCGCTACAGCTGGTAATAACGGAACCGATCTCGTCATTGATAAAGTTGTAGCAACCGCATCCAATAACGGACCTGTCTGCGCAGGGTTAAGCCTTCAGTTATTTGCAAACGGTGGAGTCACCTATTCATGGACCGGCCCAAACAGTTTTACTTCAGGAACACAAAATCCTACTATTCCTGCAACAGTGAATGCGGATTCAGGCGTTTTCATTGCTACTGCCATTTCAACGCTAGGGTGTACTGATACCGCTTCTACTTTAGCCGTTGTGATAACTTGTGGATGCATTCCTCCAACCATTTCATCTAATGTTACTCAACCATTGTGCAATGGTGCTTCCAATGGTAGTATAGACATCGCCGTTAGTGGAGGTGTTGCTCCGTATACTTTTCAATGGAGTTCAAGTGCAGTGACTGAAGATATCTCAGGTGTTTCTGCGGGAATTTATTCAGTCATCGTTACAGATTTTATTTTATGTGTAGATACTTTTTATATCACCATGGGCGAACCTTCATTAATAAACCCATCAGTGGCAATTACGAATCCGGGTTGTCAAGGACTTAGTAATGGAAGTATTAATTTAACAGTAGGCGGTGGTACACCGGGCTATACTTATTTATGGGATAACAGTGCTGTAACAGAAGATATCAGCGGACTTAGTGCCGGTTTGTACAGCGTTACTATTACAGATATGAATGGATGCATTACCAATACCTTTGGTGTATTAACAGATCCAGATGTCTTTACATTAAGTTCTGTTTTTACAGATGTTACCTGTGCAGGAATTAATAATGGCTCCATCAATTTAACAGCGTCAAATGATACAGTGAATAATTCAAATCCTGGAATTTTAATTTCAGAATTTCTTGCGAATCCTACAGGTACTGATTCTTCTAAAGAATGGGTAGAATTAATCGCTTCTAAATTCATCAACTTTGCAATGACTCCTTATACAGTCATTGTTTCTAATAACGCTACCGCCACTACGAAAGGATGGGTGCAGGGAGGAGTTGCATCTGCAACTACTAATGGAACTTATGCATTTGAAATTTCTTCCGGTATCGTTTCTCCGGGAGATGTGTTTTATGTAGGTGGTAGTAACATGGCTGTAAGCGGAACTAAACTTCGTACCATCGATGTATCCACTACCGGTGGAGATGGTGGTATTGGGACAGCTACCACGGGTGGCATACTTGGAAATGGTGGAACCAATGCAGATGGTATTGCGGTCTTTAACGGATCTGCTGCGACGTTGGATTCTAACTCGGTTCCGGTAGATGCTATCTTTTACGGAACAGGAACAGGAAATGCAGTTGTTGCAGGCGGTACTGCCGGATTTACTTTACCGAATAACGATCGTTATTCCGGAGGTTATTTGCAAACGACAAGTTTCATTGGTCCGGATGCAGCCGGAAATGATTTGTTCGTTCGTGCAACAGGTGCATACAATACTCTTTCAGGTGCGTATTCACAACGTGTTTGGGCTTCTACATTGATCAGTTCATACAGTAGCTCATTGGTGAATATGAATAATAGTAATTCTTATTTATGGTCGAATGGCGCAACCACTGAAGATATTTCCGGATTGGCCGGAGGAGTTTATACCGTAACAGCAACTACTTCGAATGGGTGTACTGCAACACACAGCGTGACAATCAGCGCACCTGTTTCATTAAGTATTAGTGCCAATCTTTTTGATGTAAGTTGTTTCGGCGCAAGTGATGGTGGAATTGATCTCACCGTAACTGGAGGACAAACACCATATAGCTATTTATGGAATGATGCTGATTTGAATGAAGATCGTAGTTTTATTCCGGCGGGTGTTTATACGGTAACAGTTACTGATGCGAACGGATGTTTTGTGGTGGATACTTTTACAGTAACACAACCTAACGACATCACCTTTACAATTACAGTAACAAATCCATCTTGTTTTGGTGCCAGCGATGGCGCTCTTGATTTAACAGTGAGTGGAGGTACTCAGCCTTATCAGTATGCATGGATTACCGGAGATACTACTCAAGATATTAGCGGACAACCTGCAAGTTTTTATTTTGTGGATATTACAGATGCGAACGGATGCATAACAGGAGGAATTGAATTCATCAATGACCCTGCACAAATCATTATTAATAATTTTACACCTAATAACGGTGGTGCAGGTGTGCAAATTACAATTAATGGAAGTGGTTTTACCGGTGCAACAGCCGTAGAGTTTGACGGAGTTAATGCATCTTTCAACGTCATTAGCGATATTCAAATAGACGCCATCGTTCCCCCCGGAGCCGATACCGGTTTTATATCGGTGTTTACCAATTCAACGTGTAGCGCAACTTCTGTCGATACGTTCTTTTATAATCCTGCAGCTTGCGTACCACCAACATTATCAGCAGTTGCTACCAACGCATCTTGCTTTGGTGCTTCGGATGGAAGCATCAATTTAACAGTGAGCGGAGGAATGTTGCCTTATACTTTTGTATGGAATAACAGTGCAAATTCTGAAGACATCGCCGGATTAATTGCAGGTACTTATTCTGTCATTGTAAGTGATGCGGCGAATTGTCCGGACACTCTTGATGTTATTGTAGCAGAACCGGGAATTATCAATGGAACGGCAACAATTACTAATGTTACTTGTAACGGAAATATGAATGGAAGCATTGACTTATCTGTGAATGGTGGAACAATGCCTTATACTTTTTCATGGAGCAATGGAGATGCAACAGAAGACATCACGAATCTTATAGCAAATACTTATACAGTTACTATTTTAGATAATAATTCATGTGCCGGCATTGCTACATTTGTGTTAGTAAATCCACCGGTATTAACTTTAACTTTAAGTGTAATTCATCCGGGTTGTGCCGGAGCATCTAGTGGAAGTATTACATCTACAGTAAGCGGAGGAATTGCTCCCTTTACATATGCATGGAGCAATGCTGCTGTGAGTGCAAATTTAAATGGCGTCAATGCCGGTACTTACACGTTAATAGTTACCGATGCATATAATTGCAGCATTTCAACAAGCAAAACTTTAGTCGATCCAACACCATTTACTTTATCAATAATTTCTCAAACGGAAGTAGATTGCTTTGGTGCTTCCAATGGCGCTATTGATATAGCTGCGTCAAATGATCCTCTAAACCCTGGTCAAAATCCCGGATTGCTACTCTCTGAATTTTTAGCCGATCCTGCAGGAACAGATGCTCCTTTTGAGTGGGTAGAATTAATCGCAACAAAAACTATCGACTTTAGTGTAACGCCATATACGATTGTTGTTGCTAATAACGGTACCGCCAATACGAAAGGTTGGAGAGCCGGTGCTGCCTTAACTTATGCTTTCCAAATTAGTACTGGCTTAGTAAATAAAGGAGATGTGTTTTATGTTGGAGGATCTTCAATGGCACCAACAGGAACGAAACTTCGTATCATAAATACTTCGAACACTCCGGGTGATGGTTTTGGAAATTTAAGTGCTTCCGGAAATATTGGAAATGGAGGTACGAATGCAGATGGTATTGCTGTATTTAACATGGCTTCTTCTGCAATTGATTCAAGTACGGTTCCTGTAGATGCGATTTTCTTCGGAAGCGGAATTGGTGGTGCCATGGTAAATGCAGGTGCTAACGGGTACACCTTACCGAACAACGATCGTTACTCCGGTGGAAATTTAATTACAGGATCTTTCTTAGCTCCAAATATTGTTTCGGGATCACATCACAGAGCTGCCGGTTCATTCAATACTGCGACAGGTGTTTATACATCACCACGTACATGGACGGTGCAAGCAGCGTTTACGGATGGAGCTTCTGCTGTGACTGTAACAGAAAACAATACCTACGCGTGGTCTAACGGGGCTACTTCGCAAGACATTAGCGGACTTTCTGCAAATACTTATACCGTTACTGCTACCAATCAAAATGGATGCACTGCAAGCATTAGTACTACCATCACTCAACCAAATGATTTAACAATTTCAGGATTTACTCCTCCATCGGGAAATTCTGGAACATCCGTCATTATTAGCGGTGCAGGTTTTACCGGTGTAGATGTAGTAAACTTCAATGGACTGAGCGCAATGTTTAGTATTGATAACGATGGTCAAATTACAGCGACAGTTCCGGCAAGCGTTAGTACAGGTTTGATTGAATTAATTAATACAAGTTGCGATACTACATTAAGCGCAAATCCTTTTGTTGTTTCTGTTTCGAGTGCAAACTTTACCATCACCGCATTGATCGAAGGATTCTTCGACGGCGTGAGTGGTATGGTGCCGGTATTAGCAACGAACGGAATCAGTATTGATCCTACCGAGAGTGATACTATTCGTGTTGAGTTACGCGATCAGTTAACTCCAACTACGGTTATTGCTAGCGGCACAGCAGTTATCAAAACGAACGGTCAAGCTATGTTCACTTTCCCAGGATCAGTAATTGGTCAGAACGGATACATTGCAGTGTTCCATCGTAATGCAGTTCAAACTTGGAGTAATCTAATTACTTTCAGTGCGAACACGCTTTATGATTTCACGATCAATGCTTCAGATGCTTTTGGCTCAAACCAGTCCTTGTTGTCGAATGGTAAATACGGCTTCTACTCAGGAGATGTAAACCAGGATGAGAGTTTAGATATCGTTGACCAAGGTGCTGTAGACAATGCAATCTTCAACTTCGATTCGGGATATATCCCAACCGACTTAACGGGAGATGGATCTGTAGGAATTGATGATCAAGGAATCCTTGATAATAATCTCTTCAACTTCATCGGACCAATTCATCCATAAATCATCCTATTAAATTTTAAACGAGGGCGAAGACAGGATACTGTTATCGCCCTCCCTATTATTAGTTATTGCCGTTTTAATAGTAAAAGTTTACCCGCATTTTCAGGCATTTAACAATATCTTTTTAATTATCCTTCAATTTCCTTTGATATTTCAGTGATATTTTGTCAATTGCAGTAGAATTTGGGAAATGTGTAGATTATTACGGATCTTCCAAAATTCTTTTTTCAATTAGAGCATTCAATCCGAAGACTCTAATTGAATAGGTCACCCATCAAATGGCAAATGAAAATGATGAGGGTTTATTGCAATCGTGATGGGATTATTGCGATGAAAGCAAAAATTTAAATCTGTCCATTTCATGTTCTCATGATTGGACTCTACTTGTGAAAAAATAAAATCTAAATAATATGAAATCAATCTACACTACAAAATCAGGTAGAAACACATGTTTCACGGTGTTTGCTTTATTCTTATTGATGCTGACAAGTCTTCATTCATTTGCGCAGTCTACCATTAATACAGCTATTGCCCCTATAACTAATAATAATGGATCAGGTACTGCTACTTTCAACTTTCAAAATACCAATCCTTTCGGTATTATCATAACTGATATCGAAGGAATTGTTGGAACCGCCGGAGCTACAAATGCTGATTTATGGATTAAAACGACACCGGTAAATGGTCTTCCGGGTGCGATATCAGTAGCGAATGGTTGGACATTAGCTGCTACTGGTACTTTTACCGGAGTATTAAATACCACCACTTTGGTGACACAACCTATGTTGACCGGATTAAACGTAATCATACCGTCAGGTGTGACTTATGGAATGGCAATTTCAGCATACAGTGGTACTGTAGGTCGCCAGAGATACCATACGATTTTGTTAGCAACAGACCCTTTAACCTTTTCTGCAGGTGGTTGTAACATAATTACAGGTACAAACATTTCTTACGCAGGAGGTACACCACCAACTGCACCCACATTTACTCCACGTGGTTGGATGGGGAAGCTTACTTTTGTTCCACAACAAGTTTGTACATCTCCTCCCACACCGGGAACTGTTACCTCAACTGCTAATCCGGTATGTCCGCTTACAAATTTCACGTTGAGTTTATCAGGTGGTACTGGTGGAACAGGTCAGTCATTTGTTTGGGAATCATCACCCGATAATATTACGTATAATCCGGTCTCAGGCGGCACCGGCTCTTCATTGCTTACTTCACAAGTGGTATCTACTTATTATCGCTCTCAGGTAACTTGCTCCGGAAACACTGTAGTTTCAGCTCCATTATTAGTTACTACAAACGGCACTCCCTTATCAGGGACCTACACGATTAATGATGCTGTTGTAACCGGAGGCATAAACTTCCAAACATTTACAGCTTTTGCAAATCAACTTTCATGTGTGGGAGTTAGTGGTCCGGTTGTAGTTAATGTTGATCCAGGCAGTGGGCCTTATTCTGAGCAAATTACTATATCTGCCATTGGAGGCGCATCAGCAGTAAATACGATTACAATTAACGGAAACGGTCGCACTTTACAATTCACTCCAAACACTACGGACAGACACATCATCAGGTTA
>Ga0209702_10005783_pt1 | contig 16508 bp, 22 predicted proteins | sample FRY01_FD_187210 | JGI IMG/M metagenome (GOLD analysis project Ga0209702, IMG submission 187210) | Freshwater microbial communities from Lake Fryxell liftoff mats and glacier meltwater in Antarctica - FRY-01 (SPAdes) (version 2) | ecosystem: Environmental > Aquatic > Freshwater > Ice > Glacier... | reverse complement strand
ATGGCAGCAGCCCAAGACTTTGACGCTATTGAAATGAGCGATGAGAACGGCACAAGTTACTTCATTCCTTATGGAAGTAAGGCAAAACAAGTAACCCCCGGCCAGAACCAAGAGCAGGCGGATTCAGCATCAAGCACCCCGCAAACCGACACGCCAGCATTCAAGAAGTGGTTTGGGGATAGCAAAGTGGTGGACGCCAATGGCGAGCCGATGGTGGTTTATCATGGAAGCGCGGGCGACTTCAACACGTTTGACGGCGCCAAGGCCAGTACCGCATCTATGCACGCGACCGCGTACATCGGGCACTATTTTTCTGTATCGCCAGAAATCGCAAGCAGTTTTGTCCCGCAAAATCGGGATATGACAACCTGGCCCAATACCGTGGGGCCGCAGGCGGGCGGCAACGTCATGCCGGTGTATCTGGCAATCAAAAACCCATACGAAATGAGCATTGCTGAATTTCGGGCGATGGTCCCAGGCGGCAGGGGTCGGGACGGGATACGGAAGTCTGAGGCGATTCGCGCCAAACTTGAATCAGAGGGGCATGACGGCATCCGTATCTCCGGCGACCTAGCCCTCAAAGACACGATGGCTGGCGACGAATGGTCTGCGGAAACGTGGATCGCATTCGAGCCCACTCAAATAAAATCTGCCATAGGCAATGACGGTAGTTTTGATGCCAACAATTCGGATATTCGATTCAGCAAGGCTCCTGCTGAGAGTGAGCCAGTCAAAAACAGAATGAGCAACATTGCCGACACTCTGATTTACAATTTCCAGAATCAGTTTGCTTACCTCGACACAATTCAGAAGCAGGTCGGCCCGATTACTGAAAGCATGGACGCATCTCTGGCAGAGGAGATGTATTCCGGTACAGTAAGGGCTAAAACTGAAGACTTCCACGACGACATGCGCGACCCGCTTGTTAAGGCCATGTTTGATGAAAAGGTTGAGTATGAGGAATTGGAAAGCTACCTTCACGCTAGAGGTGCGCCATCCCGTAATGCTGCTATGCGTGAGATTAACCCAACACAAACGGAGCTTGATGATAAGAGAAATGCCCTGACCGATACTAGAGAATCGCTCAAAAGTGATGATGATGTAGTCGCGTACATTGCCAAGCGTAGAGAGATTAGGCAGGCCGAAGCATACATTGAAGAAGGTGAAGCTGACGACTCCATGACTGGTTTTCTAAAGAACCAGTTAGCAGTTCTGAGAAAGAGTAAGAATGTTAAAGACTACGTTAGCGCGATTGATAGCCTGAGAGCATTGTCTGGAATTAAGCCGTTTAACGGAGACAACACCGCACTTTCTGGAATGAGCAATGAAAGGAGTGGATCAATCCTCGCAAAAGCCAAGGAGGACGGCAAGGACGGCTCGCTGGAACGCGTTTCTGCAATAGTTGATGCCATCATAGCCAAGACCCGCAAAATCATCGTAGATAGCGGCCTAGAGAAGCAGGAAACCATTGACGCATGGGAGGAAAAGTATGAACACTATGTTCCTATGCACAGAGACGAGGTTGGTAGCGGAAATCCGCCTGTTGGACAGGGGTATAACATTCGCGGGCCGGAGAGTAAGCGAGCTACTGGATCTCAAAAAGAAGTCACTAACATATTGGCTCATGTTGTAGCGCAGCATGAAGCTGCTATTATCCGGGCCGAAAAGGTTAAGGTTGACCGTGCGCTTTATGCGTTTTTACAAGCCAACCCTGATAGCGATGTAGCAACGCTCGACAATCCAGACATGACTAGGGTTATTGACCCGACAACAGGACTGGTAGTTGATCGCATTGACCCGCTTTACACAAGCAAGCCTCATGTGCTGTCACTGAAAATAGACGGCGAAGAACGTACTATTGCCTTCAATGAAAAGAACTTGCAGGCAATGAGATTGGCGGCATCCATGAAGAACATGGGCGCGGCTGAACTAGGCGAAGTCACCAAGATGGTTGGGAAGTTTACTCGTTTCCTTGCCACTATGAACACTTCCGCCAACCCTGTTTTCGTAGCCAGGAACTTCTTGCGTGACCTTTCGACTGCTTATATCAACCTAAGCGATACAGAGATTGCAGGAATGAAAGCGCAGATATTCAAGGATGTTCCGAAAGCTATTCGCGGATTCTGGAATATGGCTCGCGGTAACGTAAATTCTGAGTGGGCAAAATACGCCAGAGAGTTTCGTGACGCTGGCGCGCAAGTAGGATGGTTGGAACACTATAAAAACATTGAACAACGAACTGACAAGCTCAAGTCTATGCTTGAAGGCATGGGACCGGGAAAGATGAACTTCACCAAACGCGAAGCTGCCGCATGGTGGGGCCTAATCGAAGACGCAAACATGGCCGTTGAGAACGGTATACGTCTTTCTTCGTACATCAATGCCAGAAGGTCTGGAATGTCAGAAGCTAAATCGGCATCTCTTGCGAAGAATCTGACTGTCAATTTCAACAAAAAAGGGGCTAAGAGCGTTGATCTGAATATGTGGTATATGTTTATGAATGCCTCTATCCAAGGAACTACCAGAATGGTTAAGGCGTTGAAAAACCCGCAAGTACAGCGTGTTATTGGCGGAGTTGTAGCGTCCGGGTTCTTGCTGGACATTCTTGCCAGATCGCTTGCCGGTGATGATGATGATGATGGTGAAAATGACTATGACCAACTTCCAGAATACGTCAAAGCAATGAACTTTATATTTTGGATTGGCGGTAAGCCTGTGACCATCCCAATGCCTTACGGTTATAACTTCTTTGCTTCCGTTGGCAGAAAAATGAGCGAAGCCATGTTCAGGCCAAATTACAGCCCATTGCGTAGCGCGATTGATCTTGCTGATGTATTCGTAAACGCATTTAGTCCAACCGGTCAAAGCGGGTCCGCTCTGCAATATGTTATGCCTACGGTTGTTGACCCGTTCGTACAGTGGTCAGAAAATCGTAACTTTGCCGGAAACCCGCTGCGAAGGGAGCAAATTCCATTCGCTGTACCTAAGCCTGAGTACCAGCTTGGGTTTAAGTCAACCAGCGCACCGGCTAAATGGCTGGCCGAATTCCTTAACGATGTCACTGGAGGAAATGAAGTCAGGCCCGGCTTTGTTAATGTCAACCCATCGGCATTCGACTTCGCTATAACGTCTGTTGCTGGAGGCGCTGGCCGAACATATCTGCAGTCAATAAATCTCCCAATTAAAATTGCTCAAGATACAGAAATCCAATCGAGGGAAATCCCTTTTTGGAATATCTTCACATCAGCAAAGCCAGAGGCCGCTACAGAGAGAAAGTATTTCGAGAACATTAGAAAGGCGGAGCTTGCTGAAGCAGAACTGAAAGCCTACCGAGGCGACTCGGATAGAATGAGACAGATAAGAGAAGATCATGGCGGAGAACTTCGTATGGCAGGAAGAGCAAAAGCAACCTCAAAGATGTTAGCAAACATAAGGCAGCGCGAGCGTTTGCTGGACAAAACAGATCCGCCAAACGAGCGCGAACAAAGGAATCGTTTGGAGGAAAAGAAAAGGGAGTTAATGAACAAATTCAACAAGGCGTTTACAGATAAGGTGGCAAACCAATGATGGGCTTATTGATAATACTTCTGTGTATCCCTGTTATATACATATTAACAATGGGACTGCTTGATGTTTTCCTAAAAAACCTTGGCGCCTGGTTGATTGGAATTCCTCTTATGTGTGCAATCATCATATTTGCGGCAGCAACGTGATACAGTTAACTAGCCCACCAAGGGGCTACGCCGTTTGCTAAGAAATTCTCGTTTAACCCTGCCGCGGTCACCTCCACGCCTTGTGCTATCGAGGCACAGCGATTGGCCTGACAGATGCGCAGATTGACGCGCTATTCGTAGCTGCTTCAAGCTTGTGAAAAAGAGGGGCCTAAACAACCCCTTGATTCCTAATACCGCTTAAGCGTACCAAGCTCTCCGAGCGTCCAGTCTAGCGGGCTGTTGCCGTAAGCTAGATAAAGTATGCCGCCTCCGAGCGACTCAAGATTCATCCAGTTGACCACGTTAATCTTGTTACTTGCTGTTAGCGTGTAGCCTACTAAGCACGGCGGCGTGTTGACGCCATCATACCGCCCCCACCTATCCAGCCCTCCGCTCATGTCCGTTCGTGATCCATCGGCGGCATCTAGCGGTATAGGCGCGCGTAGGTAGAGGTTGCCTTGCAAGTCCTTGGCACCCATCCAGATGTTTGTTGTAGTACCGTAGAGCGCCTCTGGCACGGTTATGCGGGCGTTGACTATGTATTTGTTCTGCCCCTCAAGGTATATCCCAGGCGCTTCTTGCACTTGATAGCCGTTGAAGTCCCGCACTAGCCAAGCCTCGAAGAAAGGTTCGGAAACAATTGAGTACGGGAAGCCCCCGAAGCCGCCATCACCCCACGCTGTCCCCCAAGAGTTCTGCACAAGAAACCTTCCCACGGAATCATCGTAGCCAATAATTACTACGTAATGCCCACCGATACTTTGCGCGCCACTGGCGGCGAAGCCTGTGTAATCTTGCGTCTGCCACGGTCCTTTCATGTGCCTAATACTATCGGTAACGGTCATGGCAATACCAACGGGCATGCCTTCGTTGAGCGCGGCCATGACTATATTGATACGGTCTTCTGGCTCATACACCTGCTGTATGCGCGTATTGCTTACCACTGACTCGTAGCGGCGCATCTTCGTGGCGTTAGCAGCTTGATAGGCGCTCTCAGGCGGGTTAACGCCAGCTTTGCTGATGTCATAGGGGTAAGCGGCCTCTGCGCATATCCCGTACTTGTGCGCTACGCTGTAGGCGTCACGCGGCGCCAGTCCTTCCTCGCCAGTCCTGTCCTCAAACTCTAGCGTGGCGGTGTATAGGAAGAGACGGCTTAGGTCTTGTGGCGCGCCTGCAAGCTTTGCAAGCCATTCGCATTGACTAGCGACCCCGTTTGCTACGCAGCTTCCGATGCTGCCTTGATCTTCGACCTCATACACGTTCGGCATTAAGTCGATCGACGAGGCGTACTGGTGCGGCAAAATCTTTGGTACGTATGGTATGTCGCGCTGATCTGGCGGTGATGGTCGCGTGTTTGCTATGTATTTCTCTGTCATACGCTACTCCTATTCTAGTTGCTTTCAGATTGTGAAAGTTCGTGGGTAATCGTTATTCCATGCTTTTTAGTTCTGGTAAAATCTTAATCATCGCCACTGTGTCTTGCTCCCTCACTGCTCGTTCTGCTTCAGAAATAGCTGCATCATAAAACACCCATGAGATGAGTGAGAGCGGGAACAAGCGTTTGGTTTCTGCAATTGTTTCTCGCAATCGCGCTACTTCATCTTGAATTTGCTCTGGTAAACTTTTCATTATTACTCCTCCTTCTCGCTGGATTCGTTCATGGCTTCACGCATTGCATAAACTCCGCGCCAGAACATTTCAGATGCGAATTTTCCGCTAACCTCGCTGGGTGGAATGATTCCGTCTGATATATCCTTTGGCACTATCGCGTTGTCTTTGAGCAGCTTTCTGAATTTGTCTATCGGGATCATGCGCTCTGCGTGATTCTCATCGACGAATGCAAGTTGCTTGTTCTCGTCAATCCATTTCTCAATCTGCTGCTTGTTCATTGCTTGCCTCCAGTTAATTAAAGATCATCCCTAGTTTCTGCATCACGCAGCTTCTGAGTTTCCATTGCTGCCCATTCTCGCGGGTACTCTATTCCTGTCTTGTAATCAAGACTGAATTTAGCAGCTAGTGCGTACTGCTCTGCGTCGTCAATGTAATGGTCACCTTCTTTTGCGTCCGTCTCATATCCGCACAGAGCCACGGTAGTGCCTTCAACTACTCTTATTCTAATGCTCATTGCTTGCCTCCATTGATCGGCCTATTGCTAACGCTTCGCGCAAATCTTCTGCTAATAATTCCGCCGTCCTTCTACAGAACCATTCCGGCCTATCTCTTTCTCGCCACCCCAGAATTTCATACTTACAGGCACACTCTCGCGCACCCTTGTTGCCTGATAGCACCGCTAGCTTGTTATAAAGTTGCTGCTCAGACAGTCTTCTAAGCAACGCTAACTTTTCGCCGTGGAGTGCTGCTTGCATCAGCTCCATTAGTAGTGTCGCTTCTTCGCGGCCAAGACACGGTGCAGTCACAGGCGGGCTGGTGTATAGAGGCTTCCATGCGGAAAAATTATCTCCGAAATGAGTAGACGCCAGCTTAAAAGCTGGCCATGAAGTTACACCGTTCCAGTGGGCTACCGGCTCCTGACACAAAAAGATAGGCGTTTTTGTGTCACTGTTAATTTCATCGAGCGCAGCAAGCGCCTCCTCTATCTTTAGCCTAGCAGCCGCCGTCAAACTCCATATCGGCTCACCGCCAAGTTCCCACATCATCGCTTCTTTGGCTTCGGTTAATGCCTCGCGTATCAACTCAGTGTTCATGATGGCTCCTTGGTGCTGTTGAGTGCTTGACTGAAATCAATAAGCCATTCCTCAAATCTACCGCCTTCCTTTGCAGCGCAGCCTTGTCTGCTCTAAGCCTAGCTCCTGATGTGTCCTGCAATGATATAAAGTTATCGCTCATTCCCCTATCTCCTGATTATTGTGAGTTTAGACCTTCGCCGTTAGCTTTGTGCCATTTGTTATGACAGCCAGGGCACAGCCATCGGACAACGAAAGGGAAGGCATAATCGTCGTGATGGCCGTGCAATCTGTTAGGCTTTGTTTTGCACGACTCGCACGAATCTGGCTTTATTATTTTCCCGTCACGAACCGCATTTCCTACAATTGTTGATGCCATTCTTTTTATAGGATTTCTTTTGTACCATGCATTTCTTGATTTGGCATGGGACGCTTTTCCTGCATCGGTGGCTGCATACTCTTCTCTGGCTAACACCCTGTGAGGCTTGCCCGCCCTAAACTTTTCATAATCTTTGTAGTGATCTATATTTGCCCTATAGTTAGCTGACACATCTTTCTTGTTGCACTCTTTGCACTTGTTTAAATGCCCGTCTGCCATCTGAGCGTGTTTATAGAACTCAGACAGCAGCTTGGTTGTATTGCATTTAAAGCATTCTTTCTCTTTCATATTAACCTCCACTCTATGACTAAGCTTATATAAAGCATAGCCTCTAACTAGAATGGAGTCAACTAAAAGGTATGTCATCGTCAAAGTTGTCGAAGTTTGAGGGACCAGGCTGACTCACAGGATTGGCTGGCGCTCTAGCAGTCTGTGCTGGCTGCGGCGCTTGATTCGCTGGCGCGCCACCTACCAGCTTGATATTTGATACGCGCCCGACAAGCTTCGACTTGACCTCATTGCCTTTGTTGAATTCTTCAATATGCACATCATCAAGGGTGAAGGCTACCCACTGGCCTTTAACCAGGTAGGGCGCTAATGCTTCGGCCTGCTTGCCCCAAATGCTTGCGTCTACCCACTGCGTAGGCTTCTTGCCCGTGCTCTGATCTTTGCGGCCATAATCACAAGGAAGGGACAGGTTCATTACCGGCGTACCATCCGGGGTAAACCGTAGCGTTGTCTCGTTACCTATTCTTGCTGTGTCTATAAGTTGTGGCATTGCCTTTCCTCTTTGTTGTTAATAACGGATTGTCACGTTTGTAACTCCGCCTTTAGCGATCAGCGTGATTACTTCTTTTGATGTCTTTGCGTCTATGCCGCCAGCAATTAGCGCATCGACTGCCGCATTGTTTATCGCGGCTTTGTGCTTCTTGTCGGCTTCGCGGCGCTGCTGTTCTGCTGCTTCGGTAGCGATTGCAGCAAGACGATCACGCTCGGCGCGATCCTCTGCGTCCTTTCGGTTCTGCTCTGCCTGTATCCTGCTGCGCTCTGCTGCTTCTGCCGCTTCCTTTATCTGCCGCTGGGCGTTTTCTTCAGCTTGTCTGGCCCGGTTATCTGCCTCCAGTCTCTCGCGCTCGGCCTTCTCTGCCTGTAACTTCAGCCGTGTTTCTTCTGCCTCACGCTCGCGCTTTTCCTGCTCAGCTCTTTGCTGTGATGCGCGCTCTGCTTCCTCACGCGCCTGCTGTGCAATTTTAGCCTCATGGTCTTTACGTTCTTGTGCTGCCGCCTGTTCGCGCAGCTTAACAAGCTCTGCCTGCTCAGCTTCCGCCTTCGTTTGCGCTTCCAGCAAGGCGTTTAGCTTGGTCAGCGCGGCATCCTTCACGATTGCAGCCTCTGCCTTGAATTCTTCAAAGCTGTCATCAATCACGACATCCCTAACTTGATCAATACAGTGGATTAGATTGGCTCTTAGAATCGGCGCATCAAATAACTCAAAGGCTTCCATCATTTCGATACGAAATTTAATCTCAGCAACTCGGGCAACTTCTTTTTCCTCAATCTCGCGCAAAGGCACTTCATGGACTTCAATCATGCCCTCGATCTCTTCGCTTATCTCTCTGGCCTGCTGGTCAACACGGCGGCCATAATCAAGTGATTCCTGCTTCTGTTCTTTGCGCACCTTATCAACTGCCGATTTAGTCTGCCGCAGCTTGTAAATGTGGCTTCGCGCTTCTTTGTTTCCCTTTGGGTCAGTGTAGTTAAATACCGCCTTGCTGTTGTCGTGCTTGAGCGTTGCAAGCTGACTGCGGAATTCGCTGAATGCGGCTATCTCATTTTTATTGAACTGAATTACTTCTGCTGACTGGCTCATGCTGCTTCCCCTATCTCAGTTAATGATTGCTGGAGATTTTTCATCTCGTTAATGAATTTTGTTATCTCTGTCGCCATCTCTCTTTGCGCGGCAATATCGAACTCAACGCGAACGCATTTATATTGGAGCGACTCAGGCAGCCGGTCATCGAATGAAACGAAGTCGCACCACTTGCGGCCAGTGCAGGCCATTTGCGCCTGCATCTGCCAAATGTATTTCTGGTCGATCTTGCCGGTTTGCAGAAAGTCAACGTGAGTTGAGGTGTTCGGTGCCTTTATTTCAACCAGCCCATCATCACCCGCAAGCCCGTCTGGTGATGCCGAAAAGCCTTCAATAGACGGATGGTCTACTGATCCTGTCTCGATCACCATCACGCCCTTGTCTACCTCATAGGCGCTTCTGGCGACAGGCTCCAGATCCGTGCCTCTTTGCATTGCAGCATTGACATAGAACTCCTCGCTATTGCCCGTTAATCGCTCACACAATAATTTCATCATGTAGTTTTTGCGGGTAGCGCCGCCTCCCTTGGTCATCACCTGATACACGGCTGACGCGGTTACTTTTCCAAGGCGGCTTTTAAACCACTCCTCTGTGCGCTGGTCATCCACGGATTAGCTCCTTCTTCTTATCGTCCTTCGCAGTTGTCAGCTTGGCGCGCAAAGTCTTGTCAAGGTAATGCTCCCATGCCTCCTTGAACGCGCCGTGCAAATCTTCCATCGTGGCGGCATCTTTTATAGACTGGAGAGCATCGGTAATATCTGGCAAATTTTGCGGGGCGTTAGTGGGTAGGCCACCATCAACATCATCGCCAGTGGAGATATTGAGCATCGCGCATATTCCATACCGCTTGCCGTAGCTGATACTCGACCCAACGGCCTGCACAGCGTTTTTACTGCCACTGGTGTCCAAGGCCAGCGGGATGCTTGTTTCTTCGCTATGGCCCTGTTTGTGAGAAAGAACAGTAGTCACCCACACAAGGTTTGCTTCGTGCTTAATGCGGAAGGTAACTGCGAATCCGTGAGCGTGAAGAACCGGACGTATTGCATCGTTTATATCTTCAAGCTTTGCAAACTTTGCTTTGTTGTGTCCCTCGCCGTACTCGATAACTCGCGGCAAGTGTATTTGCATTGCCGCAAGGTCGGCGGTGAATGCTTGCTTGGCGTTGCGGTCTAATACGCGCTCCTGCATTTCTAGCATCTTTTCCAGCTTGTTAATGTCAGCGTCAGGCGATGTTGCTACTCGCTCGATCAGCGACATTATTGCCTGTCTCTCTGACTGCTGTGCTTGTTTGATTTCTGCTATCTGTCCCATAATCTTCCCCGTCCCCGGTTACTAATTTTTTTAACTCACCAAGCGAAGGCTTGGCCTTTTACGCTCTACTGGCTTGCTAGCGACCGCGCTTAACTCGCGCCAATCGTTTGCTTTCATTGATACCTCGCCAACGGATTGACCGAAGAAAGCGGCGCCCGGCAGTTTCCCGATGAACCAGTTTTTGTTTACTCGTTTTATCTTCATGATTGCACCTTCCTGTACCCTGCGTCATAGATTGCTGCCGCTATCGCAAGGCGCCCCTCGGCTGCTATCGAATCCTCGTACATTTCATCTATTGCGCGGTCTCGGTCGGATTTGATGGTGCGGAAGCGAGCCGCTGCCTTTGAGCATATTGTCTCGTAGTCTTTACCGTGCGGTCTCATCAAAGCAAGATTATCTCCGTAACCTGTTATCTTTACGGTAATCCAATCATCATCCTGTATCGTCTTGTACTCACACACAGTCCCAACAGGAGGAAGCGTTGTGCCATCGTATGCGAGAGCGACTGGGCGGGCGACAAGGTCTGGGCTGTCTGTTGCTGTGCTACCTAAAGACAGCCATCGTCTGTCTAGCGCTGAAAAAAACATAGGGTTCCCATCGCCGTGCTTTTCCCACGGGTTCTCGCTCCCAACTTCGAAATGCGTAGCCCCTTCCGGTGCCTCACTCCAATCTATATCGCTCATATCATCCCCCACGTAATAATAATCGTTGTAATAAACACAGTGAGCAGCGTTAGGTTCCTCGCGGTCGTTTCGCTCATTTTGCACGCTCCAGTTCAGCTAGTAGGGCGTCTGCGTACTTTAGTGCGTTGGTCCCTACTAGAGATTCTCCGTAGTAGCCTTGCTCGAACCAGTAGGGGTTAGACAGTATTCCCTGCATCGCCATAGCTGCGAAGTGCTCGCGCTTTGTTAAACCTTCATTAACATTGCAAGTCCCTTCAGGCTCTACGAAAGGCATTGCTGGCATATCTGAATTCTTCATAGCATTAACTCCATATCAGTTCCAAAAATCCCGCAGAAACTATCGTTCATCTTCTGGCGGGTTACAGTCGGGGCAAGAGCACTCGGATGGATCACCCTTACAGTGCATGATGGCATCGTGTCGTTTCCGCTCTCTTGCATCTTCGAGCCCCAAGTCGTGCTCGTAATCTCCATCGTCGTACTCGTCGTAGCGCCTGCGCATAGCCTTCTCCCGTGTCGCCAGATTTCCATTAGTGAACGCTCGCAATCTTAGGAATCTCTGCCAGATTTCGCTTGTCAAGCTCCCTCCTTATGATTTCCCAAAATCCGAGCGTGTCCTCGTCAGCAAAGAGGCCTTTGCTCATGTCCGTGTCACAGATGATTTCCACGCTTCTCACAACGCTGTGCAGCAAAAACACTTCCACTTGCTTGGTTTGCATGTCATTCCCCTTTGTCCGGCCCTGATTGATTCAGGGTTTTGGTTTTGATGGGCTATAGTTACACACTACGTTATTCCTTGTAAACCCCTTTTAGCAAATAATTTAAACCCATTGTTGACTTTTAAGCGCAACATAGTAGTATTAGCAAAACAAACGAGGTGATGCATGCTCAAGGAACACAGAGAGAAAGCTGTGATGACAAAGACCGCGCTGGCTAAAGAGGTCGGAGTAACGCCACAGGCTATATATAACTACGAGGCAGGGCTAAGAACGCCAAGCCTGGCTAAAGCCTTATTGATCGTCGAGGCTCTACGCAAGCGAAAGGTCAAGGTGCCTATCAGCGATCTAGTGTCGAATAATCAACAATAACGCAGGTAGCGAACAAGCCCAGCCGGAGGTGGCGTAAATAACACCGGCAGCAGAGGCGGAAACGGTTTTCTTTTTACCGCTCCATGCTTAGATTGATACGGATATGTGGATACCGGATGGCCGGATAATATCTGTTTTCCCCGAGGATTCTAAGCGCCCCGTGACTCTGCCGCAGCCTACAGTGCGTAATCTGTAGGGCATATCTCCGAGCGTCTTGTGGAGTCGAGGGTGACGATCCAGTGACGTTGAAGCAGGGCGCTTGGAGATGTGTACGCTCGCAGGCTTAAACGCCTGTTACACACCAACCCCGGCCCACCATTTTTAATGGGTGTGCAGTCACAGGGCCGGGTCCTAATTAGCGAAGTCCAGAAACGCGAAACAAAAGGCGGGAAAATGAATAGCTCCAGAAAAGAAATGGCAGACCTAAGCCAGTCGGACGAAAACCGCTTGATGGCGTGCGAGCTAACCATCAGATCGGGCGTTAAGGCTGTTGGCGATGCGCTGTGCGAAATCCGGGACGGAAAGTTGTACCGCACTACTCATGAGACTTTCGAGGCTTACTGCTCCGAGCGGTGGCAGATTAGCAAGACCCACGCTAACAGGCTGATAGATCAGTCCGTTGTAGTTGATGCGATTGGCGATGCGGCAGGAGCTTTGACACCAATTGGTGTCATTTCAGAATTCGCCGCCAGACAGATCAAGCCACATCTTGCCGAAGTCACTCAAGAAATCAGGGAGAAGGTTGCCAGCGGAGCCGATCCTGTAACGACCACTTATGAAGTGATCGAGGCGAAGCGCGCAGAGATCAAGAAGGACAAAGAGCCGGACATTGAGCCGGAGCCAGAAAATCCCGAGCCTGACCCTTGGAAAGAGCTTGAATTCTCTTACAAGGAGAACCGGGATTTACAAACTCTTGTAGATTCGCTTTCAAAGTCTGACGTGGCGAAAGAATTAGCAGACTGGCAGCAGCGATACGTCCAGCTAGAAGGGCGCTTAGGCCAGCAAATGACCACGGCAAATGAAGCCCAAAACAGCGCGCAGTATTACGCAAACGAAATAAAGAAAATCCGCAAGGCGCTCAAAGTCGAAAAGACCACAGAGATTCTTCCTCGCATCCAGCAGTTGATTGCCGAGGCGCGAGCATGATAAACCTTCGTGATTATCAATCAGAAGCGGTGGGCGCGCTAAGAAACAATATCCGATTAGGCGTGAAAAACCAGATTCTTTCAGCATCCACTGGCGCAGGCAAAACCATTGTCGCGGCGTACCTTTTGAAAGAGTGTCACGAAAAATACAAGCGAGCGGTTTTCGTTGCTGACCGCATAGCCTTAATTGACCAGACAAGCGCAACCCTTGATCTTTACGACATCCCTCACGGCGTAATACAGGGCGACCACTGGCGATTCCGGCCATACGAGCGTATCCAAATTGCGAGCGCGCAGACATTGGCAAGGCGTGAATGGCCAGATGCCGATTTAATCATCGTCGATGAAGCTCACACGATAAGTCAGACAGTTGTAGACCGCATTAAAGAGCGCGGCACTATCACCATAGGATTGACCGCTACGCCTTTTACCAAAGGGCTTGGAAAATACTATGACGCGGTAGCCTCAGTCACCACCACTAACCAGCTAATCAAAGATAACTTCCTTGTGCCGTTTCGCATATTCGCTGCAAGCCAGCCGGACATGACAGGCGCGAAAGTAGTCGCAGGTGAGTGGGCCGATAACGAGGCAGCGGAACGATCAATGCCTATCGTTGGCGATTGCGTCAAGGAGTACATGCGGCACGGCGAGGGCAAGAAGTTTATTGCGTTTGGCTGCAATGTTGCTCACTGCGAGGAATTGCAAAAGCAGTTTATGGCCGCTGGCGTTATGACTGAGCTTTACGTCTACACGACACCGGATAGCGCACGTTCTGAAATGGTGACCGAGTTTAGAAAGCCTGATAGCTACATTCGCGGGCTTATCTCAGTTTCCGCGCTTGCAAAAGGCTTCGACGTGAGCGACGTGGAGGTGATCATCATGGCAAGGCCGCTTAAAAACTCACTGTCTGAGCATATTCAAATGTTAGGCAGAGGCTTGCGCATCCATCCCGGAAAAACCGAATGCACGATTCTCGATCACTCGGGTAATTGCCAACACTTTTGGCCGCAAATGTCAGAGTTTTTTGAGCAGGGCGCTCCATCTCTTGACGATGGAAAACCGAAGCCTAAAAAGAAAGCGAAACCGAAGCCAGAAGCCGAAGCCCTTAAATGCCCCAAGTGCGCGGCTGTTCATGACCGCGCTCCAAGCTGCCCTCAGTGCGGTTATGCATACCCAAGATCATCGAAAATTCAGCACATAGACGGCGAGCTAACAGAATTCCAAGGCAAGGCCGCTGCAAGCAAAGAGGATAAGCAGCAGGTTTACTCAGAGCTTTTAGGGTTAGCCAGATCAAGAGGATATGCTGATGGCTGGATTGCGCATAAATACCGCGACAAGTTTTCGGTATGGCCGAGAGGAATGAAGGACATTGCTGTAGAGCCAAGCCTGAAAACAATCAACTGGGTTAAATCACAAATGATTCGATTCTCAAAGGGCCAAAAACGTGCAGTTTGAGCAATTCCTCTTGTCGATGGGCTTATTGCCCCGCGAGATCGTGCCGGGCAAGTGGGTTAGATGCCCCACGGTTACGCACCCACGATCTAGCAACGGTTCCTACAAGCTGGCCGATGATTGCCAAGTCGGATGGGCAATGGATTTTGCCGTGCAGTCAGAGCCATTGATGTGGCGCGAAGAGAGCAAGGAGATGCCGCGCATAGATCGCAGCGCGATTGCTAGGAGACAGCGACAAGAAGGGCTGGATAGACAAAGAGCCAGCAGGGAGGCCGCAGAGTATTACATGACCTGCGAGCCAATTCGCGGCGAACACGAATACCTCACCAAAAAGAATTTAACGATGACCGGGTGCTACGGATTAAAGCGCGACAGAGCGGGCGCATTGATTGTCCCGATGATGATCGGAAAGAAATTATCCAGCCTCCAGAAAATCTGTCTCGATGGTTCAAAACGATTCTGGCCCGGAGCAGTTACCAGAGGCGCAACGTACACGATAGAACGCGCTGGCGCCCCTCTGACGATACTATGCGAGGGTTTGGCTACTGGTCTTAGCCTTTACGCAGCAATCCCCGCAGCGAGGGTTGTAGTGGCTTTCTCAGCGGGTAATCTGATACCGGCCTGCGATGCAGTACCGCGAGGAATGGCTGTGGTGGCCGCTGATAACGATTACCAAACAGCAGAGAGGATAGGCGTGAATCCGGGCGTTCGTGCCGCTAATCAGGCAGCAGAGGCCATGGGGTGCGGTGTAGCAATACCATACTGCAAAGGCACTGACTGGAATGATCTATACAACGAGCGCACCGAAGAACTGCGCGAGATTGAGCTCACAAAGCGCAGACCTAAAACATTCGCAGACATAGCGCGAGAGGTTGATGCAGAGATGCGCTCGGCAGTGATGAGACACGCACGACTAAGAGGGAGGGCGGTACTGTAATTAGTTGGCAGGGGTCTATCGGTAACCATACGTTCTGACCTGTCAATACAGCGCGCACAGAAGACCAAGCGCAGAGGTGGAGTCGAAATGATAGAGCCTGGTAGGGCCGGATCTAATCCCGGTATAAGTCTGTCATGTTGTAGCGGGATGATCCGTCTACAGCCGCCAAAAGCGATGGGGCGATCCGACGGATTGAACACGCGAGGCGAACGACTGGCTTCCTGTCAACGGGTAGGGGAGTCTTTCGCCTTTTGCTCGGGGCTTACCTCCGGATTGGCTCTAACTACGAAGTAATGGGGAAATAATGATGAAAATAACAACAGAAGCGACAGTGATTAAAAGCTACATCAATCTAATTTGCGCAATTCTGGAAATGGACAGGGAGAGGGCGGTATGAGCGTAGAGCTGCTTAACTGGGATTGCATGGCGTACATGGCAACGCTTGAGGACAATGCTTTTGATCTGTGCATAACTTCGCCGCCTTACAACATGAATTTAAGAGTCAATCAAAAAGGTGACGGGTACTGTTCGCGGCAGGTAGTTAAAGAAATATCTACCAAATATCAAAATTATTCAGACAATCTGCCAATGCTCGAATATCAACAATTTATAGAAAGCTGCATAAAGGAGCTTTGCAGGGTTTCAAAAGTTGTTTTCTTTAATATACAAATGATTACAGGCAACAAGCCCGCACTATTTACGGCTATTGGAAATCTTGCACCTTTGTTAAAAGAAACTATTATTTGGGATAAATGCGTAGCGCAACCGGCAATTAATGACGGGGTGTTAAATAGTCAGTTTGAATTTATATTTGTTTTTGGTGGTAATCCTATAGCAAGGAGGTTTGAAAATAGGAACTTTAGCAGAGGATCTGAAAGCAATATATGGAAAATACCCAGCAATAAGACTCAAACGGCTACGCATGGCGCTGGATTTCCTTTAGCAATACCGGAAAAGATTCTGAACTTGTTTGCCAAAAATGGCTGCAAAGTGTTTGACCCGTTCTTGGGAACAGGCACAAGTGCAATCGCCGCCCATTACGCGGGCTTTGACTTCGTAGGCTGTGAGCTAGACGAGGACTATTACAAAGCGGCTTGCAAGCGATTCGACGCAGAGACTCGGCAACAGGTGATGGCGCTATGAGCGACGATTCAGCGCTGTATAAATAAATTAAAATATAGGGGAAAACGTTATGAAAAAGAAAGAAGCTAGAAAGTTAGTACCAGGTGACAAGCTAGTGATGGTGTGC
>Ga0209702_10005780_pt1 | contig 16512 bp, 14 predicted proteins | sample FRY01_FD_187210 | JGI IMG/M metagenome (GOLD analysis project Ga0209702, IMG submission 187210) | Freshwater microbial communities from Lake Fryxell liftoff mats and glacier meltwater in Antarctica - FRY-01 (SPAdes) (version 2) | ecosystem: Environmental > Aquatic > Freshwater > Ice > Glacier... | reverse complement strand
CAACAGTGCTCATGCCCCCAGCCTACGATGCCTGTGTTACCAGAATGTGACACGGAGCAGGTTAAGTCTTTTCTAAATACTCCTGCGACCCTTCGTCGAGTCGTCTGGCTATCTCCAAGGTGAGAGCGAGATGGCCTTCCCAGGACGGGTCCCCCTCAAGGAGCGCCTCGGCATAGGACCTGGCGGCATCGATGACCTCGCCGTCGCGCGTGACCCGAAGGAGTTTCAGCCTCGAGCGCACCCCCGACTGACGCACCCCCAACACGTCCCCTTCACTGCGCAATTCCAGGTCCAGTGCCGCCAACTCAAAACCATCCAGTGTGCTGGCCACCGCGTCAACACGCTTTCTCGCGGTGGTGTTCTCTTCGGCGTGGGTCACCAGCAAACACGTTCCCGGGTGGGACCCTCGTCCCACCCGCCCACGAAGCTGGTGGAGTTGGCTCACCCCAAAGCGATCGGCATCCAGAACGACCATCACCGAGGCGTTCGGGACATCTATCCCCACTTCAATAACGGTGGTGGCGACCACCACATCCACCTCTCCCGCATAAAAACTGCGCATCACCTCGTCTTTGTCCGCACTAGACATCCGGCCATGAAGTGCGTTAATCTTCCTTCCCGAAAGCTCGGGGCGCGCCCGGAGCATCGGAACAGTCTCTTCCACCGTGGTCAACGCTTTCGCCTCTGGCTCGTCGGGGTCTGATTCCACGTCAGATTCTTCTTCCATGACCGAGGGTGTTATCGCCGGCGCCACCACAAACACTTGTCGGCCAGCGGTCACTTCTTCTGCCACTCGTTGCCACACCCTCGAATACCATTCGGGATGGTCCGCCAGAGCGACCACGTGGGACGTGATCGGAATGCGGCCCTCGGGCATCGTGGCAATGGTGGAGACATCAAGGTCACCAAAAACCGTCATGGCCACGGTGCGAGGAATAGGGGTGGCGGTGAGAACGAGAAGATGCGGGTGTCGTCCTTTTTGGCGCAACACTTCACGCTGATCCACACCAAACCGGTGTTGTTCATCGATCACGACCAGGCCAAGATCGGCGAACTGCACGGTGTCACTCAAGAGCGCATGGGTTCCCACAATGAGGTGGGACGCACCGGAGGCGGCGGCCAAAAGTGCCTTCTTTTTTGCCGCCGCTGGCAGGGAACCTGTCAGGAGAACAGGGTTCATCCACGCCACCATATCGGGCCCGAGAGTTGCGGCCAGGGATCGAAAATGCTGGTTTGCCAATACTTCTGTGGGAGCAAGCAGGGCCGTTTGTCCCCCCGATTGAGACACCGTGACCATGGCGGTGGCAGCCACCACCGTTTTCCCCGACCCCACTTCACCTTGAACCAGACGCGTCATGGGGTGGGGAGCAGCCATATCCTCATGAATCTGATGCATCACACTCACCTGGTCAGGAGTGAGAGTAAAAGGCAGCGCGGCCAGGAAAGCATTCGTCTTGTCCCCTTGTGTCCGCTGAGTGCTGCGAAGCAAGCGTTGCTGGTGGCGTCTTTTCACCAGTGCGCACTGGAGCACAAAGGCTTCCTGGAAGCGCAGCGAATCGCGTGCATGCTGCCACTGGGAGGCTTCGGTGGGGCGATGAATGCTCTCCAGCGCTGCGTAATAGCCGAGCGTCTTTTCGGGTGTGCGGATACCCTCAGGCACGACCTCGTCGGGAATCTCCACAACATCAAGAACCACCCCGATGGCTTTGGCTATTTGCCAACTCGCCAGTGTGGAGGTTGCGCTGTAGAGCGGAATGGGCTTTTTAGCCCACTCCTGGCTGGCGTGTTCGCCGGGGTCTTCGTCCACAAAGAGCTCATAGTCGGGGTGGGCGAGCTGGCGATTACCCCGGTAGACCCCGATCTTGCCGGCAAAAATGCCCCGCACACCCGGGGTGAGATTTTGGGCTCGCCAGGCCTGGTTGAAAAAGGTGAGCGTCACCCCACCGGTGCCATCGGTAATGACCACCTCCAAGACGTTGCCACTTTTCTGACGCATCGAGCGAGTCGACACCGAAACCACTTCGGCTACCAAGGTGGCCTGCTCGCCTACAGGGATGTCGGCAATGGAGGTGAGCTCCCCCCTGGTGGCATAACGCCGGGGGTAGTGGCCCAGAATATCTGCAACCGTGGTGTACCCGAACGCTTTCGCAAGCGCTTTCGCGCTGCGGTCCCCCACCACACTTCCCAAGGATGTATCTAGGCCAACGCTCACTCGTTCACGCTAGCGCCCGCCACCGTGTCTGCGCTCCAGGGCCACTAGCGTTAAACGATGACGCGCATTATTGGAGGCAGCGCTGGTTCCCTGCGCCTTGCCACACCAGGGCCCACCACCAGGCCCACCTCCGACCGAGTGCGCGAGGCGCTCTTTTCTCGACTCGAAGCGCGAGAAGTTTTCCACGGCGGGGTTCTTGACCTTTTCGCAGGCTCGGGGGCTTTGGGCTTGGAGGCCGCATCACGCGGTGCAACGGCCGTCATTCTGGTCGAGAAGCATCCGTCCGCCGTGAAAGTCATTCGCTCCAACATCGTGCAGATCAGCCCTTCGCTTCCGGCGTCCACCACGGTGACTGTGGTGTCCTCGAGCGTGGGCCTCTTTCTGGCGTCGACTCCACGACTCCAGGCTCGCGGTGTATTCATTGACCCCCCCTACGAGGATGAGAGTGTCCATTCTGTTTTGGCAGCCCTGCCACCCTGGCTTGCACCAGGAGCCTGGGTGGCCGTGGAGCGCTCTACTCGCTCCACCCCTCCCGAGTGGCCCAGTGGGTTCGAACCATGGGAACCCAAAACATATGGAGAGACCGCGCTCTATGTGGCCTCGTTCTCGGCAAAAGGATCCCAGCTGCCGAGTGAATACTAAAGATCCCATCCCGGGAGCGGATCCGTGCTTTTGTCTTTCTTGCGGGCACTACGCGGTAGATGTTAAATTCTCGGGGCCCATCAGCCACGGTTTCAAGAGTAACTATTTAGTGCTCGTTCCTCGAATGAAATTCTTGTAGTGAACTCGCACTCCTCACCTGCTCCCAGTTCACGAGCTGAATCCGAGCGGATGGCTTCGATGAGTGAGTCTGTGGGAGAGGTAGTCGGTTCAAGAGCAATCCAGCTGTGACCGATCCCCGGGGTAGGCCAGAAATCGCGGTTAACACATAAACCGAGCCACGGCGTTTCCAATGTCGATTGGCTTAACACGAGAGAATGTGGAGTTCCTTCCAAGCGTAATTCAACTCGACCCTTCCAGCTCACGAACCATTTGTAGTTTCGTGGAGTTCCACTACGCGCCAAATCTATGGGCTCAGCGTCATCGATCTGGACACGCGCGTCTGCTGTCCAACGCAGAAGCGGGTGCCCACTGTAAAGGAATCGGTAGGGTCGGAGACCAGAATTGGTTACTCTGAGCGTTACAAAAACGGACTTGTGATTTACGCTGACGGACTTCCGCAGCATCAGGGGCTGCCCCTGTCTGGATCCGGCCAGTGTCACTGTTGCATCCGAAAAATCAGCTACATCCCATCTGACAGACCAAAAGTCGCCATGATCGCTGATTTTCCCGTCGCGTTCAGGGTTCGGGTCCTCTTCAGAATCGATTGAAGGAATACAGTCGTCCCACCCACCCTGGGTCCCATCCCGAAAACCTCCATTTGGATTCCTTTCCGGTTCTGGTCGACTTGTTTCCACCAACCAGGAAAATCCATGAGGATCCGAGATCTGCACGATTCTTCCCCCGACGTTCGAGATGCTGACCTTGGGGCCCGCTTGGTTAGGGAAAAGCTCTATGCACTTGCTCACTTTTGCAAAACGAACGCTGCGCCAATTTCTGGCAACGCCACTCTCGCTCCGGGCGATAAACGGCCATAGGCTTCAAGGAAAAGGGAAGGGTCAAGTGTGCCATCCGAACCGTAACCTGCAGCGGACCACATGCCGAAATGCATCGGTACCACTAATCGCGGGTTTAGCTGCACTGCAAGCGCGGCCGCTTCCCAGGCGTTCATGTTTCCGCCAGTTCCGTTTACGCAGAGAAGCGCGAGGGCCAGCGGGCCCTCGTTGAGTGCCGAGAGCATGCTTCGGTCATATTCTGAGTCACCGCTGTGATAAATCCTCACTCCATCTATATCTATCAGGTACCCCACTGCATCTTCTGTGAGAGCTTCAGGAACCACGTGGAGAGCCGGAACTGCCGTAACCTTTGCCCAGCCTAAATCCAGCTGATTTCCGGAAATTATCGCCAGTGAGTTATTTATGCCGAGATCCTCGAGGCGCGAAACGCAGGATGGCGGAGCGACAAACCGAGCACCGCTAGAGGCAAATTCAACTGCTGAGTCGACATCCAGATGGTCCTCGTGCCAATGCGACACGAGGACGTAGCTAACTCCGAGGAATGCCGGTTTGACAGGTGACTCCATCTCGCGATCCAATCCATAAAGGCGACTGCAGGCGTTGCTGAGGTAGGGATCGATTGCGAGTGCGCCGCCCGCGGAGGTAACCGAGAACCCCGCTTGACCCAACCAACTCACTTGAACTCGCTCCTCGTTCACGGTGACCTCCCCACTTCATTCTTCTAGGATTCACGGAGGCCAAGAAATATGACGTCCGATGTCCAGACTCTACCCGGAACTTCAATGGCTCAAAGCTATGGTGGCTAATAGCCCAGTCGCCTGGATAAGGCTATGCATAATTGTCTGCCCCTTACCGAAAGAAAGCCCCGGTTTTTAAGCCTGCAGAAATTCCTCGGGGCCAGAGGAGGCGAGCGAGCGGGTCTGGCAGAGACTGCTTGTCCCCTAGCCGATCACACCGTGGCAAATTGTCCCTGGCCAGCGGAAATGAGACCCAGTTCAGCTGTTCAATTGGTGGACACAATCGAATTCCCCACGGTTCGACCCAATCAGCTGGCACGGCAGAACATCTCCACGACCCCACCAGGAGGCGCTCGCACTGAGGGACTAGCTTCGACGACCTCAGACATAAATACTTCGTGGATACCTGGAGAACGACCGCCCAGCAAAAGTTTTCGGCTGCGCGACTCGGGAAACGCATTTCCAGACCAATGGCCTGAATTTTCGGTCACCGCAAGTGATTCAAGTCAAAATACACTGGACTGACCTATACTTTCAAGCCAGGGACTAAGGTGGAAAAATGACACCGGTGCGAAAGTATGCGCCAACCTCTCGAAATCTCAGTGCGGACATCAAGCAAATACTCCTCGACCGTGGGTTGCGTTCGGGTGACCCCTTACCCAGCGAGTCAGAACTAATCGAGTTACTCGCTGTAAGTAGAGGCACTCTGAGAGAGGCGCTAAAGGGCCTTCAGGCGCTCGAAATCATCGAGACTAGGCACGGCACGGGGTCGTTCGTCGGCAAACTTTCGCTTCGGGCGATGACAGATGGATTAACCTTCCATAGTCAGCTTGGCCAGGGCCAGGATGACTTGTCAACCGCAGCTGATCTCACGGATATTCGCGAAATTCTCGAGACCGCTCTGATTCAAAGGGTTGCTGAAGAAGTATCAGAGGCGAAACTGGCAAAGCTCCACGGGCTCGCACAGCAATTGGGCGATGCCGCCGCGGGTGGGTTTGGAGCCGAGTTTCATCGCGCTGATCGCCAATTTCATCGCGCGCTTTACGATGATATTGGTAACGCCCTCGTACTTCAATTACTTGACGGGTTCTGGCATACTCTCGATAGCGTCCGAGACTCGCTACCCGCACCATTCGACATGCCCGAGGACGCGGCTCGGAAGCATCATGCTATTCTCATCGCTTTGCGAAAGCATGACCCTGAATCAGCCCAAGAGGCAATGAGAGATCATTTTGCCCTCACGCGGCCCTGGATTCTTGTCGGCCGAAAGTAAAGTCCTCAGGATGGGTTTGACAGATCGCCCTCTTTTAGGGTTGAATCCTTAGAGGTAGGATATCTAACAACTCTCCGCGGGGGGGTCCTTCTGAGAAAAGGGGCAATATGCAAGAAGTATTCATGCCCTCCGTTGGAATGTCTCCCGGGGACGTCCATCTTTCGGAATGGCTCAAGCAACCAGGCGACCGGGTGGTCGCAGGAGAAACGGTTGCTTTGGTTGAAACGGACAAAGCAGAACTTTCCCTCGAAGCGCCCGTGGACGGAACGCTCGGGCGCCATTTGTTCCCTGCGTCCAGTGATGTTCCTGCTGGTTCGGTAGTTGCCCGCGTGCTTGAGGCCGGGGAGATTGAAACGGACGAGGTCTCGCTGTCGACGGGGCCAACGCCGCACCCCAGCGTGGCGAGCGACGATCTGGATATAGAAATTAAGAGCCCTTCCCAAGGCCACGTTCTAAGGCAACACAGCGACCGAGAAAGACGCCCCGGAACGGAAGAACTCGAACCATACGTCCTTAGCCCACGAAAAAGGTCTGCAAGTGCTGTGACGCCCGGCCAGGTGGGATTGATCGAAAAAGCAGATTTGACGGCCGAATCCTCAAAACTCACTCAGCCCGAAAGGCAGCCAGCTCTTCAGGCTGATCAATTTCGGGCGGCAGTCAGTAAATCTGTCTCCCGTTCCTGGGCCGAAGTGCCTCACTTCTCCGTCGCGCGGGAAATTCGCGCAGAGGGACTCCTTGAATCTCTTCGCTCAATACGCGCTCTTGATTCGCAGGTTACCCTCACAGATGTCCTCGTAAAGACTTTCGCGCTCAGTCTTGTGGAGCGAGTTGGTGCTTTGAGCATCAACCTCGGACTCGCGGTGGCCACTCCACGGGGGGTGGCAATCCCTGTTCTAACATCGGTGGCCACCATGAGCCTGCCCGGGATTGCCGCCCAGCGCCGATTAGCAGTGACACGCGCCCTCGAGGGTCGAATGACTGAGGATGACACAAGAGTGCCTCACAGCACCCTCTCAAATCTGGGGGCCTTGGAGGTCGACAGTTTTACTGCCATCGTCCCCTACGGACAGACGAGCATTTTGTCCATCGGTTCTGCAACTAAGAAGCCTGTCGTAGATGGAGAGACGATTGTAATTGGCACGACCGTGTGCCTGACCTTGAATGTCGACCACCGGACTTGGGACGGCCAGCATGCAGCTGAAGTTCTGGCGCGCCTCGCTGATCTTGCTTCTGAGCCTGGACTCTTACTTTCGCTTCACTGAAAATTACGTACGATGAGGAGCACGATTATGGACAAGGCTGATCCCCCCTCCGCTCAAGATTGGGATTTCCCTTCTGAGGAAGAACTCGTCGACTGGCTCGGTGAGATGATCGTGATTCGCCGGTTCGAAGAGCAGGCCGATGCTCTATCACTCAAGGGCATGATTCCTGGTGGTATTCATCCGGCGATAGGACAAGAGGCGGTTGCAGTCGGCGTCATGCATGCGCTTCAGCAAAGCGATGTCGTAGCAGGATCGCACCGTTCCCATCATCACGCCCTGGCCAAGGGGCTTTCCCCAAAACGAGTCATGGCGGAGCTGTACGGTAGGTCGAGCGGAGTGGCCGGCGGTCGAGGTGGCTCAATGCATCTGGCGGATTTCGACCTTGGGCTCTGGGGCAGCAACGGCATCGTTGGGGGAGGGTTGGGCATTGCACTAGGCGCGGCCCTGGGAGCGAAGCAACTAGGCCTCGACCGGATCGCAGTTGGCTTTTTTGGTGATGGGGGTGCGAACACAGGTCGAGTCTGGGAGTTCGTGAATCTGGCCGTCGCCTGGACCCTGCCGCTAATCTCAATTTGCGAGAACAACCTGTACGCGGTTGAGACCGAATCAGCGGCCGTGACTGGTGGAGTATCCGTTGCTGAGCGCGCGGCAGGTTTTGGCTTGCCATCAGAACAGGTTGATGGGCAAGATGTTTTGGCCATCTTCGAGGCTACCAGTCGCGCTGTCGAGCGGGCACGGGCGGGAACCGGTCCCTCATTCCTCGAAATGCTGACTTATCGTTTCAAAGGCCACAACACTGGCGAGGTAGGCCGTTATCGAAGCGATGAGGAGATAGCTCTTTGGCGAGACTCGCGCGACCCAATCGAACGCCTGAGTGCGCGCCTGCAAGGAGCAGGCGCACTACCACCGGAGAGGCTTCTTGAACTCGAAACGCGCGCCCACGACATCGTTCAGGACGCGACCAAATTCGCAGAGGACTCAAAATGCTCGGACCCCTCCACCGCCGCCGACAACGTTTCGGTCTGGAACAACTGGAAAGGACACGCACAGTGAATGACGCGTCGATGTCATACACCGCAGCCTTTCAACAGGGAGTGCGCGAAGAAATGCTCCTAAACGATTCAATCTTCATCGTGGGCACTGACCTGTATGAGCGCGGGGGCCACTGGGCTCAGGCAAAGGGACTTGGCCCGGAGTTTGGCCGGAACCGTGTCAAGGACACTCCGATCTCGGAGGCAGCTATGGTGGCCGCTGGCGTTGGAGCGGCCATGAGCGGTACCCGCCCGATAATCGACCTAAACTTCATCGACTTCGCGTACGGCGCGATGGATGAAATTGCTAACCAAGCCGCGAAGATTCGATACATGTGGGGTCGACCGGTACCGCTCTTAATCAGGGCCACTTCCGGGGTTGCCCTCGCCGGACCCCAACACAACAACAGCATGGAGATGCTCTTTGCGAGCATCCCTGGGCTCGCCGTCGTTACTCCAGCAACACCAAGGGATGTAAAAGGGCTTGTCAAATCTGCGCTCCGTTCTGAGGATCCGGTTATTTTCCTGATGCACAAAAAACTGACCGGCGTCAAAGGGGAGGTCGGGGGCTCAAACGATCTGGTTCCGATTGGTTCTGCTCACCGGGCCCGGCAGGGCCAAGACGTCACAATCATCTCCCACTCTTTCGGCACTGTAACAGCGATGGAAGCCGCCGCCACGCTCTCGAAGTCGGGGATTGAGGCCGACGTCATCGACTTGCGAACAATATATCCACTGGACGAGGAAGCCGTGCTCGCGTCAGTCCGCCGCACCGGACGCGTTGTTATTCTGGACGAGGCTCCGCGTTTCGGAAGCCTCGCCAATCAAGTTGCGGCGATTATCCTAGATAAAGCGTTCTGGTACCTGGACGAAGGAATCAAAGTCATTACCGCCCCCCAGAGCCCCGTGCCGCACAGCCCCGAACTTGTAGCCGCGATCGTCCCGTCGGAAGTTGATGTCGTGGCTGCAGCCCGAGCACTGGTTGCCAGCCGATGACATTTGATGGACTCGCTGGCCGGTCGATTGTCGTAACGGGTTGCGCCCAAGGTATCGGTCGCGCCATCGTACTTTCAGCTGCGGCCGCGGAAATGCGTGTGGTTGGGATGGACATAAATGCCGCAGCAGGAGAGCAAACTTGTCTTTTGTCGCGGGAGGCGGGTGGCGACGCTGTCTTTCGGCAATGCGACCTCAGCGCGGTGCGAGCAATTGCCGCTGGGTTCGCTTTCGCGGAGGATATTCTCGGCTCAATCGACGTGCTCGTAAACAATGCGGCCAGGGTTGTCCATGTACTTCCTGAGGAAATCACGGAGGAGCAATGGAGCCAAATGTTGGCCGTTAACCTGACCGCCCCAGCGTTCGCAGCCAAGTATGCCGCCAAATCGATGATTGCGACAGGCCTTGGAGGCAAGATAATTAATATGAGCTCAATCGCGGGGTTGGCTGCGCTTGGCCGGGGGAACTTTGCATACAGCGTTGCCAAAGCTGGTCTTATCGGCATGACCCGTGAGCAAGCTATAGAGTGGGCGGGCTTCGGCATACGGGTCAACGCCGTTGCACCGTCCCAAGTAGACACCGAAGGATTCCGGCTGCTGGTCGGCAATGACAGGATTGCTAAAGGTGAAGTACTCCCTTCGGCAATCTCTGGCATACCACTCGGTCGACTCGCTGAACCCAGCGAGATTGTCAATGCGGTGATGTTCCTGGCAAGTGACAATTCTTCTTTCATCACGGGTGAGACCCTCGCAGTCGATGGTGGAAGCCTCGCACTTCACGCTGGAGGTTCGATGCGAACCAGCGAAGCGTCAGCGATTAATCAATGACCGCGAACATGTCTGTAAGGAGCAATCCATGAGCGTAAAGATATCTGTGGCTGAATACGCCCTAGATCCGGGCGACATTGCAGTGGCGGCGCGGCGAGTAGGTGCTGAAATTACTCTTGGTCCACTCTCCTCTTCGGAAGACGTTCGGCGATCAACAGAAGGTGCAGACGCGTTGCTCGTAACACTGCAACCTCTTCGGAAAGAGCACATTGCGGCTCTATCAGACTCTGTCAAAGTAATTGCGCGTGCAGGTGTGGGACTCGACACAATCGATGTGACGGCAGCAGCTGAGCGAGGAATTCGAGTCGTTTACCAACCCACATACGCCATCAATGAAGTCGCAGATCAAGCGGCGGCGATGTTGCTAGCGAGTTGGCGCCGACTACAACTTGCCGACAACTACGTGAGAACAGACGGTTGGGCCAAGGCCTCCGAGATGGGCGCCGTTCGTGCACTGCAGGACGCAACGCTAGGTGTCCTCGGGGCCGGTCGCATTGGTCGTGCTCTGATAAAAAGGATGGCTCCTTTCGTTTCTTCCGTGCTCGCATGGGACGCAGAGCCGAACGATAACATCAGCGGCGTCCGGTGGGCTGACAGCGCAATCGAAGTTCTCGAATCTAGTGACCTGATAACTTTGCATTTGCCGCTCATGGAGGACACGCACCATCTGATAGATGCCGCAGCTATTGCCCGAATGCAGGATGGGGTCATCCTGGTGAACGTGTCCCGCGGAGGTCTTGTGGACGAAAATGCGCTCGCCCAGGCACTCATATCGGGCAAAATCGCCGCAGCCGGTCTGGATGTATTCGAACATGAGCCCCTTCCGCAACAAAGCGCTCTTCGTGAGGCACCAAACTTGCTTCTGTCGCCTCACATGGCCTGGTACTCGGTCGACTCAAGCCGGCGTCTCACATCGTGGAGCATTGAGGACGCTGTGTCGTTCATCGAGTCAGGAGAAGTCAAGAATGGGCAGCTTGCATGATCAGTCGACATAGACCGGTAGCGATTGTCACTGGCGGATCAGGAGGTATCGGGGAAGCCATTGTGGCCAATCTCTTAAAAGAGAACTACATTGTGGTAAGTCTTGGCCGCTCGGAGCCACAGTCGCCGCTCGACTCGGTCGAGTACTTGAAATGTGACGTTTCAATTGCAGCGCAAGTAAACGAAGCAGTTCTCGGTTCCGTCGACAAGCTGGGCCGCCTCGATGTCCTTGTCACGACAGCTGGCGTTCTGCACTCTGCACCCGTGCATTTAACTACCGACGAGACGTGGGATGAGATTATCGGGACAAATCTCACGGGAGTTTTTTATTCCTGCCGGGCCGCCCTCCCCGCAATGATTGCAGCGGGTTCTGGCAGCATCGTGAACCTGTCTTCAGTTCATGCTGTTGCAACAGTCCCCGGTGCGGGTGCGTATGCCGCGAGTAAGGGGGCAGTTGTGTCGCTGTCCAGGCAGATGGCCGTCGAATACGCCGATGCCGGCATTCGGGTCAACTCCCTTGTGGTCGGCTCGGTAGATACGAAGATGACTACCCGTCACAAGGCGTTGTTGAGCCGGGACGGAGTAAAAATAGTCCCGCCACCTGGTCAAATAGGTCGGATGGCCCTGCCCGATGAAATTGCCAAGGCAGTAATATTTTTGGCGGGCAACGGCAGCAGCTTCGTGACCGGCTCTGCGATAACAGTCGACGGAGGATTGCTCAGTGTACTAATTTAGGCCAAAGTATTCTCGGTGACCTGCCGCCCCTGAACTGAGCAGGAGTCAAACAACGGATTTTCTGACACTCGTCAGAAACTTGCCAGTACCCAGGCAACCGCAGGTGCGGTTGGGGGCTTGGGCTGGCGTGGACACGGTCTGAACCCAAGATCACGGTCGATCTGAATGTTGTGCCTCCATGTGTGGACGGTATCTACCCGACGTGTAGTGCGCCAAAGAGTTGTTCTTCCTTCACCCGTAAGGAACCCGACAGGCCATGCGACAGCGCCGCGTTCGGACGCCAATCAGATCTAACGTGCTTCAAGGCCAACCGTCCAACCCCACCCGTCCTCAATGCCTAAATGCCGCTGAACGAAAAAGATGCCGTCAGCAGTTTGGCCGCAACATCCGCCAGATAGATGCTTCATTTCCCCAGACAAATGCTCTGCGTTTCAGTGAAGCGCCTGGCCACGTGCTCGCAAGTTTCACCAGCGCTTTCGGCGGTCCTAACCCTTGCTCCCGAGCCCTTTTCAGCAGCAAGGCTGATTCACGAAGAAAAAAGGAGCGCGCTTTGAGCGAAATTTCGATCAAAGGAGACGTCTAAATGGCTCCGAGAACAGGGTCAGATTGGGCTATTGCTGACAAAATTCGATTTTCGTCCCCCTCACCTTTTGCGAACTCATCAACGACTTCCCCAGCAGCCAGCACCAAGTACCTGTCGCAGAGACCAAGTAATTCGTCCAGTTCGCTGGAAACGATGACAAGTGACAGCCCCTGAAGAGTCAGCCCAGCAATTAGCTCGTATATCTGTTGTCGTGTCCCAACGTCAATACCCTTTGTCGGTTCGTCTAAAAGTAGTATTTTTGGCTCCGGCAGCAGCGCTCTTGCGATTAAGACCTTCTGCTGATTGCCCCCACTTAGATGCTCGACGCTACTGTCGAGACTTGGCGTCTTTATCTGGAGTTCAGAGTTTGCCTTTTCGCCAGCCACTCGCTCGAGGCTTGATCGCACGACACCCCCTATGGAAACCCGCCCTAAAGCACCAATTGTGATGTTCTGCAGCATGTTCAGATTGAACAAAAGACCCTTCCGCTTGCGGTCCTCACTCAGCATCCCCAGTCCCAGGCGCCGGGAGTATCGCGGATGCCCAGGGCGCACCACGAAGCCATTTATGTCAACTTTGCCAGTTCTCGATGTAGCTCCGTAGATTGCCTCGAGTAACTCGCTACGCCCAGACCCCAAAAGGCCCGCGATTCCCAGAACCTCGCCGCGGTGGAGGCTAAATGAGACGTTATGTACCGGTGCCCCCGACCCGCGGCGTCTTGTGGATAGACCCGCAACCGTCATCACTGCTGGACCAGGCGAGAGAACTCTGCCCGGGAAAAGATTCTTAACGTCCCGACCTGCCATCGCGTTAATGATTTTTTGGGAGGTCATCCCGCTCCTTTGAAGCCTGTCAACCACTTTGCCATCTCGCAAGACAGTTACTGTATTGGAGATACGGAGAACCTCTTGAACTCGATGAGTGACGTACAAAATACCGAGGCCAGCCTTGGCCAAATCAAGCACGATGTCTCCTAAGGCCGCCGCCTCTGCATCCGCGAGAGAAGTCGTAGGTTCGTCAAGAATCAGCACCGCCGGTTTGAGTGCCAAAGCTCTCGCAACCATCAAAAGTTGCCGCTGGGACGCCGAGAGACCGGCCGCCAAGGTTCGTGGTGGAATGCTCAGGCCAAGCTGGCGCAGGATGGCAGCACATTCCGCGTCAGCCCGACGCCGTGAGAACAGGAAGCGTCCTGGGAGGTGACCCACGAAAACATTTTCCGTCAGGGAAATGTCGTCCACAACGTTGATTTCCTGTGGCACATATCCAATCGAGAAATCATGCTTGACGCGAAGGTTCCGAAATACAGCTCGCCTCCCCGCTACGGTAATCACCCCTAAGAACGAGTCCCCGTGGGCTCCCGTCATAATCTTCACAAGGGTCGACTTACCCGCACCATTTTGTCCAATCAGGGCGTGAATGGTACCCGAAACGATATCTAGCGACACGTTATCTAGTGCCAGGGTTCCCCCAAAGGCTTTTGAAATACCTCTGGCTCGAAGTGCAAGCGGCTTTTGATCCACGCTCATCCCCCACAATCTAATTTTGCCGACCCGGGACCGGCCCGCCGACTACCGAGGAGTCGACGGGCCTGTCATTTAGTTTGCTGCTTCTGCTTGGTCCAGGATGTCGTAGTAGGGCTCAAGGTCCCCAGCCTTGATTACAGGCGATGGCAATAGGTTTATGTAGTCAACGCTCTCCCCTCTGGCAAGAGCCCCCGCGAGCTCGGCGACTTTCCGGGATTCAGAATACAAAGGCTGGGCTAGAACAGCAAAAACCTCACCCGCGGTGACGAGGTCGAGGTTCTGCCTGGTGTAATCCATCCCGATGATTGTCAACTTGACTCCACTGGTTCGTTGAGCTCCCGCCCAAGTTGCTGGCCCTCCTCCGGTCGTCGAAAAAGCGCCCACAATATCGGGATTGGCTTGGATGAGCCCAATTGCTTTCTGCTGGGCAGCAACCGGGTCGAAGCCTTCCATGACCGTCTCAAGAATCTTCACGTCGGGGTACTCGCTGTTCATAGTGGCCGTAAACGATTCGGTCATCAGGTTTTCCGAGGTATTTGAGCTTCCCTGAGTAATCGCCACAGTTCCCTGCCCTTGGATTTCAGCGCCGAGCGCAAGCGCCGCGTTCTTCCCGCCTTCGGCAATGTCCTGTGCCGCCGCCGCAAGTAAGCCAGGGACTGTTCCCTCTTCAGGCAAAACGTGCCACGTCACGATTGGGTATCCCAAATTGCCCAGTTTCTCCATGTAGGAATTTAGCCCTGGGTCCGCGCCGTAAACCGCGATGGCGTCATAACTGGTCTTCGCAATCGCCGCTTCAGCGAGGGCAATTGAAGCAGTGATGTCATAACTCGTTGCGCTGGGATTGCCGACCAGGTCACACTTGTAGTCGAGGTCTTTGCAGGCAGCAATGAACCCGGCCTGCATGATTTTGTGCACCGGGTGAGTGAATAGAGGCTGCACCCAGAGAATGGAGATTTGCTTGTCTTCTCCAGCACCCGAGGTGTCCGTCTGAGCATCGGTCTCGTCCGGGGACCCGGCAGCACAACTGCTAAGTCCCAACACAAGTGTGGCGCCAAATGCTATGGCCCCAACAGCTCTACTTACACTTAGTCTGCTTCTCATTTCTTAGTCCTGCCTTTCGTTTTGTTGGTGATTCGGTTTTTGCCTGTCCCAGCCCAATGGCTGGGAAGCGCTGGTTCATTGAGCCTGAGGTTCAATTTATTGGGGCAGTCACATTGGGCTCCTGGTCGCCGGTTACAGGTGACTCAACACTGGGGAGCCGGCGGCGCCATACGTCTAATGCAACCGCCAAAATCATGATGGATCCAACCGCAATTGTTTGCCAATTTGGGCTTACCCCAATCACTACCAGCCCGCTCTGAACAACTTGAAGAAGGAGCATCCCGACGAGTCCTCCCAGAATTGAGCCGGTACCCCCGAACAGGCTCACTCCACCAACCACAACTCCTGCGATCACGAGAAGCTCCCAGCCCTGGCCGATCGCGGTGCTCCCGGCACCCAGATTCCCCATCACAAAAATCCCTGCGAGCGCGGCGAGTGTTCCTGAAGTAATGAATGCGCAAAACTTGTAACGCTCAACCCGAACTCCCGCAAGGCTGGCAACCAGCGGATTGCCGCCCACGGCGTAAAGCGTTCTTCCTGGGACCGTTCGTCGAAGGTAAGAATCTGCGAGAAGCCCGAGAATTACGAAAGCCAAAATCGACCAGCCCATGCCAAAAATAGGCGTAGCTTGCCCTACCTCCGATACGACATCCGGAAGCGGGTAGACGGGTTGACCGTTTGTAATTACCTGGGTAGCGCCCTGTGCAACAAACAGCATGCCGAGGGTGACGATGAAAGCCGGCACGTGAAACCTAACCACCAGAAACCCATTAATTGCGCCAACAAGAGCACCCGTGCAGAGGCCAAAGATGACGGAGACAATGATTGGCAATCCCTTATTTGCCATCAAATCGGCAGACACGATTGCACCCAGTCCTGCTGTAGAGCCAACGGACAAGTCGAACTCTCCCCCCACCAACAGAATTACTTGTCCTATAGCGATGATTCCCAAAAACGAGAGGGAGGAGAGGATTGCTCGGACATTTCCACTTGACGCAAACGCAGGCTCTAATGCCTGAAAAACAAAAATAAGCACTGCCAGTGCGACAAGAACTCCGGACTCGCCAACTGCAAAAAGCCTAAGCAACCGCACCCGTAAAAAAGGAGGCGAGCTCCCCAAAGCACTCATAGAGGGGGGAGCCCAGACGAAATGGGGCTACTCAGGTTTCCAGAGCATAATAACAAGCCGGACGACCTCTCTGTCGCATCTTCTTGATGAACAAGATAACACCTAGGACATCAGATGTCCAATGACATTGAAAATCGCGGCCCATCGCTAACCGGCCCACCATAAAAGGGATGCTCCCGGACATTCGCAACCGCCCGAAAAACATCCGGGGATTGGGTTCAAATCAATCGGTTTGAAGGACCGGCTGGTTCAGAGCGAACGCGAGGCCGAGCGTTCTTGCCCCAAGAAGAAGCAAGAGGTAATAAAAGCAGAAGCCACCACTGCGAGTGTTTCGACATCAAAAACCGATGAGCCTAGTTGGCTCACTTCTTTGAGTCCTCAATCTCGGCAAAAGGATCCCACCCGCCCCTTGAGGCGTGAAGATCGCGCCCCTGCAGCGACACCGGTGTGTCTTTTTCGCCCCGGGCGAGGACAAGACCAATGGCTCTAAACCCTTCGGGCAGGGGTGT
>Ga0209702_10005778_pt1 | contig 16515 bp, 13 predicted proteins | sample FRY01_FD_187210 | JGI IMG/M metagenome (GOLD analysis project Ga0209702, IMG submission 187210) | Freshwater microbial communities from Lake Fryxell liftoff mats and glacier meltwater in Antarctica - FRY-01 (SPAdes) (version 2) | ecosystem: Environmental > Aquatic > Freshwater > Ice > Glacier... | reverse complement strand
CCCCCGCATCCCAATACCGCAAACTGCCCAGCGTAGACGCTCTGCTCCAGCGCGCCGAGACGGAAGAGTTGATCGCCCGCTTCGGCGCGGAGCAGGTGACCGACGCCATCCGCGGCTTGTTGGACGCAAGCCGGGCCGCCATCCAGCACAGCGCAGCAGCACCCGGCGTGGATGCGCTGATTGCTGATCTGTCCGAACGGTTGGCGCACACAAACCGCCCCTCCCTGCGCCCCGTCATCAACGCCACCGGCGTCATCATCCACACGAATCTGGGCCGCGCGCCGCTGAGTGTGGCGGCGCGCCAGGCCATCCAAAGCGCGGCCACCGGCTACAACAATCTGGAATATGACATCGACGCGGGGGAACGGGGCAGCCGCCATATCCACGCCCGCCAACTACTGCGCGAACTGACCGGCGCGGAAGATGCACTGGTCGTCAACAACAACGCGGGTGCGGTTTTTCTCGTTCTCTCTGCACTCTGCACGGGACGGGAAGTGGTCATCAGCCGGGGCGAACTGGTGGAGATCGGCGGCGGCTTCCGCATCCCGGATGTGCTGCGCCAGAGTGGGGCCAGGCTGGTGGAAGTGGGCACGACCAACCGCACCCACCGGCGGGACTTTGCCGACGCGATTGGTGACAATACAGCCGCGTTCATGCGTGTCCACGCCAGCAACTTTCAGCAGATCGGCTTTGTCACAAAACCCTCCCTGGCCGAGTTGGTCGGGATCGCGCAAGAGGTGCAGTGGGGACGTGCGCCGCTGGTCATCGACGATTTGGGCAGCGGCACGCTCATCGACACCGCCGCCTTTGGCCTTTCGCCGGAGCCAACGGTGCAGCAGAGCGTCGCGGCCGGCGCGGATGTGGTAACTTTCAGCGGCGACAAATTGCTCGGCGGTCCCCAGGCTGGGCTGATTGTGGGCAAAACGGAGTTCATCGAGCAGATTCGCCGCCACCCGCTCACCCGCGCCCTGCGCGTGGACAAACTCATACTGGCCGGGCTGGAAGCGACGCTCCAATCCTATCGCCGGGGCAAGGCAGTGGAGGAAATTCCCGTCTGGCAAATGATTGCCGCCACGCCAGAGAGCCTGCGGGCACGGGCCGAAAGCTGGCGGGAAAAGCTGGCAGCGTACGGTCTGCCAGTGGAAGTCGTCCCCGGTCAAAGCACCATCGGCGGGGGCAGTTTGCCCGGCGAGACACTGCCCACTTTTCTGCTGGCCCTGGCCGCGCCCCACCCGGACGAAGCCGCGGCCCGCCTGCGCCGGGCCACGCCTCCGGTTGTCGGGCGCATCCAGCAGGACCGGCTGCTCTTTGACCCGCGCACAGTTTTGGAAGCTGAATCTGACGCATTTTTGAGCGCGCTGCGTGCCAGTGGAACAGAGTCAAATGGCTGACCTGATTTTCCTCAAACTGGGCGGATCGCTCATCACTGACAAGCGCCGGGCCGAGACACCCCGCCGGGATGTGCTGGATCGATTGGCGCTGGAAATCGCTGTCGCCCGCCACCAAAATCCGTCCCTGCAACTGGTCATCGGCCACGGCTCCGGCAGCTTCGGCCACGTGACCGCGCGCAAATATGGCACACGGGACGGCGTGCATACGCCGGAAGATTGGTTGGGCTTTGCCGCCACCGCGGATGCCGCGGCCCGGCTTAACCGGATTGTCACCGCCAGTCTGCTGGCCGCGAACCTGCCCGTCTGGTCGATCCAGCCCGGCGCGACACTGCGCTGTGAAGATGGCCGGGTTGTGGCTGGTCCGGACGAAACCGTAGCGTTGGCATTGACGCGGGGGCTGATCCCGCTGGTGCACGGGGATGTGGCGATGGACAGCGTGCGCGGCGGCACTATTGCCAGCACTGAGGAAATCTTTGATTGGTTGGCCCGAAAGCTGGAAAGCTCGCTTTCACTCCGGCGTATCGTTCTGGCCGGGGAGGTGGACGGCGTTTTCACCGGAGACCCACTCCGTTTCCCCAACGCCCAGCCTATCCGGGAGATCACACAGGCCAGTCTTGCCAGCTTGACTGCCGGTTTGGGCGGCAGCCACGGCACGGATGTGACTGGCGGGATGGCGGCCAAAATCGACCAGGCACTGGCAATGGCCCAGCGCCAGCCGGGGCTGGATGTGATTATCTGCGGCGGGTTGCGGCCAGGCAATGTGGCCCAGGCGCTGCTTGGCGGGGAAAAATGGCCGGGGACGCGGATTGTCGCCGATGAGGGATGACCCCCGCGACAGGCCAGAAAGATTACAGACCGGGCAGCCCGCAGGCGTTACACTACCCTCTTGTAAACTCACTTCATTATTTGCCCGTGTATGAACCCCGCCTGTATAATGGCCTGCGGGATTAAACTGTCAGACGGTTCGGTGATTCACACAGAACGAACATTTGACAGAAGAAAAAAGGAGAAACAATGGTTCTGACAATCGTTTCATTTCTGCTGTTGCTGGGCACGCTGATGTTCTTCCACGAACTCGGCCACTATCTGGCCGCCCGACGCAACGGCATCGAAGTCGAAGAGTTTGGCGTTTTTGGCTTTCCGCCCCGCCTCATAAAACTCTTCACCTACGACGGCACACTCTTTTCGATCAACGCCATTCCGCTGGGCGCGTTTGTACGCATGAAAGGGGAAGACGCCGCGGATATGTCCCCCGGCTCGTTCAACGCGGCCAGCGCGGGGGCCAGAGCCTTTACATTAGTGGCAGGACCAGCAATGAACTTTCTCATTGCCATCATTTTCTCGGTTATGAGCGTACTCTCCGGTTTCCCGGCCAGCGTGGCCCACCCCCTGCTGGAAGATGTACCGGCCACGAGTGCAGCCGCAACTGTCGGTCTGCAAACGGGCGACATTCTCCTCAGCCAGGGGGGCGAACCCCTGCTGGTCGCAGCCGTCACGGGTGAACTGTTGGGCGCGACCGGCTCCTCAATTCTGGCCGACGGCACACCGGCCCGTGGGGAAGGGCTGCTTGTCCTGCGCGACGGCGAGCGGTTGGCCCTGGCCGAGACGGGCCAATCAGCCGCCGCTCTGTTGGCTGACGTTACCTACACGCCCGTCCTCAGCACGCAGATCACCTCAGTAGTGGAAGATAGCCCCGCGGCCCAATCTCAACTGGCCCCCGGCGATCTGGTCTTCTCCGTCAACGGCACACCCGTCACTCCCGGCAACTCTCTGGGCCGACAGGTCGGCGCGTTGGCAGGCAGCGAAGTTGTTTTGGCTCTTGTGCGGGGTGATGTCTGGCTGGAGATTCCCGTCTTTGCCCGGCAGGATCCCCCCGCGGGCCAGGGATCCATGGGGATTGGGATCGATGGCGTCTCCCGGATGGTCTCGTTACCTTTTGGTCAGGCCGTTGTGGAGGGCGTGCGCAATATCGTTGGCTATGTGGGGATGGTTGTGTCGCTGCCGGTGATGTTGATTGCCGGGCAGCTTGCCCCCAGCGATGCGGGCTTCTCCGGGCCGGTGGGCATTGCCCAAATGGTGGGCGGGGCGGTCAGTGCGACTGTGGACACGGGTTTCTGGTATCCCATTTGGCAGTTGGCAGCGATTATCAGCGCCGGGCTGGCCGTGGCTAATCTCTTCCCGATTCCCGCGCTGGATGGCGGACGGCTGCTCTTTATCGCCTTTGAAAAGTTGCGCGGGCGGCGGCTGGACCCGGAAAAAGAGGGGATCATCCATCTGGTCGGCTTTGCCCTCCTGCTGGGGTTGATGGTCGTGATTACCGTCAGCGACATTCGTTCTGGTCCCCAATCGATCGATTGGCTCCGTATCCTGGGGCAATGACACTCTAGTTTTAACGAGGAAAAACTGGCCTGATGCCCATTCAGCCACAGTACCTTCCCGGTGGGCAGTCGTCTTCCAAGTCGTCTTCTGCACCGCCACCCGAACCATTCGATTCATCCCCATCCCAGCCCCCAGCCCCCAGCCACCGGCAGACAGAAAGCTGCCCTGGCTGTCGCGCGCCCGTACACGCCGGACAGGCGGTCTGTGCGGATTGCGGCACTGTGCTGCACAGCCAGCCCAAGCCGATCCGCTGCCGCCACTGTGGGCAGAAGGGATCGTCCGCCTATGCGCTCTGCCCCCACTGTGGACGGGCGATGGTTGCGGCCCCGCCGGTCTGGCTCACGTGGGGTCTGCCTGTGGCGCTGGTTCTTCTCTTTGTGCTGGTGCTGTTAAGCCGGATCGAGGGCAGCCCGGTGCAATGGGTCGAACAGCGGATGGGTGATGCCCTGACTGCTGTCGAAAATCCGAGTGTCGAAAATCCTATCCTGACTCCTGTGCGGGAAGAGAATCGAAGCGTAGCTGATGCAGACGGGCCACCCGCAGAAGCGGACGCGCTCCCCGCGGGGGAAGGCGCAAACGGCACGCTGGCGCAAATCGCTGCTACTGAAGTGCCCACATCCCAGCCCACACCCGAACCCACTGCCACCGCAGAGCCCACTGCCACCGCAGAGCCGACTGCCACCGCAGAGCCGACTGCCACCGCAGAGCCGACCGCCACCGCAGAGCCGACCGCCACCGCTACGGCCAGTCCCGTTGCGACGGAGAGAGCCACAGCGACAACCAGTTCGACAGCAACGCTCACAGCAACGCGCACGGTAGTCACCACATCAGCGACAGCAGAACGAACCTACACCGTCCAGGAAGGCGACACGGCTTTTTCCATCGCCAGTCAGTTCCAAATAACTGTTGCGGATCTGCTTAGAGTCAATCAGCTTGCGCCTATCCAGGCCCTGCAACTGCCATCGGGCACAACGCTGACAATTCCCGGCACGGGGGCATTGGTTAGCGTCCAATCGGCTGCCACATCTTTGCCCACTGGTGCATCCACGCCCAAGGCAACAGAGACGAATACCCCAACGGCTACGCCTACAGATACACCCACAGTCACGCCTACAGATACACCCACCTCCGCTGTCCGCCTCATCCAACCGGGCCAGCAACTCTATACAATCGTCAGCGGTGACACTTTTGTCAGTATTGCCCTGCGCTTCAATGTCAGCACAGACGCGCTGCTGACCACCAATGGGCTGACGATTGACCAAGCCAAAGAGTTACAGATCGGCCAGAAACTCATCATTCCCGCCCCCGTCGCAGGCCAACCCCTGCCGCCCACAGCCACGCCAGGCATTCGGCGTTATACTGTGCAGGCTGGGGATACGATTATTGGCATCGCGGCCAGCAACGGAATCTCTGCCAATCTACTGCTGGCTGTCAATGGGATGACGGCTGCCCAGGCGCCCAATATTCGCCCCGGCGACGAACTGCTCATCCCACCGCCGGGTTATGTGCCGCCCGCAGCCACCCCCCAGCCAACCATTGCGCCAGCCCGTGCGCCTACGGCCACACCAACGCCAAAGATTACCATCCGACTGGACGCGCCGACGCTGATCGATCCGGCCCAGGATATCAATGTGCCGTGCAGTTCCGAGAAATACATCCGTTGGAATCCGGTCAACGGTCTGGCCCCGGACGACGTATACGTCCTCTTTTTGGGCTATGTAAATTCTGCGCCGGACGCCGCGGGCGATGTTACTGTTGAGCCACTGTTGGAGCAGCGCACGGGACAGCGAATCAATTGGCAGATGGACCGGGCCTATTGCAATCTGGCCCCACAAACCTTTGGCCGCCACTGGCGCTGGTATGTCCAGATTTTCGAAGGCGACACGCCTGTCAGCCCGCCCAGCGAAACCTGGGAATTTTCCTGGCGCTAGAAAATCTACGGCTGGAGTATCCAGCCGTAGAAAATATCCTGTAGCCCTCATTTTGTGGTATGCTACGAGATGAATTTCTGTTCGTCTTCCAGACGATTGAGTTGTTCAGCAGGGGGCCGCCCGTTGACCCCCACTGTACTTTTGAGGATTTTCCTGTGACAACCAAAACGACACTTACTGTTGCTGATCTGCTGGCCCGAATGGCAACAGACCCTAACTTTCCCACCGTATCCGAACTCTCCGCGCTGTCGGACCTGACCTTGCCTGAGCAGGCCCAAGTGCGCCAGGAGTGGATGACGATCCCGGAGGAACGGCGCTATATTACTTTGCAGAAGTTGACCGCGGCCAGCGAAAAGGAACTTACCCTGCATTTAGGACGCTTATTGCGTGTGGCATTGGGCGACGAAAGCAGCCGGGTGCGCGCGCTGGCCGTAGCTGGGCTGTGGGAGGTGACCGAAGAGAGCCTGATCGGCCCGCTGGTCGATCTGCTCTACAACGACGCCAGCGAGGAAGTGCGGGCAGCGGCAGCCGGGGCGCTGGGCGCGTATGTGTTGGCTGGCGAGTTGGACGAGATCGATCCGGCCCAGGCCATGCGCGTGGAAGAAGCGCTTTTGTCGGTTCTGCACAGCGAGAATGAACTCCTGACGGTCCAGTGCCGGGCGCTGGAGAGCATCGCCTATTCCGGCGAGACGGGCGTGCGCCAACTGATCGATGACGCTTACTATTCGCAGTACGAAGAGATGCGGGTGAGCGCGCTCAATGCGATGGCCCGCAGCGCCGATATTCGCTGGCGGGACGCAGCCCAAGCCGAATTGATTAGCCCGGACACGGCTATGCGCGCAGCCGCGGCCAGGGCGTGTGGCGAGTTGGAACACAAGGAAGCACTGCCTGATCTCTTTGAGATTCTCTCCGACGAAGAAAAAGAGGTACGGCTGGCTGCACTCTTTGCCCTGGGACGGATAGGGGGCAAAGATGCTGTGGAAATCTTGACAGCCGCGGCCACCAGCGAAGACGAAGAGGAGGCTGCGGCTGCCGAAGAAGCGTTGGAGGATACACTCTTCTATGCCCGCAACGACATCCCCCTCCTTGACGAATCCGATGTAGAGTGGGACGAAGAACCCGACGATGGCTGGTAAGCCGGAAAGCATCCTGTGAATCTCAAACTGAAGCGCCTGGTGCGTACCCAAAGCTCGGAACAGTACGCACTCTTTGATCTGGACCAAACCGACGCCAGCCAGCAGCCAATCACCATTGGCAAACTGGACCTGCACTATACGGGCGAAGGTACATACGGCACAATCCTGCTCTGGGACAGCGCGTCCCGCAAGCTCAAAACAGCCCAACGCCGGATGTTTATACAGTCCCTGCTGCGTGAATTGGTCTTGCCCATGGGTGTGCCCAACGAATATGTGGTCGAGTTTTTCGCGCCCCACTTGGACGAATACGAAGTCTATCACAACCTGGGCGACGAGGAGGGCAATAGTGGGGGAAATCTCGCCCCCGTCGTCCCAGCCCCTGGCGTCCCAGTCCCCAGCCAAGGATAACCACCCGCGCCCCCTATGGCGATTCTGGATTCTCTTGCGCTGATTTTTGGGCAGACAATTCTACCCATTTTTCTGGTTGTGCTGCTTGGCTTTGTTCTGGCCCGGCGTATGGCGCTGAACATGCAAACCATCGGGCGGGTGACCTTTTACCTTTTCTCACCGGCGCTTATTTTTCGGGGTCTCTACCAGACCGATCTGGACTACAGCACAGTCGGGCGTACGGCTCTCCTGGCCGCCCTGCTCTTTGGGGCCAGTGGTCTGCTGGGCTGGTTGAGCAGCCGAAAGGAAGATCGGCGGCGACGGGCCGCAATCTCCCTGACCAGCGCACTCTCCAACAATGGCAATATGGGACTGTCGGTCTCGCTTTTTGCCTTTGGCGAGCCGGGCCTGGCCCTGGCGATGATCTACTTTGTCACGACCGCTTTTCTGGGCAATACGCTGGGGGTCTTTGTCGCTTCGTCGGGCAAGGCCGAACCGCTGGAAGCCCTGCGCCGCACCGCCCAGGTTCCGATGCTGTACGGCGCGGTTCTGGGGCTGCTGCTGGGCTATTTTCAGGTGGAACTGCCCTCTGGTTTGATGCGTTCGGTGGAGACCCTGGCCAGCGCGGCTGTGCCCACACTGCTGGTTCTGTTGGGAGCGCAGCTAAGCCAGGCCCGCATTCAGGGGCGGCAGTTTGTGCTGGCTCGCACAGCCCTCATCCGCCTGGCCGGTGGACCGATCCTGGCCGTGCTCTTCTGTTGGCTGTGGGATGTCCAGGGGCTGGAGCGGACAATTGTGATTTTACAATCTGCCATGCCCACTGCGGTTTCAGCCATCGTTCTGGCAACAGAATACGACGCCTCGCCTAATCTGGTGGCAACGATTGTGGCTTTGACAACCGTCGTGAGCCTTTTCACTCTGTCGGGTGTCTTGTGGATGCTCTCTTGAAAATATTGGATGTGACTTCTCAGTATTCAGGGAAAAGACCTGTCAGGTCTCTGTTCACCCCCGATTATTGATTAGACATTATTGGATGTGGAACCCACGATGACAGAAGAAAACGAAACCCCCGATATGGATTATTCTGGTGAGGACTATCGGCACGTATTGAACGCCAGCGCCCGGCTGCTCAGCGCCAAACGTCCCGGCGAGGCGCTGGAACTGCTGACATCCCTCCACGAGAAGCTCCCCAACGACCCGGACGTCGCCATCAACCGGGGCGGTGCGCTCATTCTCCAGCGCAAATGGGATATGGCGGTGAAAGCACTGCTGCCCGCGGCCCGCCAGAATATGAACAACGCAATGCTGTGGACCAATTTGGCCGCCGCCTATCTGGGCAGCCTGGAAACATCCGGTCCCAAACAGCAGCAGCAGGCCATCACTGCCTACGAGCAGGCCCTGCGCGCCAACCCCCAAACATCCAATGTCCATTACCACCTGGCGCTGATTTACAAAGAGCAGGGCAACCTGGCCCGTGCTTCCGCGCTTTTTCAACGGGCGCTGGAAGTCAACCCCAACGACAAAGACGCGGCCCGCTGGCTGGAACATTTGAGTAAACTGATTGTGACCACTGCCCAGGATGACACATCTGATCTTTCCTCTTCCGACAGCCCGCCGCCCACAGACGAAACCGAGTAACCCGGCTTGCACACACCCCTGACCTCCCCGCGCAACTTGTGGCAGACCAATCCAGAGCGCATGGCTTGGCTGATTCTGCTTGCGGCCTTTGGGGCCTTTCTGCTTCTGGCAGTCAGCATCCCCTGGTCGGTCAACTACGTTCTGCGCTACGCCACCACACCGATGGTGGCCCAATTGGAGCCGACGGTTGGCACTGTGCTTCTCTACACAGCCAACGGAGCCGATCCCATCGCCGTCACCAACGCCAGGGACAACATTCCCCAGGGCAGCAAACTGGTGACAACCGGCGAAGCCACCCAGGGCGTGTTGGGCCTGACAGCCCTGCCCGACAGCCCGGAATCCATCGGCACGGTCCACCTTTACCCCGGCACAACCCTGACTGTGCTTCGTTTTCAAAAACCCCGCTTCCAAACCAGCAAAGAACCCTACTCTGTACGTCTGCGTCTGGACGAAGGACGCATTCGCATCTTTACCAACAGCCGGGACGAACGGGCGCTGATCGTGCGTGTGGATGTGCCCCACGGCTATACGGTCCTGAGCGAGGGCAGTTATACCTTTAGCGTCAAAGAGGAGCGCACCGAACTCTCGGTAAGCCAGGGCGAGGCCCAGCTTTTCCACGAGAGTGGAGCCGAATTGTCCGTTGGCCCTGGCCTGCGCACGTGGATGGACGGCGGCGATCCGCCCAGCGAACCCGTCTCTGCCGAGCGTAATCTGATCCAAGTCGGCGATTTCAGCCAGCCCATGCTGGAAAACTGGGAAGTCTACTCCGAAGCGCCCTATGTAGCGCCGGGCGCGGTGGAAGTGGGCGAACAGGACGGCAGACGGGTGGCCCATTTCGTGCGCCTGGGCGAAGACGGCATCCACACCGAAGTAGGGATGCGCCAGGCGCTAGACCAGGACGTCAACGGCTACGATCTGCTGGCCTTCCGCGTCGATGTGCGCCTGTTGCGCCAGACATTGCGCGGCGCAGGCGAAAAGAGTTCAGAGTTTCCCCTGCGTGTCGAGGTGGCCTATACGGACATCTACGGCAAAGAGCTGACGTGGGGGCACGGTTTCTACTACCGGGACCCGCCCACCGACTGGCCTGTCAGCGGCGGCGAAAAGATCGCCCCCTTCGCCTGGTACACTTACGAATCCCCCAATCTGATGGATGTGCTGGCCGACACCCGGCCCTCGCGCATCAACAGCATTCGTATCTATGCCAGCGGATGGAACTACGAAGCGATGATCAGCGAAGTCGGTCTTTTCATAGAATGAAACTCATAGAATGAAACGGCTTCCTTTCAACTGGCGCCCAGGCTGGCGCGTAGGCTGGCTTGTGCTGGTGGCGCTCGTCTTTCTGCTTCTGGCTGGCTATCAATTAGGGCTGCCCGGTCTGCATTACGACGAAGCCAAAGAGGCCGGTGTCAACGCCATGGAGTTGCTCACGGGCGCGCCCGTGAGCGCCTTCCGTGGGGCAACCGTCACCCTCTTTGGCACGCCTCTCCCGCTAATGGTTCAGGACTATATCGGCGCACTCAACGTCTACCTGGCCCTGCCCTTCCTCGCCGCCACCGGCATCGGCGTACCCAACCTGCGCTTTCTAGCCCTTTTCCTCGGCCTGCTGGCCCTCCTCGCCCTGGAACGCACCGTCTCCGAATGGCTGGCCCTGATCCGCCAGCAGCCCGGACCCGTGCCCATCTCCCTGGCGGGCCTCTTTGCCCTCACCCTCCTGGCCGCCTCCCCCAGTTTTGTCTTCTGGAACCGCCAGGGCATCTTCGTCACCAATGCCACATTGCCCTGCACCTTTGCCGCGCTCTGGCTGGGGCTGCGTTGGCTGCGCACAGGTTCATCCCCCGCGCTCGTCCTAGCCGCCTTGGCCGCGGGCCTTGCGCTCTATGCCAAACTGCTCGCCGTCTGGCTCATCGCCCCTTTTGGCCTGCTGGTGCTGGGCTGGTGGCTGGGCCGTCTGCGGCAGAAAGGGGTGATCAGCCGCCCCACCGCCACCCGGCTTCCCCACGTAACGCTGCCTCTCCTGCTGGGCGCTGCGGTGGCAGTGACGCTCCCCCTGCTCCCCTTCCTACTTTTCAACCTGCAAACCGGTGGCACATTCAGCAGCATCGGCGGTAACCTGGGCCAGAGCTACTACGGCGTGGACAACAGCGCGCTGCTTGCCAATCTGCCTGTGCGTCTCGGCCAAATTGTCACCACCCTGCGCGGGGATCACCTCTGGTATCTGGGCGGGCTACACGCCAACAGCCTGGCCCCCTGGCTGGCCGCGGGCGTGGTGCTGGCCGCGCTCCTCCATGCCAAAGGAGGCCGTGAACTGCTCCTGCCCCTTCTCCTCCTGGCGCTGGCGATCGTTGCCAGCCTTTTTACAGTCAGCGATCTCTTCATCACCCACTACGCCCTGCTCCAACCGCTGCTCATCGGATTGACTGGGATCGCACTAGCACAGCTACACGAAAAAATTCGCCGATTACCCGGACCGTACCTGCTGCTGCCCATTGCCCTTCTCACCCTCTGGCTGGGCGGCGATCTCACGGCGACGCTGGCCTATCACCAGGACCTGACCCGCAGCGGCGGTCTGGCCGCCCATTCGGACGCCACCTATCACTTGGCCTATCACCTGCAATATAACGGCCTGGGCGCGCCCATCGCGCTGGACTGGGGGCTGGATGCACCCGTCCGCTATCTGAGCCAAGGCTCTGTCACGCCCATCGAGCTTTTCGGCTACGATTCCCTGGCCGAACCAGACCCGGCATTTGCCGCCCGTCTTGCCCCCTTTCTCGACAACCCGGACAATGTGTATCTTCTACACGCGCCAGGACAGGAAATTTTCGCCGGGCGACGGGAAATTTTCTTTGCCCAGGCCGACCTGCGCCAGTACGAGCCAATATTGGAAGCAACCTTTGCCCAGCGGGATGGCCTGGCATTGGTAGAATTGTGGCGGCTGAAACGATAGGACGCGTCACCACACCTGACAGGTGCGCAGAGTAAGAAAACAGCCGGTACGAATTGGCTGAGCTTGCGCACCTGTCAGGTGTGGAGTGTGGGGGAGAATGGGAGAATGGGCCGCTATTGACGCGCCACCGGGCAGATGCTAGAATGAGCAACAATGAACGAAAAACAAGAAGCACCAACCCATCTGCTCGGCGAGCGCAGCGCAGAGAACCAGACGCCGGTGGCCGATCTCCGTGCCCTCCCCGGTCGCGGACTCTTCGCCATCTTTGCCCATCTCCTGCGTCCAGCGCTGACGACAGCTTTGGCCCTGCCTGTGCTGTGGGGGATAGCCTTGGCCCACTGGCACGGCACGGCCCTCAACGGCTGGTCGATTACACTTCTGCTGCTGGCAAATGGGGCCTTTTGCATTGGGTTGACATTGGCCGGCCAGTATGTGGACTTTCGTCGTACCCTGGCGGATGATTGGATCAGACCGGATGGGGACCTGAATGTTACTGAAAAGAATGAAGCGCATCCCCCCGTGCAGGACGTCTTCCTCCTTTTGCAAACGCGCCGGGTGCGGGCCGGAACCGTGCGCAGTGTCGTTATGCTTTGCCTGTGGATTTGCCTGCTTTCCTACATTTGGCTCAGCCAACTGATTAGCTGGCCTCTTCTCTTCTTCGGGGTATTGAGCATTCTGCTGGCAGTCGTCCCCCTGCTCCCGTCCATTCGTTTTTCCCGCTGGTTCTGGCTGCTGGGCGATCTGGCAACATTGCTGGCGGTGGGTGTGCTGCCGGTGCTGAGCGCTTATTATGCCCAGCGCGAAATGATCGACCGCTGGGTGCTGCTGGCTGCCATTACGCCCGCCACCCTCTCCTGGCTCACTTTTATGACCTATAATCTGTTCAGTTGGCGGCGGGATTGGCGTTTGCGCCGAGGGACAGCGATCACCAGCTTTGGTGCCGAGCTGGCCCTGGACGGCGCAGCGGTGATGGGCGTGGCTGCGTTTACGTCCGTTCTTTTGTTGATGGCGCTGGACGCACTGCCCCTCTCGTCCCTGCTCGTGCTGGGCGCGCTGCCACTCTTTTTGCGCGCCTTCACCCGCAACAACCGATTGACCGTCACCTTTGCCACCGCCAGCTACATTATCGACCGTTCTACCCAGGCCACTATTTTGACAGGATTGCTCTGGATGTTGGCGCTCTGGAATGGGTAAGACCTATGGCCGACCTGACCCGCAAAAACTTTTATGCAATATCGATTGAGTGCCGGGAACGGGCGCTGGATTTGGCGCGCAACGACCAGCACCGGGTGGTCCCCGCCCAATGCCGGATTTTCAACGAATGGCTGGTGAAGTTGAAGGGGTATAAACGGCTGGCCGGCAGCGTGGGTCGCATCAGCGCGGCGCGGCCCATCACCCGCTGGCATCTGATGAGTCTGGCCGGGCTGCTGTGGATTCTCTTTGTACTGTTTGCAGGCCAGGGAATGGGCACGACCGGTCAACGGGTGATGGGATTCGTGTTGGCTGGCGCGCTGATTCTGCTCTATTTCTTGCCCGAGCGGCTCTACGGCACGACGACCGAACTGCTGGAGGGGAAGGTTCTGCGGGTGGTGGAGACGCTGGAAAAAATCCTGCTTGCCCAGGAGATGGGCTTTAGCGAAGCGGCCTTTTTTCAGGTGAAGGAGAATTTGCAGGCTGCCCGCCACGAATTGCGAGAGCAGATTCGGCTGGTGCATTAGGAGTGGGATTGGGTGATTCGGATACGTCAATCACCCAATTTCCTGATCACCCAATCTCTTTTGTCGTCTCGCTCTACGCCATTCCCGAAAAATCGGGCTTGCGTTTCTCGAAGAAAGCCTGCAATGCCTCCGCCGCTTCCGGCCCCTGCAATTGTGCCCCAAAGACCGCCAATTCGGCGTCCATTGTGCTGGCAATCAGATCGGCCTGGGCCGCTTTCATCAGCCGTTTTGTCTCGCGCAGGGCCGTGGGCGCTTTGGCCGCCAGCAGCAGCGCTTTCTCCCGCGCCACACCCTCCACTTCCGCCGGCTCGTAAACCCCGTTGACAAAGCCATAGGCCAACGCCTGCGCCGCGCCGAAAGGTTCGGCCAGCATCAGCAGTTGCGCGGCTTTGCGCTGTCCCAACAGTTGGGGCAACAGCAGGCTCGACCCGGCTTCGGGGACCAGCCCCAAATCCACAAAGGGCAGGTGAAAACGGGCGTTTGTGCCTGCATAGGCCAGATCGCAGTGGAGTAGGAGCGTCGTGCCGATGCCGATGGCTACCCCGCAGACAGCGGCCACCAGCGGCTTGGGAAAGTCGCGCAGGATAGGCAAAAAGTGCATTACCGGGCTATCCTGGCTGGTGGGCGGAGCGTTGAGAAAGTCCATCAGATCGTTGCCCGCAGTGAAGCATTCCGACCCACCCGTAATCAGCACAGCCCGTACCGCATCGTCACTCCACGCACTGCGCAGCGCGGCGGTCATCCCTTCGTACATCGCCAGCGTCAACGCGTTTTTCTTGGCTGGCCGGGCGATGCGGATGGTGAGGATGCGGTCGGAGAGAGAGGTTTGGATGAGGTTGTCAGAAGTGGTCATCATTTTCTCCTGTGAGATGTAAGACCAGCGCTGGTTGAGAAGGAGCCGCTTAAGAAAGCGGGTGACTCTGGCGAGTGACACGAAAACTCGTAGACCCGTTCGCTTGATTTCGATACGCCTCGCAGACGCAGAATCCAAAGGATTTTGTCAGCTACTCAATCAGCGCTCACCAATCCATCTGTAGATTATGTGTATCTGGCAAAAATATCGCGATAGGCTTGCGAACTCTCCAACAACTCCTCGTGGCTGCCCACCGCGGCCACCCCGCCTCTGCGTAGAACGACAATTTTGTCGGCCCAGCGAATCTGCGAAAGGCGATGCGTGATAAGTATTGTCGTGCGGCCACGGGTGGCGGCTTCGATGGCCCGCTGAATCTGATCTTCTGTGGCGCTGTCGATGGCGCTGGTGGAGTCGTCCAGAATCAGCACTGCCGGGTCGGTGAGAAAGGCACGTGCCAGGGCAATGCGTTGGCGCTGGCCGCCGGAGAGCATCACCCCCCGCTCGCCCACAACCGTATCGTAGCCTTCGGGAAAGGTGCTGATGAACTCGTGGGCCTGGGCCGCCTGGGCCGCTTCGATGATTTCGTCCTGGCTGGCGTCGGGACGGCCAAAGGCGATATTTTCCCCGATTGTGCGGCTGAAGAGAAAGATGTCCTGCTCGATAATCGAAATCTGACGGCGCAGATCCGCGATGTTCCAGCCCCGCACGTCCACCCCGTCCACCGTCACCCGCCCCTGGGATACGTCGTAGATGCGGTTGATCAGCTTGGCAACGGTCGTCTTGCCCGAACCGGTCTGGCCGACCAGTGCCAGGGTTTGGCCCGCTTCAATCGTAAACGAGACGCCTTCCAGCGCGGCCCGGCTGCTCCCGGCAGCGTTCCTGCCATTGGAATGACTGTCCGCTTTGCCATTGGCGGCCAGCGTAGAGTCATAGCCAAAGGTGACATTTTCAAAACGAATCTCGCCCCGCATCTCTTCACTATAGCCGCCTTCGTTGCGGTCGAGTTCCGTCTCCGAGCGCAACAGTTCCAGAATGCGCCGGGCGCTGGAAACGCCGGTGGAAACCTGGGAATAGGCAAAGAGAGAGACGAAGACAGGAAAGCTGAAAAGGGAGATAATCCCCGTATAGGCCACCACATCGCCCAGGGGCAGAATTTCGGCCCGGAAGAGGACGAGCGCATGCCAGAGACCGGTGGCCTGGGCGATACCGAGCAGCAGGAGGGGCAGATATTTGGCCTCCACCCGGCCCTGGGCCACAAAGGCTTCCCGCACACGCCGGGCATTCTTTTCAAAGCGCTCGATCTCTACCGCTTCCTGGGCCGCGGCTTTGACGGTCTCAATGCCCTCAATGGCCGCGGTCAGCCCGGCGTTCATCTGCCCAAAGCTGGCGCGCACTTGGGTGGTGGCCGGGGAAAGCTGGCCCAGGTATTGGATCAGGGCAATCGTATACAGAATTGTAAAAATCAAGGGTGTCCAGATGAGCTGGGGGTGGATGCTGGGGGCCACCAGAATGGGCACGAGCAGAAAGTTGGCCGAGCCGACCACCAGATTGAGACCGGGGGCCACCAGCAGCGCCAGTTCGCGCACGTCGTTGGTGGCGCGAGCCATCATTTCCCCCGTGGGATAGCCGTCGTGGAAGCGCATACTTTTGCCCAGAAGGGAGGCGTAGAGTTCCTGGCGGCTGTCCCGTTCCAGCCGCTGGCCCTGGACTTCGCTGGCTGCGTTGCGGGCCAGTTGGAGCAGGCTGCGCACCAGTTGGGTCCCCACCATCAGCAGGGAGACCCAGGCAATGGTCTGCAAGTTGACCACATCGCCCCGGGCCGCGTTGAAGGCCTGGCCGGAATAGATGGGGATGGCCGAGGCCAGGGCCGCGTTGCCAAACGCGCCCAGAATGGAGATGACCACCAGCCAGAGATTGTTTTGCAGATGGGAGCCGAGCCAGCGCACGGGTCCGCCGGTGTTGGTGCGGATGGGGTTGGCGACGACGAATTCGGATTTGAGCATTGGGGGGTACTCCTGAAAGAGGGCCACTGATGGAGACTGATGGAGACTGATAAACGCGGATGAACGGATTGACACGGATTTTCTCGTTCCCAGCGCTCTGCGTGGGGACGTTCTGCGGACGATCTGCGGACGATC
>Ga0209702_10005777_pt1 | contig 16515 bp, 16 predicted proteins | sample FRY01_FD_187210 | JGI IMG/M metagenome (GOLD analysis project Ga0209702, IMG submission 187210) | Freshwater microbial communities from Lake Fryxell liftoff mats and glacier meltwater in Antarctica - FRY-01 (SPAdes) (version 2) | ecosystem: Environmental > Aquatic > Freshwater > Ice > Glacier... | reverse complement strand
TCATAATTATTTAATTGACAATGTGGTAGATGTATTAAAAGGGAAAACAACGATTACTACTAATGCATTAGAAGGGTTAAAAGTAGTAGATATGATAGAGCGAATTTATAGTTCTCAGAAAGTAAACAACCTATAAACATATTAAAATAATCAATAACAAATAATAACATGGATTTAAATAATAAATCAATATTAATAACAGGCGGAACAGGCTCATTAGGTAAGGCATTAACTGAAAATATTTTAGCAAAATGGCCTAAAATTCACAGACTAGTAATTTTCTCGCGTGATGAGCAGAAACAATTTCAAATGCAACAAGATTATCCATCTAATGAATATCCTCAATTAAGGTTTTTCATTGGAGATGTAAGAGATAAAGAAAGATTAATTAGAGCTTTTGAAGGCGTAGATTATGTTATTCATGCTGCTGCCATGAAACATGTTCATATTGCTGAATATAATCCTACTGAATGTGTAAGAACAAACATTGGAGGTGCCGAAAATGTTATTCATGCTGCCCTACAAGCAGGAGTGAAAAATGTAGTTGCACTTTCAACAGACAAAGCATGTGCGCCTATAAATTTATATGGTGCTACAAAATTAACGTCAGATAAATTATTTGTGGCAGCAAATAATATAAAAGGAAAACATGATATTAGATTTTCTGTTGTAAGATATGGTAATGTAATGGGGTCAAATGGTTCGGTAATCCCATTTTTTATGAAGAAAAAACAAGAAGGTGTACTTCCAATTACAGTTGAAAGCATGACACGATTTAACATATCATTACAAGGTGGTGTTGATATGGTTATCCATGCAATGGAACATGCTTGGGGAGGTGAGATCTTTATACCTAAGATAAAATCATATAAAATAACTGATATTGCAAAAGCAATTGGTCCTAACTGTGAACATAAAGTTATTGGTATCCGGCCAGGTGAAAAAATACATGAAGAAATGATTACTTCATCTGATTCTTTTTTCACTTATGACTTAGGTAAATACTACGTTATTATACCACAAATGACTTCATGGAAAGTGAACGAATTCATTAAAAACTTTAAAGCAACAATTGTACCAGAAGGATTTTCTTATGACTCCGGTACAAATACTGAATGGGAAACAATTGAGTCCCTTAGAGGATTAATTATAGAGCACCTTGACCCTAATTTTACAGCTTAGAATATGAATGTAATACCGTACGGAAGACAAAATATTACTGAAGAAGATATCCAGGCAGTAATAGCTACATTAAAATCTGATTATTTAACTCAAGGACCAAAAATTAAAGAATTTGAGGAAGCTTTTGCTAAGTATGTAGATGCCAAATTTGCTGTTGCTGTATCGAATGGAACAGCCGCATTACATTTAGGTGTTCTGGCTTTAGAATTGAAAGAAGGTGAAAAAGTTATCACAACTCCAATTACTTTTGCTGCAAGTGCAAATTGTATTAGATATTGTGGTGGTGAAGTTGTATTTGGAGATATTGATCCAACAACATATTTACTTGACATAAATTCAGTTAGAAGATTATTAGAAAATGCTCCGAAAGGTACATACAAAGGTATTATTCCAGTAGATTTTGCAGGCAGTGCAATAAATTTAGAAGCGTTTAGAGAACTTGCAAACGAATATGATTGTTGGATTATAGAAGATGCTTGTCATGCTCCAGGAGGATACTTTAAAGATAGTCGAAATACTATAAATTTATGTGGGAATGGAGACTTTGCAGATTTAACAGTTTTTTCATTTCATCCAGTAAAACACATTGCTTGTGGTGAAGGTGGAATGATCACAACAGATAATGAAGAATTCTATAATAAATTAATCCAATTACGTACTCATGGTATAGTAAAAGCAGATAATTTATATACAAATTCAATTGAACTTGCAGGAGGAATTGACTCCTACCCTCTTTGGTATATGGAAATGCAAACTTTGGGTTACAACTATCGATTAACCGATTTTCAAGCTGCACTAGGAACAAGTCAACTAAAACGTGCGGATGATGGTTTAGCTAAAAGACGTCAAATTGCAAAAGAATATAATGACGCGTTTCAAAACAAATCCTTCATTAAAGGACAATCAGGTGTAATTGATGGACATGCATATCACTTATATGTAATTGAAGTTGAAAATAGATTAGGTTTATATAATTATTTAAGATCAAATAACATCTTTGCTCAAATTCATTATATCCCATGCCATTTAATGCCATATTACAGAGAGTTAGGATATAAAGAAGGAGATTTACCTCATGCAGAAAATTATTACAAGCACTGTATTAGTTTACCAATGTATCCGACATTAACAGTTGAAGAGCAAAATTATGTAATTGAAAAAGTGAATGAATTCTTTATCAAATAAATTATCTATTGGTTCTGTTCAATTTGGATTAGATTACGGTATATCTAATAAAAATGGAATTACTTCTTTTGAAGAAGTAGAAGAGATACTAAGTAGCGCTCTAGAAAATGGGATTAAAATCATAGATACTGCATCAGCTTATGGAATTAGTGAAGGTGTTTTAGGGAAATGTAACCTTGATAATTTCAGAATTGTAAGTAAGTTCATAAACATTTCTGAATCTAACACTTTAGAAACACAATTAAATGAAACTATTCATAAACTTAAGGTTCAACATTTATATGGATATCTTTCCCATCGTCCTATGGAGGTTGTTGAAAATCATGAAATATGGTATAGATTAATTGAATTGAAAAAGGAAAATAGAATCGAAAAAATTGGTTTTTCATTTAATTCTATAGCAGAAATAGAAGAGGTTCTTAAAACAGGATTTATCCCCGATATTATTCAAGTACCCTATAACTTTCTTGATGATCGTTATGAACCTTATATGAAAGAATTTAAAACAAAGTTTAATACAGAAATTCATACTAGATCTACTTTTTTACAGGGATTATTCTTTATGGATATTGATCTACTTCCTACATTTTATGATCCTATCAAAACAATATTAAAACCTATCAAACGAGATCAATTAGCAGCTCAGTTATTACAATATGTTTTAAATAAACCATTCATTGACCATGTTGTGATTGGTATAAATACAAAAGATCAGTTAATAGAAAATATAGAAAATTCTAGTAAAAATACTTTTCAATTAGAAAAACATAATATTGTAATACCTGAAAACATATTAACTCCTTCAAATTGGCCGAAATAAAATGATTAAAGATTTTAAATTAACAAACAAAATAATTTTAATTACAGGAGGATATGGCTATTTAGGAAAAGCTATAACTGAAAGTTTAATATTTCATGACGCAACTGTTTATGTATTAGGAAGAAATAAATCTAAGTTTGATGAAGAATTTAAGAAAAATAAATATTATGAAAGAAAACTAAACTTTATTACTTGTAATATTGAGAGCTCTGAAGAAATTAAAAATGCTTACAGTACTATATTCGAAAAAGAAAAACGAATCGATGTACTAATTAATAATGCTTTTTATAGTCAAGGCCAATCACCTGAAGAAATGAATGATGAAGACTGGAACTATGGAATAGACGGTACATTGAACAGTGTTTTTAGATCAATAAGAGAGGTAATCCCTTTTATGAAATCTTCGAGTAAAGGCAAAATCATTAACGTATCGTCTATGTATGGCATTGTCGCTCCAAATTTTGAAGTCTATAGAGATTGTCCTGAGTTTTTAAATCCTCCACATTATGGAGCCGCAAAAGCTGGAGTTATACAATTATCAAAATATTACGCTGCTTATTTAGGTCCATTCGGTATAAATGTTAATACAATTAGTCCTGGCCCATTTCCTTCTGAAAAAGTACAATCAAACACTCAATTTATTGATAAATTGAAAAAAGAAACTATGTTAAATAAAATTGGAAAACCTGAAGATTTAGCAGGTGCTTTTGTTTTCTTATCTTCAGAAGCATCAAACTTTATGACAGGTCAAAATATAATTGTAGATGGTGGTTGGACAGCAAAATAATATAAGTGTAGGATTCATCATACAAGCTAGAATGAAGTCAACAAGACTTCCAGGTAAGATTATGATGAATATCCCTTTAGTAAATGGTAAACCTTTATTGAAATGGATCACTGATGAATTGAAAAAATCAAAATTTAAAAGTAAAATTATTATTGCTACTTCTACGAATATAGAAAATGATGTATTGGAAAGATTTTCGGAAAAAGAAGAAGTATTCTGCTTTCGGGGTGAAGAAGAAGATGTTTTAAGTAGATTTATAAAGATTATTAAAGGTGATTCTTTTGATGTAATTGTTCGTTTAACTGCTGATAATCCTTTGATAGATTTAGATATTTTAGAAAATACAATCTTAAAACATTTTCAAAATAATAAAGAATATACTAAAACTATTGGTTTACCTATTGGAATGAATTTTGAAATTATTAATCCTAATTCACTACTTTCAATAATAGAACATGATTTGAGTAATTCTGATAGAGAACATGTTACACAATATCTCAAAAACAATTCTAAATTTCAACAAGAAATCATTTTTGGGAATCAAAATATAGCTAAATTAAGATTGACAGTAGATTATCCTTCAGATTTTATGGTTGTATCTTCTGTTTTAAGTGTAATAGATAAAAGGGTTTCGATTGAAGAAATAAAAATGATGGTAAATAAATATCCTTGGATTTTTGAGACTAATCAAAATAATTATCAAAAAAAACAATACATTAGCCAAAAAGATGAAATTTATGATGCAATAGACATATTAGATAAACTAGAGTTTCCTCATTCGGCTAATCATTTAAAAAATATTTATGAAAAGCTATAAATTAATAAATTATTTGATAGTGAAGTTTGTCATTTTGGATTTAAAAGATTAAATTGAAAAAAAACATATACATAAGAGTAGATGGAAATAGCGAAATTGGTTTAGGACACTTATTTCGTTGTTTGGCACTTTCTCAGATGCTTAATGAAGATTTTAATATTCATTTCGTTTCAAAAGAAATACCAGCTAATTTTATTACATTGCTTTCCGAAAACAATGTAAAAATTATAGTTATTAAATCTGAAAATGAAATATTCAATTTTATTTTAAAGGGGGATATCGTTGTTATTGATAGTTATAGTCTAGATAGTAATTATCATGATTCAATTAAAGATAAGGAATGCGTAATCGTTTGTATTGATGATATTCATGATAAAACATTTAACTGTGATTTAATTATAAATCATTCAGAAGGAATTTCTCCTATAAATTATAAAACTAAAAAATCTAGACCAATATTTGCTTTAGGACTAGATTATGTATTACTAAGAAAATCATTTCTTGAAATTGACAACAATACAAACAACAAAACAGACATAACTATCTGTTTTGGAGGTAGTGACCCTAAAAACTTAACAAAATCAGTATTAGAAATACTGCTCATGAAAAATGTTAAAGAAATTATAAACGTTATCGTAGGGAGTGCAAATAATCACTATAACCAACTTTTAAAAGAATTCAATTCAAATGAGCTAATTAATTTCCTTTATGATATCAGTGAGAAGGAGGTAATCAAAACATTTAATAGATCAAAATTTGCAATAGTTCCATGTAGTGGCATATTACTTGAAGCAATTGCCTGTGGAACTATCCCAATTTCTGGATATTATATTGAAAATCAAAAAAATATTTATAAAAATTTATTACGCAAAAAAGCATTTATAGACGTGAATAATTTTGAATTGAAAAATATTTCTAGTGCAATAGACAAGTTTAATAAAGAGGATTATGACATTAACCAAATAATAGATTTAAAGTCAGATAAAAGGTTAAAAAAATTATTTTCAACTTTAAATAAAGTTAATGATTTAAAGTTAGAGATAATATCTACAAACGATATTGAAGTTACATACCATTGGGCAAATAATTCAATAATTAGAGCTTTTTCGTTTAATAAGTCACATATAGAGTTTGAAGATCATAAAAGATGGATTACGAATAAAATTGATAATCTAAATTGCTCTTATTACATCGCCGTTTACAAGGATTCAAAAATTGGTAGTATTAGATTTGACATAGAAAAGGAAAATGCTACAATTAGTTATCTATTAGACCCGAAATTTCATGGTCAAGGTTTTGGAATACTAATTCTAAAAAAAGGTTTAGAAAACTTCATTAGAAAGATTAAGGAGAGAAAAATAAAACAAATAATTGGACTTGTAGAAAAAAACAATGTTGCTTCAGTAAATGCATTTAAAAAATTAGGCTTTAAATTTACTATTGATGGTGAATTATATAAATTTTATTTAGATTATGAGAATTAAAAATTTTGAAATAAATAACGAAAGTCAAGTATTCATTATAGCAGAACTTTCGGCTAATCATAATGGTAGTATTGAAACTGCAAAAGAAACAATTAGAGCTGCAAAAAGATCAGGAGCCAATTGTATTAAATTTCAAACCTATACGGCAGATACAATAACGATTAATTCAAAAAAAGATGACTTTTTAATTAAAGGAACAATCTGGGAAGGTAAAAACCTATATGAATTATATAAAGAGGCTTACACACCTTGGGAGTGGCATGAAGAACTATTCAAAGTAGCTGAAGAAGAAGGTTTGATCTATTTTTCTTCGCCTTTTGATAAGACCTCTGTAGATTTTTTAGAGAACCTAAATGTTCCTGCATATAAAATAGCTTCCTTTGAGATTACAGATATTCCATTAATTGAATATGTAGCCTCAAAAGGAAAACCTATTATAATTTCAACAGGTATAGCAACTATAGAAGATATTGAACTAGCTCTTGAAGCTTGTAAAAGAGTTGGTAATCACGAAATAGCCATTTTGAAGTGCACATCTAGCTACCCTGCTCCTATTGAAGAAGCTAATATGATAATGGTTAAAGATTTAAAAGAAAAATATAATGTAATTACAGGATTATCAGATCATACGATTGGATCAACGGTTCCAGTAGTTGCAACATGCTTTGGAGCTAAAATAATCGAAAAGCATTTTATTCTTGATCGTTCAATTGGTGGACCAGATGCAAGTTTTTCAATGAACGAACATGAGTTCAAAGAAATGGTCCAAAAAATTCGGGATGCTGAAAAAGCAATTGGTATTGTTGATTACAACCTAACAAAGAAGCAGTTAAAAGGTAAAGATTTTTCTAGGTCTTTATATATTGTAGAAAATATAAAGAAAGGTGAAATTTTAACGGAAAAAAACATACGCTCTATTAGACCTGGATACGGTTTACATCCAAAACATCTAAAAGATATATTAGGAAAGAACATTAATACTGATGTTGAAAAAGGAACGAGACTTAGTCTAGATTTAATTGATTAATTGATTTGAAATTTTCTGTAATATATAACTTATTAGGTTCACTTTTTGATAAAGGTTTACCAATAATAATTTCAGTATTTTTGACAAAATATATGACTGTAAATGATTACGGTGTATGGTCATTGTTTTTTCAATTTATATTAATTATAAACTCACTTTGTACAACACCATTAACGACAATATTTTCAAGGAGTTTTTTTAAAAATAAAGAAGAAAATCCAAAAATTAAAATATTCAACTTAAAAGATATTAGTTTACTCTTTTTAGTTGCTACAATATTATTTTACAGCTTTTTCGCGCCTATTAATATAAATATATTAGTAGAGTTACCAGCTCTAGTCTGTTTAGCTCTTTATACATATTTAGGACTATATTTTAGATTTAAAAAAGAGGATAAGAAATATTTTCTCTACTCCTTATTAAGGCTTGGAATATTTAGTGTCGGAATATGGATGTCAATATTTTTTACAGGTACGGTAAGTTATAGAAATTTAATTATTCTCTTTATAGTATGTCACATACCAAGTTTATTAGTATCCTTTAAGAATATGTCTTTTACAAATAATGAAACAAAAGATAAAAAGGACTTTTACTCACTTGCTGCCTACGGGTTATCAACATCTCTAGTTAGTGGTCTAGATAAATTTGTAATAATAGCAGCTGGATTTTCAATAAATTTTTTAGCTTTTTATTCATTCATTTATACACTTACAAATGCTCCTACCATAATCATTGAAGCTTTAAAAAAAACGATACAACCAACAATGTATAAGGAATTGTCAGAAAGTGAAAAAATTTCTACAAATACAATAAAAAAAATATTGATAGTGATTTTTGTAATTTTAATTGTTCAATTTTCAGCTCCAATTATACTCTTTAGAGTATTAGAAAAATTAAATTTAATTAACTCAGAATTTTTACATGTTGATGACACATACATATTTATTACAATTTTATCAATCGGAGCATTTTTTCAAGCTATGTATCATTTTATAAATCCAATTCAATTTTACTTTAAAAAATCAAACTTCTTATTATATATTCAAGGAGTTTCATTAGTATTATATATGTTATTTGTTTATATATTTGCTAGTGAATTACATTACATGTCATTTATGTGGTTAAAAACAGGTGTATTAATATTAGTTACTGTTTTAACATTCAATCATGCTAGAAAATTACATTTAAAACAAGTATTATGAAATATTTTTTATCAGAATTAAAATACATTACAAACGATATATTATCTTCGAATGTTAATTTTAATAAAAAAAACATTTCTGAATTAAGAAAAAATGGATTTACAACAATCGAAAATTTTCTAAGTGATGAAGAATGTAAACTTTACAAAGAAAGTATTGATGAATTAGCAAACCATGAACAAGCATGGCAAGATAATGAAGGAAGTGATAGCCGAATATTTGGAATAGAAAAATTAGCCCCTATATTCAATAAATTGTTTGATAAAAACAAGATGTATAATGTTTTTAAAAAATATATCTATAAAGGTGAACTTCATGAGTTTAAAATGGCTGCAAAGATGAAATTTACAAATTCAAATATAGGTAGTGGGGGTGGATGGCATAGAGATACGATTAACAGAAGACAATTGAAATTTATCGTCTACCTTAATGATGTTAATGATAAAAATGGCTGTTTTCAATACATCCCAAAGTCACATACTGTTTGGAATAAATTAAAATTTAATAAATCGCTTAATAAATCTTTATCTGCATATAGATATTCTGAAGAAGAGATTAAAAAATTAAAAAATGATTTTGGAGTTGAAGTATTAAATTTAACAGGAAAAAAGGGAACAGTTTTAATTGCTGATACTAGTGGGATTCATAGAGGTAGACCAATGGAAGAAGGTATCAGATATGCAGTAACAAATTATATGTCTGATGTTCCATTTTCAAAAAGCTTAAATAAAGTAATGGTGAAAATATAACTATGGTTAATTATCAATTGAGCAATAATAAAATAAGTAAAAGCACATATTTATTATTTATAATCTTCATATCATTATTTTATATTATTCCATTTATATCACATATCTTTTTTTGGGAAGAGTATAAGATAGTTTTTAAGTCTATAAATTATATGTATCCAATATTTTTTGTGCTATTCTTTATAATATTAGTATTTAGCATTGATAAAATATCAGTCAATAAAAAAAGAATGCATTTAAATTTTATTGGACGAATATTCGAGAATAAAAAAATAAATTATTTACTCATGTTAATGTTTTTTATTTTCAGTGTAAATTATTTTATAAAGTATAACTTAACATTTAGGCATAGTGGTGAAAAAACTTTAAGTGGTGAAGGCTTTCAGGTAATAATAGTTCTAGCTTTAAAATCGTACTTCAAAGCGTTTTTATTTTTTGTATTGATAAAGAAACTAAATGACCTTGTAGTATCTAAACATGAAGTTAGAATTTGTATATTAATATCAATATGCTATTATTTAACATTAGCAGCTTCATTAGATATGCTCTATATTATTCTTGCAATTATTCTTGGCTTAAAATTTGATAATGTACTATTTTCAAACTTAAAAAAAAAGAGTTTAATGTCTAAAAACTTTAAGCTTATTGTACTTGGAATACTAGTAATTTCGATAATATTTGTTGGGAATGCAAATAAAATAGGTTTTGAAAGAGCATACGATAAGTTTACAGATTCGGATGAAACTAACCAAATTTATCTAAACACAGTAAGAAGAATATCGACATGGTACATTTCCGTAATGGTATTAGGAGAGAAAGACCTTTTTGATAATACAATGTCTTATACATCATTAGAAGGAGTCTTTAATAATACGTTCAATCGACTTAACTCTATAGTAGGAGATAAAGAAAAAATTAATAAAGATGGAATTTGGAGTATAAATAGGATGAACTATATACAGATTTTCAAAACTAATGATCGAGATATAACAGGAGCATCACCGGGATTAATAGCTAGTTTCTTTTATCTTCCTTTTTTTCCATTAAATATTATTTTAATGGCTATTTATACAGTATTTATATTGCGATACTTTGACAATGCTTTTATATTTAAAAAGAAAAATTTCACACCTTTATTATTACTAATTTTGTTATTTTTTTTAATACCTGTATTAGATAGCCCTTTAGATCTAATTAATATAATAGGGCCAACTTTTATTTACGCAATTTTATTTTTAGGAGTACTTGACAGAATTATTATTTTAAATATTGAAAAATTAAATAATGAAAAAAATTAACTATTATTTTAATTCATATTATGAAAATTATGAAATTAGAAAACAGTTTGATAATGGTCGTTTTCTATTTATATTCCCGATACTCTTTATTATTTCATTAACTTTAACGTTGAGTTTATTTTTTTTAATTATTAAACTTTATGTCAATTTAAAATTAAAATCAATTAAGAAAAAGAGTAATACAGCAAGTTTTATTTTTTCTGAAAATCAAAAATCTATACACTCTATAATTTCTCAAAATGGTGTTAGTAGTGATGTTTTTTTTATATCAACAGATATAGTTGAACCTAAAATTATCAATGCACGTTTTATAACTAACAAATTTATAATATTAAATAGTATTTCAAATTCACCTTTAGTATTATTAACCCTTTTGAAGTCAATCGGAAATATTGTTTTACGAAATAATCTGATTAGAGTATATAAATTAATTGGACTAAAAAATATTTTCAATTCTATTATTGAAAACTATAATAATGTAATTCAATATAATGATCATTCACCTTATAACATTTTATTAAGTGATACATGTTTTAATAAAAATGTTAAAAGTTTCTATTTCCAACATGCTCCAATAAATGAAAAATTTCCATCTTTACACCATGATGTAAATATACTTTTCAGTCAGCACAGTATAGATATGTATAGAAACCCTTCAAATAAAAAAATAATTCCGTTTTTTGATATTCGTTTTGTTTTAGGTCAAGAATATAAAGTAAATGGAGCAAGTTTTAAAAATACTATTTTAGTGTGCACTAATAAACTAGATGATAAGACTAAGATTGAAGGTTTATTAAATGAATTAGTAAAAAGTTTTAAGGTAATTTTAAGACCACATCCTTCAGACGATAGAAAAATTAAGGTACCTGAATCTGTAAAAACAAGCCCCGGATCTAGTATTTGGGAAGATTTGAAAAAAAGTGACTTTATGATAACAAACGAATCAGCTGTAGTATTAGAAGCATTATACTTAGATGTTAAGGTTTATAAATATACAAATTTATCATCTAATTTAGATAATTATGGATTTTATAAAAATGGATTAATTACGAAAGAATATTCTACTATTAAAGATTTAATAGATGGAATATTCAAAAAAGAAATATCAACTAATATTGATGTGTTAAAATATTATATTGGTGAAATAGATAATATAAAAGGAAAGATGAATTTAATTAAAAATGAACTATAATGAGTGTATCTATTGTAACTCCTACATTTAATTCGTTAAAATTCATTAAAAAAACTGTTAAATCTGTTCTTAACCAAACATATAAAAATTGGGAATGGATAATTGTTGACGATCTTTCGACTGATGGAACTAGAGAATACATAAATGAGCTGTCTAAAAAAGATAATAGAATAAAATGTATTCTTAAAGAAAAGAATGAAGGATCCGGACCAACTAGAAATAAAGCAATCGAATTAGCAAAAAATAAATACATTGCATTTTTAGATAGTGATGATCTTTGGATACCAGAAAAACTAGCTCTACATACAGATTTCATGGAGAAAAATGACAGTTCATTTTCACATACATCTTATGGTTTTATAGATGAAAATGATAACAAAATAAAACAAACTTTTCATGTTAGCAACTCACCTATTTCTTATAAAGATTTACTTAAAAGAACTGAAATAAGTTGCCTTACTGCAATGTATAATCAAGAAGTTATAGGTAAGATGTATATGCCTGATCTAAGAAGAAAACAAGATTATGCACTTTGGTTATCCATCCTTAAAAAAGGATATAAATCTGATCCTTTAGACATTGAAACGGCATTCTATAGACAACATAGCAATTCAGCAACTAGCAATAAGTTAAATCTGATAATAAAACATATAGTATTCTTAAATAAATATGAAAAGTTAAACTTGATTCAATCTCTTTACTATACAATATCATGGGGGTTAAGTGGATTTAAAAAATATTATATGTCAAAATAATATTGTCAAATGCAAAAGAAAGAATTATACATAATAGGTTCAGGAGGTTTAGGAAGAGAAATTTTATCGACTTTCATACATTCTGATTTTGTATCAAAATATCAAAACATTTATTTTATTGATGATTCAATAGGAGAGATAAATAACATTTCAATTATAGGAAATAATAAATATTTAAAAAATCTAAATTATGATGTAGATGCTATTATAGCAGTAAGTAATTGTATTGTTCGTGAACGTATTATAAATGAATTTCAAAACTATAAACATGTCAATTTCATTACTTTTATTCATCCAAAATCTAGTATATATGACATTGACAGGGTTCAAATCGGAAAAGGGTGTTATATTTCTGAAAATTCAATTCTAACTACAAATATTATTATTGAAGATTTTTGTTTTATAAATGTTAATGTATCTTTACATCATGATTCGATCATAAGGAGAAACTGTTTCTTAATGCCAGGTGTTCGAATAACAGGAGGTGCTGAAATAGGAGAAAATACATACATAGGAAACAATTATCAAATTCATGATAAGAGATTCATTCAAAAAAACTCGATATTATTAAATAAATATGATTAAGCGAACATTAGATTTTATTTTATCCTTTACTGGTTTAATATTGATATCACCAATATTAATACCTATAATAATTATTCTTGCTCTAACAGGTGAAAAAAAGGTGTTTTATATACAAGAAAGAGTTGGACAGAATAAGAAAGCATTTGGACTAATTAAATTTGTTACTATGGTTTCTAATAGTTCAGGACTTCCTGGAGGAGATGTTACTATGTCAAATGACCCAAGAGTACTTCCGGTTGGAAAGTTTTTAAGAAAATCTAAAATAAATGAATTACCCCAACTCATAAATATCCTTAAAGGAGAGATGAGTATTGTTGGTCCAAGACCTACAACATTTAGAAATTATTCTTATTATTCTGAATCAATTCAAGCAAAAATTAAACGTATTAAACCTGGACTAACAGGAATTGGTTCGATTGTGTTTAGAGACGAGGAGTCATTTATTGGTGCATCAAAAAAAGATGCTGTAACATGTTACAGAGAAGATATTGCTCCATATAAAGGAGAACTTGAAGTTTGGTATTCTGAAAATAAAAGTTTCATATTAGATATTAAATTAATAATTTTAACTGCATATGTTATTTTAAATCCAAAAAGCAATATTATTAGAAAATTATTTAAGGACTTACCTAAAAATGAATTATTTACAAATTAAAAACATCACGTTATGAACTTAATAGACATTAATCAATTTATAAAAGATAAAATTACCAAAAGACAAGAGAGTTTATTTTCTGTAGACATTGAAAACAATAGAGAATTGCTTTATTCAAAAATTAAAAACAAATCCGTTTTAGTAATTGGAGGTGCTGGTACAATAGGATCTTCTTATATTAAAGCAGTATTAAAATTTGAACCAAAAAGACTATACGTAGTTGACACAAACGAAAATGGCTTAACAGAATTAACAAGAGATTTAAGAAGTAATCCGAAGCAATTTGTACCAGAAGATTATAAAACTTACCCAATGAATTTTGCGGACCCTGTTTTCAAAAAAATGTTTATTACAGAAGGCCCGTTTGAGATAGTTGCAAATTTTGCTGCTCATAAGCATGTTCGTTCAGAAAAAGATAAATATTCAGTTGAAGCAATGATTGATAACAATGTTATTAAAGCTAAAGCATTTTTAGATCTTTTATTAGAACATAAGCCAGAACACTTCTTTTGTGTATCTACTGATAAGGCTGCTAATCCTGTAAATGTAATGGGTGCAAGTAAAAAATTAATGGAGGAAGTAATTATGGCATATAGTAATGAAATTCAAATAACTACAGCACGATTCGCTAATGTAGCCTTCTCTAATGGATCATTACTTGCTGGATATATAGAACGATTAATAAAAAAACAACCTATTGCATGTCCATCAGACGTTAAACGTTTTTTTGTTTCGCCTGAAGAAAGTGGACAAATCTGTATGTTAGCTTGTATGTTAGGTAAAAGTGGAGATATATTTTTCCCTAAACTAGAAGATGAGCAAATGGTCTTTTTTAATAAAATTACGGAAGATTTTTTTCAATCAATGGGAAAACAAACCTTAAAATGTGAAACTGATGAAATTGCAAAAATTGCTATTTCAAACATGACAGAAAACGGTCCTTATCCTGTATGCTATTTCAAATCTGAAACTTCGGGAGAAAAGCTATATGAAGAATTTTACACTGAAGATGATCTAATTGACACTAATACTTTTGACAGTTTAGGAGTTGTGAAAAATGCTAAAAAAGTTGCATTGAGTCAAATCAATACGACTTTATTAGAATTGAAAAATTTAATGGAATCTGGAAAATATGATAAAAGTGATATTGTTACCTTATTAAAAAAATATATTCCAGATTTTGAACATATAGAAACAGGAAAAAGTTTAGATCAAAAAATGTAAAATGTATAAATTAATTAAAAGATTTTATGATATTCTAATATCATCAGTTGCTCTACTTATTCTTTCTCCATTATTAATTCCAATTGTTATAGGATTAAGACTTACTGGTGAAGGTTATATTTGGTATAAACAAAATAGAATTGGCTATAAAAACAAGTCATTTAATATTCTCAAGTTTGCTACTATGCTTAAAGATAGTCCTAACATGAACGGCGGGGTTCTCACAACTAAGAAGGACCCAAGAATTACACCAATGGGAGGATTTCTAAGGAAAAGTAAAATTAATGAATTACCTCAATTAATTAACATCTTATTAGGAGATATGAGTTTAGTTGGACCTAGACCATTGATGTCTATAAGTTTCGAACAATACCCAAAAGAAGTTCAAAATGTAATCTATAATGTTAAACCAGGATTGACCGGAATTGGTTCAATAATATTTAGAGATGAAGAAGAGTTAATAACAAAAATCAAAGAAAATGGAGAAGATACATGGGAATATTATTCGAATAAAATCTTTCCATTTAAAGGAAAAGTTGAACAATGGTATCAACTTAATAAAACTCTTTTAGTTGATATTAAAATCATTTTTGCTACTGCTTATGTAATATTTTTCCCGAAAAGTGATATTATATACACATTATTTAAAACCTTACCTAAAAGGAATTTTTAAAAAAATATGATTCCTAAATTAAATATCATTTGTAAATTCTGAGTTTATATGTTAGATTTACAGTATAAACAAGCATATTATTCAGATGAAGGTGAAAAATGTATCGACAGATTTAATTAGATTATATCTATATGTAATTGACTTTATTTGTCTAAACATTTCATATATAATTATTTATTTCACTTTCTATAACTCTTTCAGGATAGATTATCATGAAATAATTAATTTAATCTATAGTAATATTCTGTGGATTATTCTTGCAAGAATATATAAACCTTATGAATTTAAAAGATTTCAAACATCTGATAAGATGTTAAGCAAATCATTTAAATTGATACTAATTTACATTGTAGTGAAAATTGCAAATTATATCTTTTTAAGGGGGTCCGATGAAAAAAACATTCATTTATTCATCGGACAACTTTTAATATTTTTTGGTTTAGTCTCATTTTTTAAAATTATTTTAGTTTACATTTTAAAAACACTTAGAAAAAAAGGCTTAAACACAAAAAATGTAATAATAATAGGTGTATCTGAAGAATCATCTAAATTGATAGATGATTTTAATAAAGAATTATCATTTGGATATAAAGTGATTGGATATATAAACGAGAACGAAGATGAAAATTTAGCATCGAAAAACATTAAATATTTAGGGCAAATTGAAGCAGTAAAAAAGATTTTATTTCAGTATAAGATAGATGAAGTCTACAAATGTATAAGTGATCGGATTGTTAATACAAAAGAAATAATAACTATTTGTGAAGATAACTTTGTTAGAATAAAATTGATTCCAAACTTTCAAAAACATACAATCAATAGACGAATCACTACCGATTTTTACAAGGACCAGCCTATTATTCATTTACGCAAAGAACCT
>Ga0209702_10005775_pt1 | contig 16518 bp, 12 predicted proteins | sample FRY01_FD_187210 | JGI IMG/M metagenome (GOLD analysis project Ga0209702, IMG submission 187210) | Freshwater microbial communities from Lake Fryxell liftoff mats and glacier meltwater in Antarctica - FRY-01 (SPAdes) (version 2) | ecosystem: Environmental > Aquatic > Freshwater > Ice > Glacier... | reverse complement strand
GCATTAAACCTATTAAAAAATGAAAAGACAGTTAAGCAAGGAATTAAGGGTAAAAGATTAAAAGCAGGTTGGGACAATGAATATTTACTAAAATTGTTAAATATTACAAAAGTATGAGTTTGCCCTGATGAAAAAAAACTCTTTATTAGCTGTTATTTTTAAATTAATTAAGCGTATTACTTGATATCAACATAGTTCTTAAGACAATTTAGTTGTTACATTTTGATATTTCTTACGTTTATGGATTCAAGTCAGTTTAAATCTCCAAAGAGGTAATGTTTTTTAAAGAATACTTAATTATGTCTATGTAAAATATATTTTACCTTGAAAAGTAAAAATCTCACCATTTCGGTGAAACTACAAAAACCTTAAAACTATTTTATATAAATATGTTAAGGTTGATTTATTAATTAGTCTACTAATTTTGTGTAGTAGATAAAAACAACTAAAAAATGATATTTAAAGGAAAAAAAGGAGCTTTTATTGAGTTCAAAATTTTGGAATATGCATCCTCTAATAGTTCTGGTTTTGAATCTGATTTGAATTGGATACGATTTCTATTTAAAGTAAACACGAATTTAGAAAAATCAGAAAGTACAGATTCAGGGATAATGACAAGCGAATTAGAGCCATTTTTATATTGGCTAAAAGATATAGCTGAAGAGAAAGAGCCAGATAATAGAATTTTTGAATTTTTCGATTACTATATTACTTTTGAATTAATTGGGAATATCTTTAACGAACTAAAAATAATTAAAATAAGTAATGGTTCAGAGGATAAGATAATGGATGCATTTCTTTCTATAGATGAATTGCATGAAATTATTAATGAATTAGCAAAAGAAGCCAAAAAGTATCCCTATCGTCACTCAGTATATTGATTTGTAATTAATAACAGTTAGCGAAAAACCAAAACTAACTGTTGTTTTTTATGTTTAATCATTTAGTATTCAGTTATAAATAGTATATTCATCACGATTAAATAATAATTTACTTCCTATTTTATAAAATAATTTTTATGGCAATCGATTTATCAGAAGTTTTAGTTGTCGGAGTTTCGACTAGAGCTTTAAATTCAATTAGGAATTATGTTCCTTCAGGAAAAGTACCCTATAATTCAAATTCGGTACTAAGAAATAAATACATGTTATATTTAGAACTATTAAGCGTTAGCTAGTTAGTAACATTAACCAATTTTCAACTATTTCTCTTTGAAGGATTAGACTAATAAAACAAATTATGGGTGTTAAAATTTTACATACCGCCGATTGGCATTTAGGCAAAAAGTTAGATTCTTTCTCACGTTTTGAAGAACAAATAGAAGTAATGGATGAAATATGTCAAATAGCAGATCAGCAAGATGTTGATATTGTTTTAGTGGCAGGTGATTTATTTGATACTTTTAATCCACCAGTTGAGGCTGTCAATCTATTTTATAGAACTCTAAAACATCTTTCAAGAAATGGAAGTAGACCCGTTATTGCGATAGCAGGAAATCACGACAGCCCCTATAGAATAGATGCTCCAAATCCATTAGCGAAAGAATGTGGAATCATTTTTATCGGGTCACCGGAAACGGTGGTTGATATTTTTTCAGTTACTGATTCTTTCTGCGTGACAAAGTCTGAAGCTCATTTTTTTGAATTAAAGATTCCTAAATTCGATTTTCCTATTAGAATAATAGCAACCCCTTATGCTAATGAAACACGCTTAAAGGAATTTCTAGGAGAAGAAGATAAGGTAGAAGAATTGAATAATGTTTTAAAAAATAAATGGAAAGTACTAGCAGATACTTATTGTGACAAAGAAGGGGTGAATATATTGACAACACATCTCTACATGCTCAAAAGAGGTGGTGAAATATTAGTAGAACCAGAAGGTGAAAAGCCTTTAAAAATTGGTAACGCAGATGTTGTTTATACCGATTGTATTCCTGAACAAATTCAATATTCCGCTTTAGGTCATTTACACAATTATCAAAATGTTGGTGGCCACAAAGGTCCGGTAATTTATTCTAGTAGTCCGTTGGCTTACAGTTTTTCAGAATACGAACAGGAAAAAAAAGTAGTAATAATTGAAGCTTTTCCGAACATAGAAGTCACTGTAACACCAATTCCACTGACAAAAGGTAGAACGTTGCATAGAGTACGTTTCGATGATATAGACTTGGCGGTGAGATGGTTGTTAGAAAATCCAACTACTTTGGTTGAGTTAACTTTAGTGATGGAGCACTATATAAAGACAGAAGATTTAAAGCGTTTACACGAAGTCCACGATGGGATTATTCATGTTATACCCGTTATTTCTGAGGTAACAACAGAAGATGATTCGAAACTTAATGTAAATTTAGACCAAGATATAGAAGGTTTGTTTTCGGATTTTTTTCAGGCTAAAAAGAAACAACTTCCGAATGAGGAAATTTTAGAATTATTCAAAGAAATACTAGGAACCCAACACGAAAAAAAATAACTTAATGCTGCCATTACAATTATCCATAGAAGGAGTATATTCTTATCAAGAGAAGCAAGAAATTGATTTCGAAAACCTTACAGATGTTGGTTTATTCGGTGTTTTCGGGAATGTTGGCTCTGGAAAATCGACCATTCTGGAAGCAATAGGTTTTGTACTCTACGGTTCAACAGAAAGGATGAATGCGCAAGACAAACGTTCATATAATATGTTAAACTTAAAATCATCGAAAGCTAAAATTGATTTTGAATTTTTAAATTTTGCAAACACAAAGTATAAATTTGTAGCTGAATGGTCACGTAAAAAAGTTTTTCATGAAACAACGCCTATCGATAGAAAAGCGTATAAATGGAGTGGAACAGAGTGGATTCCTTTGGATACTGCTGATGCGACTGAAATTGTAGGTTTGTCTTATGATAATTTTAAACGAACCATTATTATTCCGCAAGGAAAATTTAAAGAATTTCTTGAATTAAAAGGGAAAGATCGTTCCGAAATGATGAAAGAAATTTTTCATTTACACCGTTTTGATTTAGGAGGTAAAATTGCGACTCTTAAAGCTAAAACAAAAAGCGATTTTGATGTTTTAAGTGGGAAGTTAGAAGGATTTGAAGAAATTTCTGAGGGTGCTATTGACCAAAAATCGAAAGAAATTGAAGGCAATGTCATTTTAGTTAATGATAAGAAAAACGAGTTAGATAAAGTCGTAAAAGTAGTTCAAGAGTTGAAGAAATTGAAAGATTTAGTTTCTGACAATGAGAAAAATAAACTTGGCTACACTGCTTTAAGTAAGCAAAAACCTGAAATGGATGAATTAAATCTAAAGATTCAAGAATATGAATCGGTATCAGATAAGTTTAAATTCATTTTAGGAGAATCAAAAAATGTAGGAGTAGATTTACTTCAAACAACGAAGGATAAAAAAGTATTACTTGAATCGAAAATACAACTTGAAACTAAGTCTGCTGAAATTTCAGAAAAACTCAATGTTTTACAAGTAGAAATTGGAGAGTTACCAAACAATAAGCAAAAGGTACTTGACTATTTAGTGTTGGTGAAATTGAAGGAGAATGACTCAGGTATTCTAAATTTACAGGAGCAATTGGAGGTAATTCTGAGAGAAATTAAAGAATTTGATGCGAGCGATTTGATTTTAAAGAATGAGCATTCACTACTTATTAATGCAGCCGAGGAATTAAAAGCTAAACGAACAGATCCCTCAATTTTTCTGCAACTTGCTGATTGGTATAATAATCAGGATTCATTTTTAAGTAAGCAAAGTGATTCAACAAAGAATCTGAGTAAGATCAATAAAGAAATTGATGCGCAAAGGCTTGTTTTTGAGAATTTCTCACTGGATTTAAGTTCTTGGAAAGAAACTGTTGAAGCAAAGAAAGTCGCTAATCAAAAAGAACTAATTTCAAATGATTTAGTAAAATCAAAACTTCTGATTTCTAAAGAAATAGCACATATTTCATCTCGTTTACATGAGGGTGAAAACTGTCCTGTTTGCGGTTCTCTTGATCATCCAAATATTTTAAAAGCGGATGATATAAGTGTTCAACTTGATACGGTTTTAAAGCAAGAAAAACTTCTGAAAGATGAAGAAAATAAGTTGTTAAAGGTGGGGATTAGTGCGAATCATGCGTTTGAGAATTTAGAGCGTTTTACCAAAGAGTTAAAAGAACTTGAACAATTGGCGATCAAACTGAATGAGGAAGTAGCATTACATGGCAACAGCTTTATTTGGGAAACTTACGAAAAAGAGGATCGAACAATTTTTGAACAAAGAAAAGCAGCGTTTCAGTCCGTAGAAAAAGCGATTCAAACAAATGAATTAGAAGTAACCGCAATCACAAAAAAACGAGATGAAAACAAACTTAAAATAGATCAAAAGAAAGAAGTAAAAGCTGAAATTGATATAAATACTGCACAATTAAATGGAGTTAAAGAAAATAATTTAGCACAATTAATTAGTTTGAATTGGGAAAATTTCCAGAATACTTCGATAGCAGTAATCAAGCATTCATTAGGGGAATTAAAAAACAAAAATGAGATCTTAGAAATCGATTTTATTGCCAAGAAAAATGAATTTTCAACTGTAAAAGAAGGTTTAGCGTTAGTACAAGGTTCTATTGTTGAAGTAAGTAAGCGCGAGTTGTCTTTAAGTGAAAAATCAGATGAATTAGCTGTCAAAATAGCTGAATTAGTCAAAGTTAATGGATATGAATCTATCGCTTTTGTGAAAAATATACTAATTTCAGATTTAAATGTGCAATTAGAGCGCAAAAAACACCAACAATTTGAAAAAGACTTGCAGTCTCACAAAGCATTGTTGGATGAATCTACAAAACGTTTAGAAGGACGTGTTTTTAACGATGTAGAATTTAAAATCAGTACGGAACAAGAAGAAACGCTACGTTTGGGGTATGACAAGTTCTTTTCTGAACATGCAAAATTAGAAGGAGCATTAAAGATTTTGAAAGATCAGTTTGTTCATAAACAAGGCTTATTAGTAGAATTTAACTTGATAAATAACCGTCTTGATAACATTAAGACCTTAGAGAATCTATTTAACGGGAATGGTTTTGTTAATTATGTATCAAGTATTTACCTGAAAAACTTAGCTGATAATGCAAACGCTCGTTTTCACCGTATTACCAAAAATCAATTAAGTTTGATAATAAATGCTAATAACGAGTTTGAAGTAATAGATTATTTAAACAATGGTGCTACACGAAGTGTAAAAACCTTGTCGGGAGGTCAAGCTTTTCAAGCTTCTTTATGCTTGGCTCTAGCATTAGCCGAAAGTGTAAATTCATTCAATAAAAACAGTAAAAATTTCTTTTTTATAGATGAAGGTTTTGGTACACAAGATGCTGAAAGTGTTGCTTTAGTATATGATACTTTACAATCACTTTTGAAGGAAAACCGAATTGTAGGTTTTATCTCTCACTTAACAGAATTACAAGAAAGAATACCTAAATCAATTACCATTTTAAAAGATGATGAAAAAGGTAGTTTTATTAAAATGAATTAGATTATGACATATCATGAACATTTCGCCTCCTATTTTAAGGAAGAGCAACTTAAACCCTTTATTCATTTGTTATCAAAACGGATGGAGAGTGGACACGTTTGTATTCCAATAGACGAATCTATTGATGCAGCATTAATAGAATGTGGTTATACAGGAATAGATAAAACCATTTCATTGTCAAATTTAGTGAGCTCGGAAGAAAGTGATCCTATTAAAAAGCCATTCATATTTTACAATAACAAGTTTTATTTACAACGCTATTTTCAGTATGAGACAACTATTTTAAAGCGTTTAAAAGACTTAACATTAGTTGACGATCATCTTTCTCAAGAAAGAAAAAACGCGGTTGAAAGCCAGAATGAATTCATTCTATCTCAAATTTCTAAAAAGGAAGATATCAGCAACTTTTCAGAGATTGAAAAACCCGATTGGCAAGCTGTAGCAGCTATTCAAGGCGTATTGAATAACTTAACAATTGTTACAGGTGGACCAGGGACAGGAAAAACTACTACTGTTGCGAAAATTTTAGCGTTGTTAAATAAAATTGGAGGTGAAGATTTGTCAGTAGCATTAGCCGCGCCAACTGGAAAAGCTGCTGTTCGAATGAAAGAGTCTTTGATGAACAGTGTAACACAATTTCCTGATTTAGATATTAAGAAGCTATTAGCAAAAACGGAAGCCAAAACAATTCACCGTTTATTAGGAACAAAGCTTAATTCTCCTTTTTTTAAGCACAATAAAGAAAACCCTTTACCATTTGATGTTGTTGTAATTGATGAAGCATCGATGATTAGTGTAGCAATGTTCGCGAAGCTTTTGGATGCAATTGGACTAAATACACGCTTAATTATTTTAGGAGATTCGGATCAGTTGGCTTCCGTTGATGCAGGCAGTTTATTTGGAGATATTTGTACTTCTCAAAAAGAAACAGCTTGCGAAAATAAGTTCGAACAAGATCATTTGACTTGGCTGAATAAGTTGCTTCAATCTGATCGTCAATTAAATATGGTTTTGGAGGGTAAAACTTCTTTTTTGGCAGAACAGTTGGTTCGTCTAAAAAAAACGTACCGCTACAATCAAGATTCACGGATGGGTAAATTTACACAGGCAGTGATTAACGGAAATTCAGATAAATTAGAAAGTATTATTAACTTGGAAGACGACGGGATGCTTTCTGTGGATTTTGAGTATGACCCGAAGATATTTGAAGAGTTTATTTTAAAATACAGTGCTTATATTGAAGAGCCAATTATTGAGAAAGCACTTAAAAAGATTAATAATTGTCGGGTTTTATGTGCCGTAAAACAATCCGATCAAGGAGTTTACAAACTAAACGAACGCATTCAAGCGTTTTTGAAAAATAAGTATAAAACTACTCCGAAATTATTTAACCCAAATTCTGAAATTTATTATAATCAATTAATTATCGTTACCAAAAACCAACCTGATTTAAAATTATCAAATGGAGATGTTGGTATTGTAAGAGGTGAAAAAGATAATTTAAAAGTATATTTCCCTCCTGTTCTTTCAGATAATAGCGAAGATGCTTCAATCTCGAATAACTATTTGGAAATCAATCCTGGTTATATTGAGCAATGGGAACCCGTTTTTGCTATGACCATTCATAAAAGTCAAGGATCTGAATTTGATGAAGTATTCGTAGTTCTTCCGAAAAAAGGCGGAGATCAACTCTTGACAAGAGAATTGTTGTACACGGGGGTTACACGCGCCAAAAACAAAGCTCATATTCAAAGTAGTTTAGAAGTACTTAAAACAACAACTCAGAATTGTGTAAAAAGAACTTCTGGTATTAATGATCGAATTAAAAATAAGAATTAAATGGCATTTACCTATTACCGTTCAACGAATTACGTAGATTTAGCTCTGAAATTAGCTGATAGTATTCGCTTAAATAAAAATGTGTTCATTCCTACTTTTATAGGTATTGCTCAAAACGCGACAAAAGATTATTTGATAGAAGAGATTATTGAACAAAATACAATTGCTGCAAATCTTGCGTTTAAATCACCCATAGAATGTGTGGAGATCATTGCTCAAATTCTCGAAATTGAAAATAAGAAGAAAGATGTTTTGCAATTATCCGATTTAACGTGGCTGATTTTTCACTTGTTAAATGAAACTAATTTTAAAGAAAAGTTTCCAACCATTAGTGATTACTATTATAACCAAGAATTGAAACGTTTTACTCTTGCAGAAAAGGTGGCTGGTTTATTTGTGAAATACCAAGAATTGGATCCTGATTTAATTCTTGAATTAGAAAATAATAAAACTGAAAAGCCAAATTTTGACTGGCAAGGCTTTTTGTGGTTAGAAATTAAAAAACAAGGTAAAACGGATTTCAATTCACTAAACGACACCTTTGAATTTATAAATAGTGAACTTAAAAATCCGGTTAAACAAGAGCTGTTAAAAAGCAAACTAGAGCACATCGCATTTTTTGGCAACTTCATTTACACAAAAGAAATCTTGGAAACGCTTTCTCTTGTGGGTGAATTTATAACCATTGAGATTTACAGAGTAGATTTGACAGTTGATTTACAAGCTAAAAATTCCACCAGTAGTATTGTAGAAAATCTAACAGGGATTCAAGTAAAACAAAGTATACTTTTTAAAGAGATTTCGGCTGCTGATGTTCAACCTTCTGAAGAGTATCATTCGAAAACATTATTACATTCCTTACAAGAAAGTTTGAAAGGGAAAGCTGCTGTGAACTACGAAGAAAAGCAGGGAGATGACTCGATTCTAATTGCTAATAATTATTCTATTTACAGAGAAGTGGAAGCTTTGTGGAATTATTTAGTGCAACAATTTGACTCGGATAATACCCTCAAACACAAAGATATTACCGTTTTAATTCCAGATATAAAAAAATACGCTCCCGCGATTAGTGCTGTATTTGAAAATGCTAAACTGAAATTCAACTACTCTTTTTTAAATTCGAGTTACCACATGCAAGATTCTCCTTACAAAGCACTTTTGGCTTTATATACAGTAGAGGAGGACGAATTCACATCTAAAAAAATCATTAGCCTTTTAGAATACAAATTCATTCGTGAAAAAACGGGAATTCAAGATTTAGAATTAATTAAAAGAGCGATTAGTTTAGCAAATATTCGCCATGGTATTGAAGGAAATGAAAATTTAGAAACTCATTTTGTTTCTTGGAGATATGGACTGAAAAGGTTGATTTATGGTGCTTGTATTGAACAAACAGAGGAACAAGTTACCGATTTTGGGTCATCTTTTTATCCAGTTTCAGAATTTGAAGATCGAGATATTTATGAATTGATTCGTTTGGATCAGTTTGTGGAAACTTTACATCAATGGCTGATGGATAGAGCGACAAAAAGAGATCATCAAGCATGGCGCAAACACATTGACGAAACGATTAATTTATTCTTGGAAATCGAAGAATATGAATCTCCAGTGTTTAACTATGAACTAGAAAAATTTAGTAAAACTGCTGTATTATCAGAAGGGAAAGAAATTTCTTTTGAAACCATTCGCTATACATTGGAAGGCTTGTTAAATGGATTAGAAGATAAATCTACTGTTGGATATGGAGGCATTCGGTTCGTTTCTCCAAATGTGAATTTATCTATTCCAGCTAAGGTTTTTTGCTTTTTAGGTCTAAATGGTACTGATTTTCCAAGAAAAGACAAACGACTTAGTTTTGATTTACTTGGAATGGAAAAAGATTATGGTAGCGCTGCATTAGATAAAAATCTCTTTTTGAATTTACTTTTGGGAGCAAAAGAGAAAATTTACATCAGTTACATCGGTCAAAGCAGTAAAGATAACTCCAACATTCCTGCAAGTACTTTGGTAGATGAGTTATTGGATGCTTGTAAAAAAATAGGAGGGAAGCCTGAAAATATCAATGTAAAACATTCACTTCATTCTTTTAGTACAAAATACAATGACAATGATGAAAAGTTATATAATTATTTAGAAACAAGCTCCGATTTTAATTTAAAAACCGATGAAAATAAAATAACCAAGCGAGTTGAATTGGAAAAGGATAAAGAAGGTTTAAAAATTGTTCCAATAGCTGATCTTATTCGTTTTTTACAAGATCCAATCAAGCATTTTTACAATAATAAGTTGAAAATATATTATTCTGATTGGGATGTTTCTTTAGCAGAAGTTGAACCTTTTGAATTGGGTATTTTGGAAAATTGGGCTTTGAAAAATAACCTTTTACAAAACAAGTTGAATAATTTGAATGTTGACTTGGACAATTTGGATGAATTTGTACTAGAAAAAAAGAAAAAAGGAGAATTGCCATTTGTGAATTACGGCGAAGTTACGCTTCAAAAAGTGAGAACAGATGCAAAAGTTGTTTTAGATAAATTAGATGGTATTTCTTTAGATAAGAAACAGATTCTAAAAATCATTCAAGAAACAGGTGAATTTAAACTAATTGGAAATGCGGCTGTTTTTGATTCGACTTATCTCTTTGCAGTTGTATCAAGCGACAGTTTTAAATATCAGATTCCTGCTGTTGTTAATTTCTTGGCGCTACACTCAGATGAAAATAATTCGTTTGAGGGGAAATACATTACAAAAGATACTGAGAAGTCAATTACTGTTCCAGTAGGAGCGGATTTATCGGTAGATTTACAAAATCTGTGTAAATTGTATGAAAAAGGGTTGAATGAAATGCTTTATTTTACAAGTGGTGTAAAAAAATTATCTTTAGTAGAGCTAGCTAAATACACTTCAAAAGAAGCATTAAGCGCTTATTTCGTATCAATCTCTACTGATGGAAGGTCAAGTTATTTACTATCTGATTACTTCAAAAAAGAGCTAGACGATGGTTTTTTTAATTCCCAAGAAAATTTCGAACAATTTGTCAAAACTTACGAAATGATTCTTTCCATTCTTAACAAATATTTAAATTGATTTCCATGCAAGATTTTAATGTTGAAACAGTCGAATTAAAAGGTGCCAATATTATAGAGGCAAGTGCTGGAACAGGAAAAACATTTTCCATAGCTGTTCTAGTGGTTCGTTTATTAATTGAAAAAAACATTCCAATTTCTAAAATGCTTTTAGTTACGTTTACTGAAGCTGCTGCTGCTGAATTGAAGGAACGCTCCCTAAAATTTATAAGAGAAGCTTTATTGGAATTGGAGCAAAGTGGTTCCTCAGAAAATGAGGTGCTAAAAAATAGTGTTATTAATGCGCTTCAATCCGAACAAACAAAAGAGGAAATTGAAAAAAAACTGAGAGTTGCTTTGTTAAACATTGATAATGGCTTAATGTGTACGATTCATAGTTTCTGCCAACAATCTTTGAATGAATTTGCTTTTGAAACCAACCAAGAATATGGAAAAAAATTAAAAACAGATTTTTCTGATATTACTACTAAATACATCAATGCATATAGAAGAGAAGAGTTAAATTCTCTTGATTTAGAAATTTTCAACGAAAGTGAATTAGCAAATAGTGGTGTTTTGTCAAGTGCTATTTCGAATGTTTTGGGTGGTAAAGTTATTGAAGGGGATGAAAGTTTAATTAGTTCTATTGATGAATTAAAATTGAAAATTGTAAGTAAAGAAGAAGAAAGAATTCAATTTATTCAATCTAAACTGGCTGATTTAATTAATGAAGTTGATAATGTAATAAAAGAAGGTTTTAAAGACGGGAAAAAGAATAAATTAAAAGATTTGATGTCTTCGGCTCAAGGGGCGGTCGATATGTTTCTAAATAAAGTGACTGATTTTGTGCCTGAACTTTTCCCTGTTGAAATTCAATATTGCAAAGCGAAACAATTAGAAATAAACCAATTAAAAGGAGAAATAAAGCATACTTATATAAAACAAGCAATCACATGGATTGTTCCAAAAGTAACTGCAGAACTTAAAAGAAAGAACTTCTTTACTTTTGATGACCTTATTTCTCAGATGCATGCAGCAAGGAAATACCCTGAATTTCAAAAGCAAATGCGTGCAAAATATGAAGCTGTTTTTGTGGATGAATTTCAAGATACTGACAAGAAACAATATGCCATTTTTAAGGAATTATTTCAAGATGATGCTTCAAAAATCATGTTTTATATTGGCGATCCAAAACAATCCATATATAGTTTCAGACAAGCAGACTTGAATACTTATTTTGCAGCTAGAAATTCAATCCCAAAAGGTAAGCAATTTACCATGTCCTTGAACCACCGCTCAACAGAAAAATTAATTAATTCTTTAAATGTGTTTTTTCAACCTACAAGTGTTTTCGATACCTTTGAAAATGGGGATATCACTGATAAAATTGAATACATTCAAGTTGCTGCTAAAAACAGATTAGAAATAGGATTAAGTGGAGTCGAAATCAACAATCCAGTAACAATTATTGATGGCTGTACGTCTAAACCGCAAATAATAAAACAATTCACGAATACCATCAAATACCTATTTAGCGGTGATGTAAACTTAAACGATAAGCCACTAAAACCATCCAATCTTGCAGTTTTGGTAAGAGTAAATAAAGAAGGTAAACTCATAAAAGATGTCCTTACAAAATTAGGAATTCCTTCCGTGTTGATTGACGATACAAAAATTGTTACTTCTCAAGAAGCAAAAGACATATTGTTTATTTTAGAAGCAGTGCTCACGCCTTCACAGTCAAATATTCAAAAAGCATTGCTAAGTGATTTGCTTGCTTCGACCACAAAGGAATTAGAAACAATTGATTTTGATGCCTGTGTGATTCAATTTATTACTTACAGAAAAGAATGGTTAACCAAAGGTGTTTATTTCGTGTTAAAATCCATAAGTTCAGATTTTAAGCTAGAAAAACGATTTGCAAACAACACAACAAGTGGTCATCGTGTGCTATCCAACGTACAACAACTTTCTGAATTACTTCAAGAAAAAGAGCAGCAAGAATCATTTACGCCAAGTGAAATTTACACCTTTTTAAGTCAGCAGATAAAAGGAGACGTGAATGAAAATGAGGAAGGGAGTGAATATGCACAACGCGTAGAAAGTGATGAAGATGCTGTGAAAATAGTGACAATACACAAAAGTAAAGGCTTGGAATACGATGTGGTACTTACCCCGTTTATAGCACTAAAAGCAGAAGTTGGATGGTGGTATGATTTTATAGATTACCGTCAAATGAAAGGTGATGAATCAGGATATGTTTTCGCACGAAATAAAGACTTGTCTACTGCTACAAAAAATAAGTACACGGAACAAATAAAGCAAGAAAATAGGCGTTTACTCTACGTTGCACTTACCCGAGCGAAATACAATGTGTTTTTATATACGAATTCAGAGGGAAACTCCACTTTAAAGGATTTTATGAGTGCTCTTAAAGAAAATGTTGCTGTTGATATTAAAAATATAAATGAAATTAGCGATTGGGCAAATAAAACAATAAGTTATAAAATTCCCCTTCAAGACAAAAAACAGAAAGACCTACCAAAAATTGTCTTCAGCGATGCGAATTATAAAAAAATAAGTTATTCAGGTTTAGCGGCTCACCCATCAAAATCTGACAAAAATAACGATGAGTTTTATGAAGAAGATACTTACGATCAATTTATATTTAAGGGACTAAAAAAAGGAGCGCAAACAGGGAATTTATTACACGATATTTTTGAAAGAATTAATTATGATTCTGACAATAATTGGGAACAAGTAATTCGTTCTATGGTGTCCCAGCATTTAACAAAAGAAATTGATAATACTCCTTTTAAAAACCGTCTCAATGAACTTGTTATTCATACTTTAAACTGTTCTTTAAAGTCTTCTTTAAATTCTTCTGACAAATCCTTTTCACTTGCTGATGTACCAAGAAGTAAACGAGTGAATGAATTAGAGTTTAATTTTAAAATTCCTGCAGATTTTTTAATGTCTAAGTTAGAAAATGTTTTAGTCGGTGACAGTAGAAAAATAGTAACACACCGTTATGCTGAAATTCAAGGGATGATGAACGGTTTTATTGATTTATTCTTTGAACATAATGGAAAATACTACATTTTGGATTGGAAATCTAATTTTTTAGGCGATAGTGTAGAAGATTACAACCAGGGTAACTTATTGGAAGCCATGAATGAAAGTAATTACCATTTACAGTATTTACTTTATTCCGTTGCGATTAACGAATACTTAACGAGTAAACTTCCTGATTTTAACTTTGAACGAGATTTTGGAGGAGTGTACTATTTGTTTTTAAGAGGGGTAAGGTCTAGGGAAACTTCAGGTGTATATTATCAAGGTGTTACATTGGAAGAGATGAATAAAGTTAAATACGCTTTAAGAATAGGGGTCTAACTTATAGGACTATTCTAATGTTCGCTTCAAGGGTCAAAAAGTTATTTAACACCCATGTTCTTAAGGTTTTGATAGTTAAAATTTCATGTTTGTGAGTGTCTTTTTTTATGTTTTTTGAAAAGGTTTGTTATATTTTTTTATTTCTTACGTTATCTTATTCATGAGCATCAAATATTATTAATCGCTTTTATTTCTATCACTTCATATTAATTCATATTGTACTTAATAAATCTAAATTTATGTGTAAAATCATCCAACTAATACTTTTATTTTGTTGCTTTTCTAGCTGTAAAGAGAACATCCAAGAGGATAAATCAATTTCAAATATCAAACTTGATTTGAGTGATTTAAACCTATCGGGTGCTGATTTCACACCTAAAGTGAAAAAAGATTTATTAGCTATGATTAACCTTAAATGTGACTCTCTTGAAACAAGTTTAAAGCGGTTAGGAGGTATGTCAAAAAATCAAATTGAATTTTATTTGGATACATTTAAAATTTCAGCGATTTCAGACCACAAAATGCTGTATTATTTCAATACAACATCTGGTTTAAATTTCGTATTAGACGAGCAAACGAATAAATACGATAGTTTAATGAATATCTATTATACTAAGTTAAAGAATAGGCTTATTCAGGAAGATAAAAAGACTCTAATTCAAGCACAGAGAGCATGGTTAGATTTTAGAGATAAAGAGTTAGAGTTGATTCGTATGCTTAGATATGAAGAGTATTCAGGAGGTGGTACAATGCAAAGTAACATCTATATGGTAATGAGAAATGATTTGATTAAAAGAAGGATGATTGAACTGTTTATTCATTATGAATGGCTTGTAAATCTTGAAACGGATTATTAGTAGATCTAATTATCCCCGAATACAATCCTTGAATATTTAACTAAAACTATTAAATGGCAGAAAAGAAAATATCTGAAGAATTACAAAATGCATTTAGTTTTTTCCTTAAAAGTGTCTCTAATTATTATTTAGAGCATGAGAGAACCTTTGATTTAGAAAGTTTCCATGGTAGGTTTCATATTTTAAGATGTTTATGTTTAGCGGATTCCATTATTAATAAATATAAAGAAAATGCCATTAATATTAATGTTGAAAAAACATTTTATGCTATTATGTTCCATGATTCTTGCAGAAAAGATAATGGGGTAGATCTATGGGAAGAAGAGAGTAAACAGTTATGTAAAAGAGAGTTGATATCAATAAATAAAACAGATATTTATGCGGAAGAAACAGCAAATTTAATACTTAAGCCAATTCCTTTTTCCATTGAAGGCCAAATTCTTTATGATGTTGATGTTTTAGATTACCATCGCTTTTTCTGGATTCCTGAAGAACAAAATTGTTTTGATAACAATAAATTACTTTTTTGTTCGTACAATGACACCGTTCAACTTTTTAATACTTCAGATAGAAAGGCTATTATCCAATTAGCACGTGACTTAGTAAGAGAAACTCAGAGCGTACCTATTAAGATAAGTACATGCCAATTAATAGAACTTATTACTCAGTTATACTTAAAATATCAGCCTTGGTAAATTAAAACATTAGAACAACGTAAATAGATTATGTTGTGAGGTTGTACATTTGTGTCATTCATTTAGTATTCATCTTTTAATTTTAAATCAAACGATTATGGAAAAGGTAAACAAACAAATGCAAGTTGCTGTTCAAATAGAGAAAGGTTGGTCAGGTTATTTATTAATAACAGAACGTACTGCTAAGAAGTATTTAGGAGCAAACTTTGAAAGTTGGGTAGATGATATTGCACAAGAGGCAATGATTAAAGCTTATGTGAATGCAGATAAGTTTAATAGCGAAATCGCATCTTTTGAAGGTTGGTTGTTTACTATTACACGTAATTTATGTTTCGATTTTATGCGTAAAAAATCCAATACTTTGGGTACGTTTATTTGTATTGATAATATAATTGGATTAAGTATCGATTCAGATGAGTATGATGAAAAAGAAGAGATTAATGTTTTGGTGGAAAAAACATTAAATAATTTACCTGAAAGGGATAAAAGTTTACTGTCGATGAAATATTTTGAAGGTTTATCCGGAAGAGAGATTGCTGAGAAAATTAACGATAGGGAGCAAAATATTCCAACGTTTATGAAACGTGCTAAAAAGAGATTCAAAGACTCGTTTGATATGGGGAAATATGAGTATTCTGCTGCATGAATTCAGCATTTTTTAAAAAAAAATCTAATTCATTTTTAATTTTCTTATAACAACACTAAAATCTCTTCTATAATTCTATGAACCTGCCCACACTTAAAAAAATATTAATGGCCTATTATATTCCATTAATTTATATTAATTTAAACCGATTAAAAAAATCAAAATTATGATTAAAACCCTAAAACAATTTTGCAGTTCTTTTCCTAGCGAAAAGGCTTCTACTTTTGTAAGTCATTTCGATAAGATATACGAGTGCAGCTCTTTAGAAGAGCACGAATTGAAAATTATTTACTTAGCCTATCTTTGGAAAAATGGTAGAGTCCAATCAATGGATGATTTTGGACAAACAATAGTGGATCCAGAAGAATTGGGCGTAAATGAATATACCGATTATGAAATTTCATTTGAGTGTGGAGAAGGAGAAGGCGGAGGTGTAAATCTAAGTGTCTTATATGAATTTTATGATTTTGAAAAATTGATGGAGTTGGTATAAGAAGTTCTTATCGTTTCA
>Ga0209702_10005774_pt1 | contig 16520 bp, 12 predicted proteins | sample FRY01_FD_187210 | JGI IMG/M metagenome (GOLD analysis project Ga0209702, IMG submission 187210) | Freshwater microbial communities from Lake Fryxell liftoff mats and glacier meltwater in Antarctica - FRY-01 (SPAdes) (version 2) | ecosystem: Environmental > Aquatic > Freshwater > Ice > Glacier... | reverse complement strand
CATGCGGAAGGCAACTCACAGGACGCAACGATTTATCCGATGGCTCCGTGTCGCACTTTACCGCGAAGTCCCCTGGCACGACGCAGTGGCCCGCTTGGCCGAAATCTGGGGCAGGAAATGCTGAGACTTTTCTACACCGATCCTCCCACCCTGATTACCAGCTACCAGAAGAGCGGGACCACCCACACCTTCCACTTCACGGGTGAAGCTTCCCGCACCAACTGGGTCATCAAGGGAGGGGCCGCCCTGCCGTCGCTGACCGTCGACCACACCGCCGCCGCCGCCATCAACGAGCCCAGCCCCGGGATCTACGAGGCCACCGTCCCCCTGCCAAGTGTTCTCGACCCCGGCTATTTTTTCCGCATCGAGTGACCGGTCCGGAGCCGGATTTCATTGGACGATTCGGTTCGAATAGATGGCCGGACCATGTGGATAGATGGCTTGTCCCTTGGGCTGGTCATCGTGGTGCCTGTGGTCAGGGGTGAGCGGAGATTTCGCCTGAAACGCATTGCGGCCCACGACACATAATTTCAACGAAAAGGCTGGGGCAACCCTGTTCCCAGCTCACCGCAGTTCCGAACTCTTTGAGGCCGGGACCGGGGAGCGGAAGGCGGGCTATTTCGACGCATCGAGACAGACGGCTTGGCCGTTGTTGTTTCGGGCGAAGAGGCGGCCGTTGGAGTAAGCGATGGCGGACCAGCAGCGGTTGTCGAGGATTTTGAGGCGGCCGGTTTCGATGAATTTGTCCTCGGTGGCTTTGCCGGTGAGAAGGTCGCCGGTTTCGAGGAGGCAGACGAGTTGGTCGCCGACGAGGAGGGAGGAGCCGCGGGTGCCGGGGAGTTTGACTTTCCAGCGGACGTCACCGGAGGCCAGGTCCATGCGGATGAGTTCGGCGTCGATGTTCTTGTCGCCGAAGACGCCCATGATGTCGCCGTCGACGAGGAGGCTGTTCTGGAAGATCATGCGCGTTTCGCTTTCCTTGTGGACCATCTTGGGTTTTGAGCCGGAGACATCGACCACGGCGTAGCCCATGCCGTAGCCGGAGGCGATGAAGAGCATGTTGTCGTGGAGTTGGGGGTTGCTGGCATTGACGTCCCAGGGGGTGCGCCAGGATTGGTCGAAGAGGACGGCGCCATTTTTGTCGAGGTCGTAGGCGAGGAGGTTGCGGCCGTGGAAGACGAGGGCGGCGGTGGTGCCTTTGAGTTTGGTGATGACGGGGGCGGCGTATCCGGGGCGGGCGTCGTTGGTGGAGTTCCAGACGGTCTTGCCGGTCTTCTTGGCGAGGGCGTAGAGGGCGCCATTTTTTCCGGAGGGGAGGGTGAGGAGGAGGTCGCCGTGGATGGTGGGGGAGGCGGAGTAGCCCCAGTCGGGGGCACGGCCGTCGAAGTCGTCGGCGAGGTCCTTTTCCCAGGCCACGGTGCCGTCGGAGAGTTTGAGGCAGAAGAGTTTGCCGGTTTTGCTGAGGGTGTAAACGAGGCCGTCGTCGATGGTGGGGGTGCAGTTGGGGCCGCCTTCGTAGAGTTTGGGGTCGAGGGCCTGCTTGTAGCTGTGTTTCCAGAGGAGGTCGCCGGACTTGGCGTCGAAGCACCACCAAGTGTCCTGTTTGCCGTCGTTGCCGCCGACGATGGCGCGGTCATTGGCGATGGCCCAACTGGTGCAGCCTTTGCCGATTTCTTTTTTCCAGAGGGTTTTGGGTGGGGAGGATTTCCAGTCGCCGTTCATGGTGCCCTTGACGATGGCGGTGCCGTCGCCGAGGTAGGCGGGCCAGTCCTGGGCATTCGTGGCGGGGGTGGCGAGCAGGAGGGGGAGGGCGAGGGTGGAGAGGAAGCGCATGGTGGTTGGGGACGGAGAGGAACTTCCAGTATCGAACAAGGAATGTCCAATGTCCAAGGGAAGAGACGTGGGAGCGGAGGTGGTGGGGGGGATAGGGAGAGTTCCTCGTAGGTTTTGCCGGGTTTGAAGAAGGCGTTGCCATCCTCGGCGCCGGCGAAGATGGCAACGCCGGCAAGGGTGAGGCTGGGGTAGGCGGTGTCGGTCATGCCGCGGAGGCGTTGTTCGTAGAAGAGTTCGCCGGTCTTGGCGGCGAGGGCCTGGAGGGCGTATTCGCGGCTGATGGGATAGACGATGCCTCCGTGGACGAGGGGAGTGGAGTAGTCCAGAGATCCTTACCATTCCAGTCGAGGGCGGGGGCGGGGGGAGGCGTCGGGGTATTGGCCGTTGCCGCCGTTGCGCCAGGATGGGATGTCGGCGGGGGCGGGGGCGGGGCCGCCGGTGAGGAGGGGGAGGGCGAAAAAGGTCGGGAAATGGTTCATGGCGCATGGCAAACTACGGGTGGACCGGGGAAGTTTCAACCGAACACGATCCAACCGGGGTGGTGGTGGATCGGTTGTGTGAAATCTTGCAGGAAAAATTGATAAAATCGGGTGGTTTGTTGGGGGTTGACCGGAGGAGTGGAATCCGCAGACTGCCCGCCCGATGGCATTCACACAATTTTCACGCACGACTGGTCGGTTTGCTTTGGGCAGCCTCTTGTTTGCCTCCGCAGCCGCTAAGGCCGAAGTCCCCACCCTTCCACCGACCCTTGTGCTGGGTGATCGTCTTGAAGGAACGATCGAGACCGGGGCGGCGGTCCTCTCGCCGGAGGATGTGGAGTTCTACCAGATCGAGTCGTTGCAGGATCTGGCGGCGATGGCCCCGAACCTTTACTTCACGCACAGCGATTCGCGGGGCTACGGTGACAACGTGACCTTCCGGGGTCAGGGGAACACCGTCTTCTTCAGTCCGCCGGCGGTGGGCTATTATGTGGACGATGTGCCGTCGTCGGATGCGTATGCCTATCCTTCCGAGTTCATGGGCATGGATCGGGTGCTGTTTCATCGTGGCCCGCAGGGATCGGGGTTCGGCCGAAATGGCGCGGCGGGGATGATCGAGATCGTCACGGCGGGACCGAGCGAGGTGCAGGAGACGACGCTGGGATTGGAATACGGATCGTATGACTACATGGGGGTGCGCTTTGGATCGAGCGGTCCGCTGGGCGGCGATTTTTCGCACACCTTGCAGTTCTACTACAATGAGCGGGACGGCTACGTGAAAAACACCTTTCTTGATCGTCACACCGACGACCGCGAGGCGATGGGGATCCTCGCCAACCTTTACTGGAATCCCCGGGCGGACATGGAGTGGCGCCTGCGGGTCCTGGTGGAGGAGGCGCGGGATGGCAGCTCGCGGTTGACGGCGCTGCCGGGCAATATTTTCGGATCTTACACAGGGGATCCCTACACGGTGCAGTCCAATTTCGGCGGACAAACGGCGATGGACCGCTACCAGTTGTCGTTGCACGGCCGGAAAGATTTTGACTGGGGGACCCTGAAATCCATCACCAGCTATCAAAAGTGGGAATTGGATCCGAGCACCGTGGATCTTGATTTGGGCCCCTACGATCTAGCCACTTCCAGGATCATGCAGGAGCAGTCATTCATCACGCAGGAGCTACGTTTCGAGTCGGCGGAGGATGCCGGACCGCTGGCGTGGCGGGCGGGGTTTTTCTTCTCGGACAAGGATACCGAAGGCGACGCGACGCGCACCTTCCCGCTTCCCTTCCTGCCTTATACGGGGAGCGAGCGGACCCTCTTCGACATCGAGGAGACCAACGTGGCGGGCTACGGCCGGGTGACCTATGCGGCGACCGAGCAACTGACCCTGCATGCGGGTGGCCGGGTGGACTACTACGACACAACCATGGTCCGGAGCAGCGACAACTCCCTAATGGGAGCGACCGGCGTGCAGAAGTACAGCACGGACGACATCTATTTCAGCCCTAGTGGCGGGCTGCGCTACGCGGTGAACGATCAGGTGAGCCTCTATGCGACGACCGGGTTGGGGATCAAGCCGAAGGGCTTCAGCGCTTTCAGTGCCTCCGACCCGACCGGGGCGTCGTTTGACGAGGAGAGCGCCTGGGCGAACGAGATCGGCATCGATGTGCGTGCTGCGGATGACGCGTGGAGCTTTGCGGTGCGCGGATTCTGGAACGAGATCGACGACTACCAGCTGAACCGTTCCGTGCCGAATCAGAATGACTTCATCGTGGTGAACGCGGACGAGGTGACCTCGCGGGGGATGGAGGCGGAGTTCCGTTGGCGGCCCATCGAGCAGTTGGAGTTCCAGGCGGCGGTGGGCTTTCAGGCCACCGAGTTCGACAAATACAGGGACCCCTACACGATGGACAACTACCGCGGCAACAACGTGCCCTTCACGCCGGACTTCACGGCGGCGGGTGGTTTTCGCTATGACCTGCCCTGTGGTTGGTTCGTCGGATCGACGGCGCGGATGATCGGGGAGACCTATTACGACGCGGCCAACAGCAGCGATTTCCGTCAGGACGACTACGTGGTGGTGGACGCGCAGTTCGGTTATGAACGGGACGACCTGCGGGTGACGCTCTATGGGCGCAACCTCTTCGACGAGGGATACTACAATTTCATCAACGATCAGATCTATGCCGGCAGCCCCGGAGACCCGCAGGTGTTCGGGGTGAAGGTGGATTTGAGCTTCTAGGCCCGTCCGGCGGCCGGAAGTGTCTCGCGGTTCGAGGCAAGTTGTTGTATCGCGGAAGAGAACCCTGATTTAACACGTAGTTACTGACCCCATGAAAGCGACCCGCTTCCTGACCTCCCTGTTCCTCGCCGTGCTGGCGGGGGTGTTGAGTGCCGATCCCGTCTCGGGATGGTTGAATTGGCGTGGCCCGTTGCAGACGGGTTTGTCGCTGGAGACCGGCCTGCCGGAGAAATGGGAGCTGGGTGGGGCGAACGACCTCTGGACCTATGACGTCATTGGAGGAGGAACCCCGGTCATCGCGGATGGGCGGCTCTATGCCTTTGGGTTCTACGGGGAGAAGGGTGAGGATGTGCAGGAGACCCTGCTTTGCCTCGATGCGGTGACGGGCAAGAAGATTTGGGAAGCGCGCTACAGCGACTACATCAGCGACGTCGTTTACAACCGCTACGGGATCGGATCGCCGGTGGTGGATGGGGAGACGGGGAACGTTTACCTACAGTTCAGCAACGGGCACTGTGTGGGCTACACCCGCGACGGGGAGAAACTCTGGGAGCATTCCATGATGGAGGAGCTCGGGCGGCTGACCTTTCCGAACGGGCGGACCGGGGCGCCGGCGGTGAGCGAGAACTTGGTCATTTTTCACTGTGTGACCGCCAACTGGGGCACGACGGGGCCGGCGCAGGACCGTTTCTATGCCTACGACAAGATCAGCGGCGAGTTGGCGTGGGTTTCCAGCCCCGGAACGCGTCCGGTGGACAGCGCCTTTTGTGATCCTGTTTTCGGCGAGCTGGAAGGCCGCCGGGTCTTCTATGCCGGCACGGGATGTGGCAACGTGGTGTGTGTGAATGCGCGGACCGGGGAGCCGGTGTGGCGTTTTGCGCTGTCGCTCGGCGGGGTGGCCTCAAACGTGTTGCTCTATGGCAAGGACAAGCTCATCGCGATTCATGGCAACGAGAACGTGGAGTCGAGCAACCAGGGTCGATTGGTGTGCCTGAACATACCGACCAAGTATCCGGAGGGCGAGAAGCCGGTGGTGTTGGGCAAGGAGTCGGAGGCCTGGCGCAACGACGAGTATTCCGCCTTCACGAGTTCCCCGACCCTGGTCGGCAATCGGGTTTACCAGACCATTGCGACGGGCAGCCTGCTTTGTGCGGATGCGGACACGGGCAAAACCCTGTGGTCGGAGAAGCTCGGACCGGATCAACTGCACGCCTCGCCACTGGCGGGTGACGGGAAGCTCTACGTGCCGATGCACAACGGCGAGTTCTACATCCTGAAGCCGAGCGACAAGGGAGCCGAGCACCTGAGCGCCACGGACCTCAAGACTGTGTGCCTCGGCCAGCCCGCCATCTGGGCCGGGAAGGTTTACGTGATGACCAAGAACGGCCTGCATTGTTTCGGCAAGAAGGACGGGAAGTATGTGGGAGCCGATCCACTGCCGACCCCGGCACCAGGGGAGATGACCGAGCTGCAGATCGTGCCGACCGAGTTCACGCTGAGCGCGGGGCAGTCGCAGGAGTTCAAGGTGTATGGTCTCGACAAGAACGGGGTGCGGGTGAAGCAGATCGAGGATGTGAAGTGGGAGACCTTCATTCCGCCCACCGCGATGGTGAAGGCCACGGTGGACGCGACCTTTGAGGGCAATACGATCAAGGCCGGACCGAACGCGAAGCTTTCCGCAGGGGCCTTCAAGGGAACCGCGAACGGACTTTCCGCGACGACCCGCGGCCGGGTGGTGGCGGGAGTGGGCTACGCGGAGGATTTCGAATCGATCCCGCTGGCCATGAAAAATCCGGAGGGTGAGGACGTGAACTTCCCGCCGCTGCCGTGGCTGGGAGCCCGCATCAAGTGGTATGTCCTGGAGCGGGACGGCAGCAAGGTCATCACCAACCGTCTCGACAACATTCTTTTCCAGCGGACCATGAACTTCTTTGGTGGGGCGGACATGAAGGACTACACGGTGGAGGCCGACGTGATGACCGACGGCAACCGCCGGACGATGTCCACGGTGGGTTTGGTGAACCAGCGCTACCTGATCACCTTGGTGGGCAACGCACAGATCCTGGAGGTCTCCAGCAACCACGAGCGGGTGAAGGAGTCGGTGAAATTCGCGATCAAGCCGAACACCTGGTATCGGCTGAAGACCGCGGTGGAGAGCAAGGCGGACGGTAGCGGGGTGGTACGGGCCAAGGCCTGGCCGCGCGAGTTGGCGGAGCCGGATGCCTGGACCATCGAGGTGCCCGTGCAGCGGGTGCATCCGAACGGAGCGCCGGCTGTCTTCGCCTTTTCTCCGCAGGCGCTGAAGCGCGTTTACATTGATAATTTGAAAGTTCTCCCCTCCAAGTAACGACTGAACCACCTAACGACTGACCGATGAAAATTCAAGCGACCCTGACCCTGATGGCGGCCACCGTATTGGCCGGAACCGCACTGGCGGAAGACTGGCCAATGTGGGGCGGCAAGCCCAGCCGCAACATGGTGGCGACTGCCAAGAACCTTCCCACCGACATCGTCATCGGGGAGATCGACGGGGAGAGTGAGGAAGTGGACCTGGCCGGTTCCAAGAACCTGTTTTGGGCCGCCAAGCTCGGTTCGCAGGCCTACGGCAACACGACGGTGGCGAACGGGAAAATCTTCGTGGGCACGAACAACGAGTCGCCCCGGGATCCCAAGCAGGAGGGGGACCGCGGCATCCTGATGTGCTTCGACGAGAAGACCGGATCGTTCCTCTGGCAGCTCGTCATCCCCAAGCTCGGGGCGGGCAAGGTGAGCGACTGGGAATACGTGGGTCTTTGTTCCTCCCCGATGATCGAAGGGGATCGCGCCTGGATCGTCTCGAACCGCGGCGAGGTCATCTGCCTCGACACGAAGGGTCTCAGCGACGGCAACGACGGACCGTTCAAGGACGAGCAGAAGTTCAGCACGGTGGAGGGAGCCGAGGTGGTGCTGGGCGATCAGAGTGCGGACATTCTCTGGATTTTCGACATGCGTGAGGAACTGGGAATCTTCCCGCACAACGTTTCGAGTTGCTCTCCGCTGGTGGTGGGCGACGTGCTCTACACGGCCACTTCGAACGGGGTGGACTGGTCGCACTCCAACATTCCCGCGCCTCTCGCGCCGGCTCTCGTGGCGCTCGACAAGAACACCGGCAAGTTGCTCGGTGAGGAAATTTCGGGTGTCTCGGAGCGTGTTCTGCACGCCAGCTGGAGTTCGGCGGCCTTCGGCAAGATCGGGGGCAAGGACATGTTGGTGTGGGGTGGCGGCGACGGCTTTGCCTATGGTTTCGATCCCAAGCCGGTAATGGACGAGGAAGAGGGCTTCCCCATCCTCAAGGAGCTCTGGCGCTACGACTGCAATCCGCCGAGCTACCGCAAGAAGCCGGACGGCGAGCCGGTCAAGTACGCGACCTTCAAGGGCCCGAGCGAGGTGATTGCCACGACGATCATCGCCGGCGACCGGGTCTACGCCATCATCGGCCAGGATCCGGAGCACGGGGACGGCGTGGGTCGTTTGAACTGTATCGATGCGACCAAGACCGGGGATCTTTCCGGCAAGCCGCTGTGGACTTTTGACGACCTCGGACGCTCCATTTCGACCCCCGCAGTGTTGGATGATCTGGTGGTGGTGGCGGAATACGACGGCGACCTCCATTGCCTCGACGCCAAGACCGGCAAGCAACTGTGGGTTTACTCCACCGACAGCCGGGTCTGGTCCTCTCCGGTCATCGCGGACGGCAAGATCTTCCTTGCCACGGAGGACGGCGACGTGCACATCCTCGCGGCCGACAAGGAGCAGAAGGTGCTCGGCAAGCCGAACTTCGGCGGACCGATCTACTCCACGCCGGTGATCGCCAACGATGTGCTCTACGTTGCCACCCAGACGCATCTTTTTGCGGTGGGGACGAAGAAGTAGGGGCGACGGAATTCCGATGGAAACCGGGGAGTGGGCCTGTATAAGGAGGGGGGGCCCGCACCTGCCTGACCAACCATGAAATCGCCCAACCGGATCTTCGTCATCGTCTTCTTCCTCCTGGCCATCCTGCACCAGGACTTTTGGAACTGGGATAACGCCTCCCTTGTCTTCGGCTTCATGCCGGTGGGGTTGGCCTACCACGTGGGCTACACCCTGGTGGCGGTGGCCTTCTGGTCCCTTGTCATGAAACTGGCCTGGCCGAACAAGCTCGAAGAATGGGCGGATGGGGGGGACGACTGAAGTCGTCGTTATCAGTTATCAGTTTCTAGGGGGAATACATTATGGCGACACTTTGGGTTATCTTGATTTATCTGGCTGCGCTCCTGGCCTTTGCGATGGGGTCGAAGCGGCTCTTCCGCGGGACGAGCAGTGACTACTTCGTGGCGAGCCGTTCGATCGGGCCGTTCATGTTGTTGATGTCGGTTTTCGGGACGACCATGACGGCCTTTGCGCTGGTCGGATCGACGGGGGAGACCTTTGAGACCGGTATTGGCACCTACGGACTGATGGCCTCCTCTTCGGGGTTGATCCATGCGGCGTGTTTCTTTGTGATTGGAATCCGGTTGTGGGCGATCGGCAAGCGCCACGGCTACGTGACGCAGATACAGTTCTTCCGGGAGCGCTTCAAGTCGGACGGCTTGGGCTACCTGCTCTTCCCGATTCTGGTCATGTTGGTGGTGCCGTATTTGTTGATCGGGGTGATCGGCGGGGCGAAGACGATCCTCGGGGTGACCAGTGCGGCGGGGCCGAAGCCGGGGATGTTCCCGGAGGCCTTTGCGGCGACCAACGGCGGCATTCCGCCGTGGATTTCTGGTGCGGTGATCTGCTTGGTGGTGCTCTGTTACATCTTTGCGGGAGGCTCGCGGGCCACGGCCTGGGCGAACACCTTCCAGACGATCGTCTTCATGGCGATGGGGGTTCTGGCCATTGTGCTGATCTCCAACAAGCTTGGCGGGTTTGGAGCGGCCATCGAGGCAGCCAAGGCGAGCCACCTGGTCCGCACACCCACTGCGGAGGCCGGGATCAAGCCGCTGACCTTCCTGACCTACATGTTCATCCCGCTGAGTGTGGGGATGTTTCCGCACCTCTTCCAGCATTGGCTGACGGCGCGGAGTGCGAGGGCCTTTAAGCTCACGGTGATCGCGCATCCGCTGTGCATCATGATCGTGTGGGTGCCCTGTGTGCTCATCGGGGCTTGGGCGACGGGGATACCGGCGTTGGAAGGCACGCCTCCCGGTGCGGTGTTGGGCAAGATGCTCGGGATTCTCGTGAAGGATCCCATCGTGGTGGGACTTGTCACGGCGGGAGTGTTGGCGGCGATCATGTCCTCGCTCGATTCGCAGTTCCTCTGCCTCGGCACGATGTTCACCAACGATGTGGTGCTGCACAAGGCGAAGAGGACCTACACGGACAGGAACATTCTGCTGATGGCGCGGGGGTTCGTGGTGTTCATCGTGGTGCTGACCTACGTGTTGTCGCTGGTGCTCTTCAAGAAGAACATCTTCGATCTGGCGGTGTGGAGTTTCTCGGGCTTTGCGGCGCTGACGCCGCTGGTGTTGGCGGCGCTTTATTGGAAACGGGCCAACAAGGCGGGAGCTTATCTGAGCGTGATTGGGGCGACGGTGACGTGGTTTGTGTTTTTCGCGATGTCGGGCTTCGGGCATGAGATCACGGTGCTCAACGGGGTCATGCCGGTGGCGATCTGCTGGGTGGTTGGCGCGGTGGGAATGGTGGTTGGTTCGCTGGTCTCGACAGCGCCGGATGAGGAGACGGTGGCGAAGTTTTTTCCGCGGCTGTAGGGGGCCATCGGAGGTGAGTGCGCATGAGGCGTCCCTTCAGGACACGGGAGTCCGGTGATGGGGGTCGCGGGGTTGCACCCCGGGCTGGGATGGAGCGCCCCCTTGGGGCTGTGAAGCGGGGTTGGGGAGGGCCGGGGTTGCTGGTGGGGCCGGTCACAGACCAACAGTGTTCGGCATTGATCGTGCTTTAACAATCTGACGGGTTGGTCCGGATGCAGGGTTGAATTTTCACTGGCCAACTTCCAAATAAATTCCAATCAACAGGTTCCAAGTCGGAAAACGAATCGAAGGAGGGGCATCAACTCGGAACTCTCGTGCTTGTTATTAGCGATTTAGGATGTGGCAACGAGCTTCAGCAGTTGAGAATTGGTCTTGGATATGAAACTTATTTGGAAATTGTCGGTTGGAAATTCTTAGAAGGTAGCCTCGGCGAGAAATGGCCCCGCCTTCATTGAGGGGCCATTACCAGTTCAGCATTCACCTGCCGAACACGTTTGGTCACAGACCGGCGCTCCCGGTTCTATTCCAGCCGACCTGCCGCCCAGAGGATGCCGCGGGTGAGAATGTCGAGGAAGGTTTTGTCGCTGAAGGTGTCGTTGCTGTGGCCGTAGGTGGTGCCGAAGACACGGGTGCCGTTGTAGTCGTTGGTCCAGATGACGGGCTGCGATTTGTTGCTCTTCTCGCTCTTCGAGGTGGCCAGGACGGTGGTCTGCGGCCAGACCTTCTCGATGATGTAGAGTTCATCCATGGGGGTGATCCAGTTGGCGGGGACCCCCTTCATGATGGGGTGCTCGGCCTGCTCGATGTTGACCGGATACTTGCTTTGGTGTTCGTGATGGCGGCTGGTCACGCCGAGGAACTGCCGCCATTCGTCGGACTCCATGGCACGGTAGGTGTGCATGGCGCAATGCACGACCACGGCGGGGGTGCCGCCCTTGTGGCCTTCGACGATCTTCTGCACGTAGGCGGGGTCCTTGGTGTTGGCGAAACACTCGTTGTGGACGACGACGTCGTAGCCTTTGGCCCAGTCCGGATCGCTATAGAGGTCGATCTGGGCTTCGGTGCCGTCGCCGCCCTTGTTGACGACGGTCCACTCGATGTCGGCCTTCGCGGCGGAGGCGAGGGTGAGGGCCTTGGATTGAAATTCGTAGTCGTGGCAGCAACCGCCGGTGATGAGGAGGGCCTTGAGCGGCTTTTTCTCGTCTTCCGCAAAGCCGGTTGCCGCCAAAAGGACGGTCAACCCCGCCAAAATCCAGTGCAATGGTCTCTTCATGTCCCGCGATACGTGCCGAGGGTGGCGGGGCTATCGCGGAAACCGGGGATTTCCTCCGCGGTGGCAAAGGGCGCGAAGCAGACGGAGGACGGGGTGTCCTGACCACGATGGGGAGAAGGGTGGCGGATCTACCGCGTCCTTTGACCGGGAACGCGGCGGAGGGGCGAAGAATCCGGTGCGAAGCCACGTATGATGCGGTGGATGCGTTCCGCCACCGTTCTTCTTCTCCTGGTCCTCGCCTCGTTTTCCGTCTCCTGCGGAAAACGTTCCAAGGCGACCTCCGGGTCGAGCGGCGAGGTGATCTACGCCAAGCAATGCGCCTCCTGCCACGGGGCCAACGGAGAGGGGGTCGATGAGGAGTATGACGAACCGCTTTGGGGCAACAAGTCGCCCGAGTCGCTGGCCCGCTACATCCACAAGTCGATGCCGGAGGACGACGAAGAGGCGGTGGTGGATGAGGATGCCGAAGCGGTGGCGCAGTATGTGTACGACGCCTTCTATTCCCCCGCCGCGCAGGCGCGGAACAGCCCGCCGCGGGTGGAGTTGCTGCGCTTGACCAACAACCAATACCGGCAGTCAATGACCGACCTGATCGGTTCGCTCGGGCCGCAGACGAGGATCGGCACGGAGCGGGGCTTGAAGGGGCGCTATCACAACTCCGAGAAGATGGCGAAGGAGAAGGACTTCATTGGGGAGCGGGTGGATCGTCTGATCGACTTTGATTTCGGCAAGGGCGTGCCGATGGAGAAAATGACGCAGAAGGGGTTCTCGATCCGCTGGACGGGATCGCTCATCGCGCCGGAGAGCGGGGAATATGACATCCGTCTCCGGACGCACAACGGGGCGCTGCTGCAGCTGAATTCCTTTGGCGGAGGCGGCGACGAGGATGCCTTCATCGATGCCTATGTGAGCACGAACAACGAATTGCAGGAGAAGATCCGGAAAATTTTTCTCCTTGGAGGACGGGCCTATCCGCTGCATCTGCAGTACTTCAGCTATCAGGAGAAGGAGTCCTCCATTCACCTGGAGTGGAAGCTGCCGCACGGGGTTTGGGAGGCGATTCCGCACGAGTTTCTTTCTCCGCAGGGAGCGGCACCGGTCACGCTGGTGCAGGCAAATTTTTCGGCCGATGACCGTAGCCGCGGATTCGAGCGGGGTTCGGCGATTTCGAAGGAATGGCAGGAGGCGACCACCTTTGCGGCGGTGGAAATCGTGAATCACGTCGTGGCGAACCTTGAGGAGCTCGGACGCCACCGGAAGAAAAACTACAAGGAGGCCGGTGATCTGCGGGAGTTGTGTCTGGAGATCGCGGAGCGGGCGTTCCGGCGGCCGTTGGACGACGAACAGAAGGCGCATTTCGTGGATTCACGTTTCGAGGGGGCGACGGACGTGGAGTCGGCCACGAAGCAATCGCTGTTGCTCATCCTGACCTCGCCACGCTTTCTTTATCCGGGTTTGGCGGACAATGAGGGGGTGCCGGACGGCTACACGATCGCCTCGCGGCTGGCCCTGACCCTGTGGGATTCTCTGCCCGACGCGGAACTGCGCAAGGCGGCACGGGAGGGCAAGCTGCAGAGCGCCGGGCAGGTCGCGGCGCAGGCCCGGCGTCTGCTGAAGGATCCCCGGGCGCGGATCAGGACACGGGAGTTTTTTCAAGAATGGCTGGCGATGGATGAGCGTGAGGATCTGGGGAAGGATGGGAAGCTCTACCCCGGCTTTGACCAGCGCATCGTGGCCGATCTGCGGGGATCGTTGGAGACCTTTGTGGAGGAGGTGGTGTGGAGTGAGAAGTCCGACTACCGCGAGCTGCTCACGGCGGACTACCTTTACCTCAATCCCCGCCTTGCGGAGTTTTACGGAGGGCCGGCGCCGGACGGAGAGCCCTATGGAAAGGTCGCCGCGCCGGATGGAATGCGGTCCGGGATTTTCACGCATCCCTACCTGTTGGCGGCGAATGCCTATCACGACAACACCTCGCCGATCCATCGCGGGGTGTTCCTGAGCCGCAACGTCCTCGGCCGTCTCCTCAAGCCGCCGCCGGAAGCGGTGGCGTTCAAGAACGAGGAATTTGATCCGACGCTGACGATGCGCGAGAAAGTCACCGAGTTGACGAAGAAGGATACCTGCATGCAGTGCCACCGGGTCATCAATCCGATCGGGTTCAGTCTGGAGAGTTTCGACGCAGTCGGCCGCTACCGCACGCAGGACAACAAGAAGCCGATCAATACGGTGAGCGACTACCTGAACGACAGGGATGAGCAGATTCGGGTGGAGAGCGCCAAGGATCTCGCCAAGCTCGCGGTGGAGAGTGCGGCGGCTCACCGGGCCTTCATCACGCACCTCTTTCATCACCTCACCAAGCAGTCCACGGAGGCCTACGGTGGGGAGGCTCTCGATTTGCTCCGTGGAACATTTGTGGATTCGGGCTATAATATGCAAAACCTGATCGTAGAGATCGCAACGGTCACCGCCCTCCATCACGAGGAGGACGAGGCGGTTGCCCTCAGCACGCCAAGCCCATGATCCGCCGCAAATTTCTCCGCGACCTCGGTCTTTCCGCCGCGAGCCTGCCCTTCCTGTCGGGACTGCCCAGCCTGCACGGTGCGGAGGTGGTGGGATCGCGCAAGCGGCGCTTGATCATCATGTTCACGCCGAACGGGACCCTCCCGGGCGAGTTTTGGCCGAAGCCGGGGCCGCTGACGGAGTTGAAGCCGATTCTGAAGCCGCTGGAGAAGTTCAAGGACCGCATGCTGATGCTGAAGGGGCTCTCCAACCGGATCAAGGGTGACGGGGACGGGCACATGCGCGGGATGAGTTGCCTGCTGACCGGCATCGAGTTGTTGCCCGGAAACATCCAGGGCGGCTCGGACACGCCGGCGGGATGGGCGAACGGTATTTCGATCGATCAGGAGCTGAAGAATTTCCTGCAGGAGGATGCGGCGACACAGACGCGGTTTGGCTCGCTGGAGTTCGGGGTGGCGGTGCCGGATCGCGCCGATCCCTGGACGCGGATGGTCTATGCGGGATCGAACAAGCCGGTCGCGCCGATCGACGATCCCTACCAGATGCTCAACAAGCTCTACGGGCAGATGAAGGATCGCGCCACGCTGGTGGGGGTGCTCGACGAGGCGCGGGACGATCTGAAGAAAATTTCCAAGAAGATCAGCCGGGAGGACCAGCGCGCCCTCAAGGACCACCTGGAGTTGGTGCGGGCGATGGAGGAGGATTTGAAGCGGGCCGGGGATCAGAAGCTGGTGCATCCCGAGCCGGAGCTGGATCCGAACATCGAATTGGTCAACGACAACACGCCGGAGATCAGCCGCATGCAGATGGATTTGTTGGTGAACTCGATGGCCAACGACATGACGCGCATCGCCACGCTGCAGTACATGCGCTCGGTGGGGCAGGCCCGCATGCGTTGGTTGGAGGTGGAGGAGGGACACCACCAGCTGTCCCACGAACCGGACAAGAACGAGAACGCGCAGGAGAAGCTGTTACGGATCAACACCTGGTTTGCCGGGGAGCTGGCTTACCTGGTGCAGAAACTTTCAGATACTCCGGAGCCGGGTGCGGACGGATCGATGCTCGATCACACCACCGTCATTTGGACCAACGAGCTCGGGAAGGGCAACTCGCACACCCACGACAACATTCCGTTCCTTCTGGTGGGGAATGGGGCGGGGTTCAAGATGGGGCAGTGCCACGACTTCAAGGGGGCGCCGCACAACCGCCTTCTGATGACCATGGCGCATGCTTTCGGGCATGAGCTGAAGAGTTTCGGGGCGGAGAAGTACTGCGGGGACGGGGTGCTGGGGTTGGGTTAGAGGTTCACTTCCCCGGTGAGATCGTCGAAGCGGGCCTCGCCGCCGGTGCGGTCGAAGGAGAGTCGATTGAGCGGGCCGATGGCCTCTGCTGCGCAGACGAATGATTTACGGTAGGCCTCCGCACCTTCCCAAGGAGGGAGGGTAATCGTGGGAAGGCGGGGTGCCTCGGGGCCAAATGAAGCGTAGAATGTCGTTGCAGGATCGTGGCGGGAATTTATGGGAGCGCTGAGCGGCGGTGCTCTTGGATCGCGTGCTCCCCCAAAAATTGAGAACTGGATGAGTAATTCGAGCTCCGCAGGAAAGACGCCGCCCCGCAAGCGGGAGCGGATCCTGTTGATCGGCCGGCGAAAATCGGCCATCGCGGCGGCGAAGCGTCTGGGGTGGAAGCCGGTGGTGATCGATGTGCACTCGCGACTGGAGCAGGCACCGCATGCCTTTGGAGGGACGAGGAAGTGGGCGGTGGAGGCGGCGGAGGAGTTCTTTCCTGACGGCCCGCCGCTGAGCGTGGCGGCGGTGGCGACGGGCTCGGTGGTGGCGGCGGCGGCGATTCGGGAGCATTTCGGTTTGCCGGGCCTGCCATTGGAGGTGGCGCGGCGCTGCCATGACAAGTTGGTGATGAAGAAGGCCATCGTCGCGGCGGGGATCCCCTGTGCGCCCTGGATGGAGACGAATGCCTCGACCACCGCGGAAGAGTTGATCGATAAGTTGGGTTTGCCGGTGGTGTTGAAGATGCCGATCAGCTCGGGTGGCCGGGGGGTGTGGGTTTGCGGGTCGAAGGAGGAGGTGGCCGCGCACCTGCGGGCGGGCTTGTTGGCGGAGGGGTTTGTGCGGGGCACGGAGATGAGCGTGGAGAGCTTTCGCCACGGAGGGCGGACGGTGTTTCGGAATCACACCCGGTATTTGAAACCACGCTGGGCGAATGTGGTGCCGGCGGGGCTTGATGACGACCTGGCGGGCTGGGTGAATGCGCGGGCCGAGCGGGTGCATGAGGGCTTGGGCATTGCATCGGGGATCAGCCACATGGAGGTCTTTCTGGGCGAGGACGGTCCGGTGTTTGGGGAGATCGCGGCGCGTCCGCCGGGAGGCTATTTGATGGAG